>Ga0126342_10009336_pt1 | contig 17583 bp, 18 predicted proteins | sample Cyp1metagenome_FD_92528 | JGI IMG/M metagenome (GOLD analysis project Ga0126342, IMG submission 92528) | Coral microbial communities from Lord Howe Island, Old Settlement Bay, Australia - Cyphastrea 1 metagenome | ecosystem: Host-associated > Invertebrates > Cnidaria > Coral ... | reverse complement strand
GTCTCCAAGGATGCAGTCCAAGCGTGGCTCCCCGAGCTGCACGCTTGGCTGCTCCTGAAGCCGGTGCATCCGGCCCTGGATGCGCCAACGGCCGAGGCCGATGAAACTAGATGAAACACACAACAAGAAAAAACAACAGACAGTCAACGCTCCGCCGTGCAGGCAACACGGGTGGCACGGCAGGCAGAAAAACGGGCTGAGAAAAGACGGTTGGAGGAGGAGAAACAAGCAGAGGCTCGGCCGGCGGAAGAAGCTGTCCTGTCGCGAATGCAGCCAGCCAGCGGACGCGTCGCCGCGGCAGGCGAAACGAAAGAGCCAAGCTGAGAAGAACAAAGCCCGCAACAAGAGGCGCAGAGAGTTGCGCCAAGAAGCACGCCGAAGCCAGGACCCTGAGGCACGCGGGAAAATCGGGAGAGCCCGAGACGCCTGACGCGTCGCCGACGCAAACGCCAGGTCCGGCTCGCACGCGTGGCCGCCCTGGAGAAAGACAGGAAAAGGAAAGCCCAGCCGTTCATTGGTGTTTTCCCAGTCGTTTGAATAGCAGACGGCATTTAAAATTACAGATACACGTGTGACATGATAATTTCCTTTAATTTCATCATCGTTCATTGTACATCCATAAATCATTTACATCCACCACCCGCTTCATCATTCACCTTGTTTCATCATCATTCATCATCCGTCATCTTCATATGTACCCCCATCGTCTTTAGAACTACACCCCCCTGTTTTTCCTTGCGGGCCACGCCGTCGTCTAGTTGTCGCAGGCGTGGCGCTTACGGCGCGGAGCTTGGTGACTGTCAGGATGCTTTTGTGTGGCAGGCGCGGAGCTTACGGCATTGGGCTGCGTCACAGGTGGCGCGCTCTGGTCGCCAGGACGTCCAGGGCACTTCGTGACATTCACAGTGCTTTTTGTGGCAGGCGTGACGCTTCGCGCGCAACTTTGTCACACACAACTCTTTGACAAACAATTTTTGTACGCACAACTCTTTGGCACACAACTTTTGTCACACAGGACTTGGTCACATGCAGCTCTTTCACACAACTTTGTCATACACAACTCTTTCAATCACGCACATACTTTTCATACAACCCTTTCATTCAAAACGCGCACTGGACACCTGCAATCACTCCATGTTCTTTACTGCTCTATCTTCCACCAGCTCCTTATCTCTTGCCTTTTTAATCCCGGTTGCACACCTGTTTCGTGCTTATGTGGGGTTATCCGGTTCTTTACTTATTAAGATTTTGCGTCCGAACCCAGGTATGGGCCAGCTAGACCTGCATTTGCAAACGGGACTGACAAGCTCTTCGCGCCAATTTTGGAGAAAGCATTTGCAAAGTATTACGGCAGTTTGGCACAAGGAGTCGGTCCTCCATGCTGCGTAGGCCCTTGCTGGTTGCAAACATGCCACTGCTTCACGGGGCCCCCGAAACCTAAAGTCATGTGCTGTGTCGTGCACAGGGCTGCTGTCTTTTTTGCTGTGGAACAATTACGAGGGGCGAACCGAGGATCATACTCAAAGCTGGATGGCGGCGGCAGCACATACGCTATTGCGATGATGACTGGGGAGACACGCGGTCTCAACTTTGCAGCTTTGCATGAGTACGACGACAAGACACTGGGCGTGGAGGTCCAGTATCTAGCGCAGGTATTGGGGCGCGATCGCTTTTACACACACACACATAGTTTCGGTAGGCGGAAAGGGGGCGCGGTGAGACAGCAAACACCATGTCAAAGAAGAAAGCACCCATCTAACAAAACATCCTATCAAGAAACCATTGAGAGACCGCCGGGGCCTCTTAAGTTTCAATGAATCCCTCACAGGATGTGGGGAAGAAGGTTGTTCTGCTCTATTGGCTCTCTTGCACTTGTCAATCTTGGGTTCGTTTCAGAAAGGGCTTCTGAACCGACAGGAAGCCATCTAGAGTTGGAGGGAGGCCCGTTTGCTTTTTTTGGACGAGCACCTGGAACTGTACCAACACTTGCTTTGCTAGATTCTTCTTCTGTATGCAGAGGCTTTTGGCCCGCATGGAATGGGCTGCATCTATTTATTCATGTATTTCTGCAACCATGCCATGCAACACACACTGTGCTTCCCAGCCTGTGCTGCTGGCGCTGGCAAGTCCGCAAAAGTAAACGGCAGGTTGAGCAGCGCAGTTAGACCCTACCCTCTGTCCAAGGAGCCACCGCTTTGAAGTCATCAAGCAAGGTGGGCTTGCAGTCTATCAAGATAAGGATCCTCAGAGCAAGAAGACAGGACAACACGTGCGGGCTCATCATTCGGTGACTTATAGCTTAAAGGCCAAAAACTGCCACAAGGAATGTTGGTCCATCGCTCGCGGCAACATGGACCGCAGTTTCCTTGCTGCGTGAACGACGGCGTGTGCAAATTAGATGTTTTTCTTCCATCTTGAAAACCCGACATCACACGCTGAGATTAACGCCGCCAGGAGTTCTTCCTGAAGGCGTGACTTTGGAGATTTGCGTGTCTTGTTTGAATTAGCTGCGCATGTTCAGACTTATTATAAAAAGGATGCTCCTTACTCCTGCTTGTTTGCGGTGGCTTCGGCTTTTGAACTGAGGCATTACGAGCTGTCTTTGTGACCGTATTTCCCACAGGCTTTTACCCCCAGTAAGGTTTGCTGCGTGGTTGTCAATTTTTAATCCACGCACGGATGGGGTTCGCCATGCTTCAAAGATGCCGAGGAAGTCCACGGCCAGCGCATCAGCTTCGTCAACCCAGAGGGCAATGAGAGCTTCCCCAACTCGGGTTGGATCTCCAGCTATGTGGCGGGCCGCCGGACGATCAAGATCACAGGCCGGGCCTTGGTGAGATTCGCATGCCCAGCTGTAGGCGGTGAGTTGGAGGGAAGGCTGTCACTCCGTCGCTTCACGGCAATCGCTTTGACAAGATATCATATCCCTGCAAGCGGCTTGTAGGCATGGCAGGCAAACCCTGTTCCAGGTTGGTTTCGGTGGCAAATGCGAGAGAACGTGGTCTCCTCCATGGGTCAGAAGATTGGTCAGGCGAAGCAGGTGGATGACCCGTTGCTTGGCAACCCAGGGAGGTTGACCACACCTGACTTGTGGAACGCTACAGCGCAAAAATTACATCGGCATACAACCTAGATAGCAATAAGATTTTTCTCATCAGTCTGCAAGTTCGCAGACAAGATTTGGAGGGCAGGGGTGCAACGCTGGGAGACCAGGCAGCAGCGGCAGCGGCGGCAATCATGAAGGGGAGATGAAGGGAGACATGACGGGAGACAAGACTGGGAGACAAGGTGGCAGCGGCAGCGAAGGCGGCGTCTTCTCTACCAATCCGTTTTCTACTTTCTCCATGCTCTTTTGTGCCCTTGCGCCCTCATTTTCCCACCTATTTGGCACTTGGCGGAAGAATTTAACATTCGGGGTTTACCGGCCTCTCACTCTTCCGTCTGCCTTTTGAATGCTTTTCGCTTGTCAAATCACATCTTTACATGACAGTTCCACGGCACAAGGCCTCACAGACGTGCAAAGCAGCACCAAAGAATGACGGCGCACAGACATAAACATCATGGAGCTGTGACATCTGTTGAGGATGCGGGGCGGTGATGACGCGAGGTTGTGATGATGCAGGGCGGTGATGATTGTGTGAAGAGAAGGTGGCGGGAGTTGGGGATGAAGCAGTGAGGATGTGCAGCGGTGATGGCGCAAAGTGGGGGGGAGTGGTGATGTTGTGAAGTGGTGATTATGTGAAATGGTGATGGCGCAAAGTGGTGAGGGGCAGTGATGCTGTGAAGCGGTGATGATCTGAAGCGGCGATGATGCGGAGTGGGGATGATGTGAAGAGGCGTTGGAAAAGTATTAGTAACCCGGCGTTTCTCTCCCCATTGATAACTGTTGGTTGCTCCCTGGCTTGGTTTCCAGGGCCAAAACAAACCAGAGGCTCCAGCCTCGGCTTTCCATTTTTATTCTACATGTTTTATCCTGGAGGTTTCGGATGCTGGTAGATTACGATGCCCGCAACTATCTCATGACTGTGGGCATTGTGGGTCCGGAAGCATGGCGCCGGAAATTTTACCAGGACGAGGGGGGTCTGCGGTCTGTTGCAAAAAGCCCGCCGGCAAGGGATAATTTGTTTTGCCTTGCGCGTTGCATTTGGCAAAATGGCTTCGCTATTTGCAGCTGCCCACGGCCTCGCCCTGCAGGATGGTCTTGTTACGCCGCACGCCTATTCCCTGCTCAGCGTCAAGGAAGTCGGCGGGCTTCGCATGGTGTGCCTTCGGAACCCTTGGGGACGCGGCGGCGGTAAGGAATGGCTAGGTGGGTGGAAAGATGGAGCTCAGGAGACCTTTGGTGGCGGGGGGGTGGAAATTTCACTTTGGATGTTAATCGCAGGGCCACGCCGCCCATGGTTGCTCTCAGGTTCAAGCTGCTTTTTCCCGAATGCGCAGCGAAGGGTTCCCGTTCAAAGTCTGGGGGTCTGGGGGCTGGACCCTTGTTCGCCTCGAGTGTCTCGTCGGGTCGGCGTCGCATCGTCGTCGGGTCGTCGTCGGGTCGTTAATTCCGTGTCTATGGGGGAAGCTCCAAACTTCTCCTTTTCGAAGGTTTCCAAGCAGGTTGTCATGTCGTTTGCGTGGCAGGCGTGGCACTTTGTGACATTCCAACCGGTTTGATAACGTGCCGAAAATGACAAAATTGGAGGAAGTCTCCCACAAAATGCTGGTTCTGCTGCGCCCACGTGTCTCGTCTCGAGTCTCTGGTTTTCCTGTGGCGTCGCCGTGTCTATGTGGGAAGCTGCAAAACTTCTCCTTTTCGAAGGTTTCCAAGCAGGTTGTCATGTCGTTTTGTGTGGCAGGCGTGGCACTTTGTGACATTCCAACCTGTTTGATAACGTGCCGAAGGTGCCAAAATTGGAGGAAGCCCCGCACGAAATGCTGGTCTTGCTGCGCCCACGTGTCTCGTCTCGAGTCTCTGGTTTTCCTGTGGCGTCGCCGTGTCTATGGGGGAACTGCAAACCTCTCCTTTTTGAAGGTTTCCAAGCAGGTTGTCATGTCGTTTTGCGTGGCAGGCCAGCACTTTGTGACACTCCAACCTGTTTTATACCGTGTCGAAATTTCTTTTGTGTGGCTGGCAACAATGCACTCCACACTTTACACTCGACACTTTACACTCTACACTCCACACTCTACACTCCACACTCTACCCACCACACTCCACACTCTACACTCCACACCCCACACCCCACCACAATCTACACTTTACACACTCCACGCTCCTCACTCCACACTTTACACTCTACACTCCACACTTTACATTTTGCACTCCACACTTTACGCTTTACACTCCTCACTCCACACTCTACACTTTACACTCCACACACGTACGTGAATGGTACAGGTGCCGAAACACATGGATATCAGAGTGTGGAGTGTGGAGTGGAAAGTGTAGGGTGTGGAGTGCGGAGTGTAAAGTAAGGAGTGTGGAGTGTAAAGTGTGGAGTGGGCAGTGTAGAGTGTAAAGTGTTGGGTGTGGAGTGTGCAGTGTAGAGTGTAAAGTGTAGAGTGTAAAGTGTGGAGTCGGGAGTGTGGAGTGTAAAGTGTGGAGTGTAAAGTGTGGAGTGTAAAGTGTGGAGTGTGGAATGAGGAGTGTAGAGTGTGGAGTGAGGAGTGTACAGTGTAAAGTGTTGAGTGTAGAGTGTAGAGTGTAAAGTGTGGAGTGTAAAGTGTGTCGATTTGCGTTTTGTGGGGCAGGCGCAATACTTTCGCAGCTTTTCCAGTCCCTGCGATTGCATTTTGTTCCTGGATGTCGCTTGCGTCCGCAGTTCTAATTGTGTTTTGCACGTGACGGCTGCTAGTCGCATTGTAAGAGCTGTTTCCAAGTTCTCCTGGATGTCATTTGCGTGCGCAGTTTTTTTGTGTTTCGCACATGACGACTGGTCCTCGCATTGTAAGGGCTGTCTACAGGTGCTCCTGGACGTCACTTGCGTGCGTAGTCATATCGTGTTTTGCAAGTGTTCGTCGTCAATCCCACTGTAATTGCAACGCGAATGGAGTTCACGTGTCAATTTTTCTCATTTTGACGGCTTTCATTTTCCTTTGAAAACTCTAATTAAAACACGTTGCAACATTACATTTTTGGAGCTTGGATGTCGAAATCCGGTTTTTAGAGCTGATTTTCGGCGCCTATTGTGCGCAATTCTATCCTGTTTTGCATTTGACGGCTGCGCTGGTGCTTTTGTTGTGCTGGTGATTTCGTTGTGTTGCGCTGGTGATGTTGTTGTGCTGCTGGTGGTGCTCTCGTTGTGCTGGTGATGTTGTTGTGCTGGTGATTTCGTTGTGCTGGTGATTTCGTTGTGCTGGTGATTTCGTTTGTGCTGCTGATTTTGTCGCGCTGGTGCTGTTCGCTGGTGGTTTCGTTGTGCTGGTGATGTTTGTTGTGCTGGTGATTTCGTTGTGCTGGTGATTTCGTTGTGCTGTTGATTCTGTTGCGTTGGTGATTGCGTTGTGTTGGGCTGGTGATTTGTTGCGCTGGCGTCTTTGTTTGTTTTGTGTCTTTGAAAGGGGAGTGTCTGCAGAATTTAATCCAATTGACTTGCGGAATCATCTGTTCTTATTGTGTGTCTCTTTGTGAACTGTTGATCAGGTGCCTTCGCTGAGACGATATGAGCGCACGATGTATGAAAAAAAGGCGTCGTTTTCCTAGCGCAGAGGTTTTCACTCGTAGTCCAAGAACGTGAATACATTCGGGTTCGTGGCTTCCATCTTGTTTAATGGCAGGCGCCTTCCGTAAGCCGGCCGAGTCGCCTAGAAAAAGGTCGTAGCTCAGCATAGCAAGACGGGAGTGTTTCCAAACTGCTCGGAGGAGTGGAAAGCAAATCCTCAAGTTGCAGATGCGCTGGAAGTGGATTTCAAAGCCGACGGGATCTTTTGGTTGGAGTGGGAGGACAGGCGGCGGTGCCCAAGAAGAGCACCATGCATTTCCACGTGCTGCGCCTATGTTTGCGCAGGGCGCGCCCACGGCCATGGTTCTCCCAAAGAAGCATGTGCAAAACATCCTTTGGTTGCGTGCAAGTCGGTTTTCTAAACGGCATCCATCTTGTGTAAGCCACAGTGCCTGCTGCACGCTTCGCTTTTGTGGTTGCTCATTGTTTGTATTTGGACGCGCTGCATTTTTTATTCTTGGAACCTGACTCACAGCTCTGGAACAGGACATGCATTCGGGGGGTTTATTTACCATTCTACACGCTCCTCTGTTCAGAAGCTGCTTTGGTCTGTGTCAAAGGGCCTCTGTCTCTCGTGTAAAAGCTACTTTGTGTAAAAGCCTCTTTGGATTTTTTTAAATTGCAGTTTCACGATGACATGTGCGGAGCTTGGCCCGGCCCGAAAGAATCCCCTTCCCACCAATGGCAATAGCTTCGTTGCTTGCAGTATGCCAAAGGTGCTGCACGCCCCTGCTGAATGTGTCAAAGTGGTCATTGATTTTGGTTTAGTATTTCTTCCCCGCATGACAATTAGCAGGCTTCACACACACACACACACTTGCTCAGAACTGTCAGTGCGAATTGTGTTGTGGAGTGCATCTTACGTGTAAAAACAATCCAGTTACACCTGACAGGAATGGGTCGGTGAGGAGGCCCGACAAAGTATCAAGAAGCTACCATCGCCATAGCCAGTGCAGAATGGAATAAATTGGAAGCTGACCCTTCCCCTTCAACAAAGCCATATCGCTCTTATCTTGACAGATTGCGAAAACCGTACAGAAACTGAAATGGTCATTTGGAAAAGCAGAAATTGCAAAATTCAAAACTGACGTCATGCCGGTTCTAGGCTTAGCCGGTCGCCATGAACAAAAAACTGATTTGTCGAAATTGCAGGTACGTCTGGATGGCCAGTCCAGGTTTCCCACTCTGTGACCTAGCCTCGTTGAACTGGGTCAGTCACAGAGTGCCCAGTTCCCTTGCTGAAATTAAATGAGAGTCGACAGTTAGCATCTCTTCAGATGTTTCACACACACTCCCCGCTGCCGCGGGACTTTTTTGGAAGATGCATCGCGAATGCACATGACATTTCTGGTCAGCTGGGTTCGGATCGATTGATCAAAATGCCAGATACAGTTGAAAACAACACAGTCACGGGATGGCTTGATCATCTTCATCCGAAAAGAAGTCCTCTGGGTTTGCTTCACGGGCTAGGACATTAGCAGTAACCGCCAAATGGCTGCCAAGCTGAACGAGGTCAGCTGTGGTGAATAGACGAATGTTGCTCTCCGTTGGATCTGCAGGCGGAATCTGGAGCATTTCAAGGATTGGGGCATTGAACTCAGGATCCCGAATCAAGATATTCTACAAGATGTGCGCCAACCGGCTGATCTGCATGGGCACGGATGGCACAGGATCTACTTCCAAATTGGATGCGTCGTCCGCATCGTCCTCGACTGGTGCATCTCCTGCTGGGTTTTCAGGGAGATCATTGTTCTCCCGTTGCCCATGCGGCTCAGTCCCATGAAAGTTGTATGGGACTTCGTCAATTTGGAAGTAGCGTCGCCAGTAATTGGCAATGCGGGAAGCTTCACGCCATCCATTGATGGCATAGCCCCACGTGTCCTGCACATGACCCGCAATTCCACGGAAGAAAAATTCCGGTTGACGGAGACGTTCCGTTCCATGTGAATCAGTCTCGGTGACCCAGAGTTGTGTTCGTTTGTTTGGTCCTTCACCGACATCGATCAATTTGAACACTTAGGTGTGCACCACGCGTTGGCTTGGTCGGAGATCACTGGTGAATGGATTGTGTGGAAAAGAGGAGTTCCCCGGGTCACTACTCATTGGCATGGGAACGGATTCCATCGAGGACGTGTATCCCTATCCCGGGGTGGCAGCAGCTTTCGGTGCTGCCGATGATCTAGGCAAAGACAAGCCAAAACCGCCCGATGATGATGCCCCCGAAGAAGGTCGAGGACGTGTAGTAGACACTGGAGTCCACCAAGCATCCATGCGAAGGTGACGAGGGGAAGCCAAATTGGCCATCGACGAGACACGTTTGGTCATATTGAGAGCTGAAAAGGAGAACATTAAGACAAAAGGTGAGCATGTAATACCAGATAACCGAAATTTCAAAGACCAGACAAGAGACATGGGAGGAAATTGGTTAAAGCTGCGCGACGGCACTCCATTTTTATTTTGCTGAAGGAAGCGGTCACGGAAGGTAGTTGTGTGCCACAGCTTTGCGACAGCTCATACGCATGATATATAGCTGGGTTGGACTCGTAAGCGGTAATGGGGTTCCGAAGATACCTACCTCTTGTGCCTGAGCCCAGTTTGGTCAGTTTTCTTGTAGAAGACAACTGATGGTGCGAGGATTTCGTAGAGCAAAAATGTCGCCGGTGGGATCACTCCAACGGAGATCCATATCATCAGCGTCGATGTTGACACCCCAAGTGTTGTAGATGTACTGGCTGATGCCGGCAAGTAATTCGCCAACCGATGTCGTTTGAAGTTGGCTAGGGTTCAAGAGGCGGGCATAGGTGAACATGGCCATTTCTTCAGGATCTCGGAGGTCAGGCAACGTAAGACAGCTGGTGACAGTCATAGCATCAGAAAATTGTTCTTCCACCAAATGACGAATCTCAGTGATATCGACTAAAATGAGTACACTGCGAATCCGACGAAGGGCTGGTGTGTAGTTCCAACCCAAAGTACGGGTAGGATCATGTGGGCGATCAGGTTCAGGATGACCCCACAAAGGACGAGTTTCATGGGTGTCACGTGAACCAGAACGATCACGAGACATGGTACCGAAACACAAATGGAGTTGGTCCTTTGACTGAGCCAAAAGGAAACATTTCAACCCTTTGAATGAATGTGGAAAGAGACAGGTCAAGGGAAGCAAAGGGCAATACCCAAGTGAAAACCCCAGAAAGGCAGAAGCAAGTTTTTTACCACAGCGATGGCAAGTCACTCGACTGACCATTTAGTCTTCTGCTTCAGGTTCAGTGCGGGAATTCAATTCAGGCCTATTTTGCCTCAACCAAGGCCATCATGCTTTGCAGGCATCTGGATCTTTTTTGAGTCGAAAACCAGTGGTCTTCCACGCGGGTCTGGCTCTGGTATCGCTCTTGTAGCTGATCAGCGCGTGGTCTTCACTGCCGGTCCATGGGCGAAGGCTATGATTGACGGTTGAAGGTGGTGGCAGAGCAGGGTCACTGGTTGACTCCCTGGAACAAGAGGACGTTCCGGGGAAGGAGATGGTCGAGGTCGTCCCGAAGCGGAAGCGACCGGATTTGTTACTGCAGCCGGTGGTGGTCTTGCTTTGGGATTAACTGGCCGACTTCGATGGTCTGAGTCAGACCCATCGGTTGTTGGAACCTCTGTGGGGTGACCCCGAATAGGTGTGAGGGCCGAAGCAGTGATGGTGGTTGGAGTGGATTCGGAGGCAGCGACGTGAACTCGTTGTTTCTTCTTAGGACGGGCCTCAGGATTGACTGGGGGATTGTCTGCGCTCGGATTGGGTGAGGCTTCAAGAGTCGTGGAATCAATTGGTAAATGTGCTGGGTTTGAAGATTCTCCACGACTGGATCTTGAGGGCAGTATTCGATGGGCAAGTGTTTTCAGGAGGACGCATGGACAGGGGACGGACGTTAGGTTCCGGGTTCAAGATCATGTGTGACGGAATGCCCCCATGTGACGCAAGGGTCGGATTGGCCGGTGACGATGGAACTGGCGCGAAAGTATGGAGATGGCGGCCAGCATGGGGAGGACGCGGGGTTGAAAGAGGATACGATGGTGTTCTGCGATATTGATCTGCATGATGAAGCTCCCTGTCTACTGTGGGTTCAAAGAACGGTAAGAATCAGGCAATACAGTTCAGGTGCATGATGGCTCTGGCCAAATGTTAGTGAAGTTCACGGCAGTTTGATGAGTCCATCGTGCACGTAAGACCGAGAAATTGAGGGAAGCGGATTCGAGCCAAAACAACTGAGAGCGCTAGGGCATTTAAGAACCGCAAAGCATGACCGCAAAACTGAGGGGACAAGAACAAGATGCAGCCCACGAACCCGAATGCAGTCACGTAGAACACTTTTGTGAAACAAGTTAGTTGAACATCCTTGTGCAAGCTTCCCCTGTTACCGCTCCAGTGCACTGTAGACTGTGGAATGCGGAAGAGGGTGAGGTGCAAAGTGTGAAGTGTGGAGTGTACAGCGTAGAGTGTGGAGTGTAAAGTGTGGAGTGTAAAGTGTAAAGTGTGGGGTGTGGAGCATAAAGTGAGAAGTGTAAAGTGTGGAGTTTAAAGTGTGGAGTGTAAAGTGTAAAGCGTGGAGTGTGAAGTGTAAAGTGTGGATTGTAGAGTTTGAAGTGTAGAGTGTGGAGTGTAGGGTGTGGAGTTTAAAGTGTAATGTGTGGAGTGTAACGTGTAGAGAGTAAAGTGTGGAGCGTAAAGTGTGGAGTGTAAAGTGTGGAGTGTAAAGTGTAGAGTGTACAGTGTAAAGTGTAGAGTGTAGAGTGTGGCGTGTAATGCGTAGAGTGTAAAGTGTGGAGTGTAGAGTGGGGACTGTAAAGTGTGGAGTGAGGAGTGTAACGTGTAAAGTGTGGAGTGTACAGTGTAGAGTGTAAAGTGCGGAGTGTAAAGTGTAAAGTGTGGAGTGTGGAGTGTGGAGTGGAAAGTGTAGAGTGTGGGGTGTGGAGTGTAAAGTGTGGAGTGAGGGGCGTAAAGTATAAAGTGTGGAGTGTAGGTTGTAAAGTGTAGAATGTAAAGTGTAGACTGTAATGTATAAGTGCAGGGCGTAAACTGTAGAGTGTAAAGCGTGGAGTGGAAAATGAAAAGTGTGGAGTGTGGAGTGTGGAGCATGAAATGACCCTAGATATTTGTATATATATTTATATATATTTATATACGGATAGATAGATATGCATGATTTATTTTTTATATTTGATATATATATATTTGTAACCACAGGAGGCAATGACAATATCAAACAAGAGCGATAAACTATATGTGCCCCCCCCAGCGACTTAAATGCGCCCAGGGGCGGGATTATATATTACATGAAGGTACAGGAGTGTGCGTCCACACCCCCTTCCGGCTGAACCGGGTAGCTTCGATGGCATGGCTAGGGAAACAGCTGCCATGCCCCCTGCAATGAAAGGAAGTTTATACATCTATGCAGATGGTTCACACACAATTCTTGCGATATATCTTTTACGCCCAACTCTTTCACATGCAATTCTATTACGCGCAACCCTGTCACTCACAACTCTTCCACACACAGCTTTTTCACACAATCTGTCTTCCGGCATGCCCTTTCTCTTTCCTGCCTCTCCCATCTCATGTCCACATCTGTCGGGTGCTTTTTGGAAGAAGTTGACATGTGGGGTTTTCCGGTCTTGTATTTTTGATCCCCGCGCCCGTATGTTTGCGTTTTTGCGTTATCTCTCACTTCCGGCGTTTTTCCATGTGCATTTGCAATCTTGCATGCTAACATCTGTGCAGCCACATGCCCCTAACGCATGTTCGCACTTCCGGGCCACGTTTTGTCTGGCTATTGGGACGGCTGCTGCAGGATTTCCAATATCTCTTCAAGAGTTTCTACGTCTACCCCAAGGACTGCTGGGATGTGGGATGCCAGGACCAGGCGGATTAAAGCAGGCCAGAGCCGAAAGCCAGCAACAAAATTGGATTGCAATGTGGCCGGTTGATACCTCAGGGCTGCAGGAAACTAGTTTGCTGCCTGCCAATGTGCCAATTACCGGGCTTAGGATTTGTGTAGGGTCGGGTAGGTTTCGATGAGCTTTGACGGCCGGCGGGCACATGACGCAGCAGCGCACACGCAGTTTGCATAGGCCGAAGGGTCAAGGTACTAAGTGCCAAAATGTTCGAGTCCATGAAGTGGTTTGCTGGTCCTTTGGCATGCTTCGATAGGTTTGCATAATTGTTTTCTGACTTGGGCACCTTCCTTCTCCCACATTGTTACATCTTCGGGATCTTTCTTGGTGAAACCAAAGATTTTCGGCTTTTCGCAGGAGATGCCGACGAAGCGCGGAGATTTCAACCTCGGGGGGTCCAAGGAGCCCATCACCCAGCTCGCATCCCCTTCAGATGTTCCGCAACAACCGCGGGCGAAGGCAGAAGATTCAACGAATGCGGAAGCCGGCAGAGCTGAGAAGCCAGCGCGCCCCAGCCCGAAGGCCGAGGACGAGCCTACATGGAACGAAACCCGGCACAAAAGGTCAGGACCTATCATAGCAATAGCAAGCATGGAACCTTTTTGCATTTAAATCTGAAATTAAAACGAAATTTGGCTGCATGTAGTTGGACTTGAATGCAGACGTAGCTTGCATCGCAAAACACATGTTGCCTCAGAAGGGCTTATCTCCAAAAGTGCGGCGGCAAGGAAAAGCATCAGTGCAATCAAACTTGGTGCTGAGACATTTGACCGGCATCGTTCGTCACCAAACCAGGGTTTCACCAGCAGCGAAAAGATGCCATTATCCATACAAAGCAATTTGTTTTTTTGCCCGCTACTGCTGATGTTTCACCTTCAGGGGCCCTAAAAAGGGTTCCTGCGATTTGCGGTATGTTGTTGTCTTAGGCACCACGCAATCCATGCGTGCTACCAGCGGTTGCCGCAAAAGTTTCTACCCTGCATTCTTCTGAAGTGATAGCGCGCTCCGATAACCATATTTTGTAAGTAGTACCTGGGCAAGCCAGCGTTGGAAGTTTTAAAATTCAAAGAAATTATAACCTCTGGAACGAAATAAACAAGATGGAAGCCACGAACCCGAATGTATTTACGTTCTTGGACTACGAGTGCAACCTCTGCAATAGGAAAACGAACCTTTTAATGCATGCATCGTGCGCTCATATCGGTTCACAAAGAGACGACTAACCAGCACAACAACATCACCACCAGCACAACGAAATCACCAGCGCAACAAAATTACCAGCACAACGAAATCACCAGCACAACAAAATCACCAGCACAACGAAATCACCAGCACAACAACATCACCAGCGCAACGAAAGCACCAGCACAACGAAATCACCAGCGAACCGCACCAGCGCAACAAAATCACCAAAACAAACGAAATCATTAGCACAACGAAATCACCAGCACAAAGAAATCACCACCAGCACAACAACATCACCAGCACAACGAGATCACAGCCACCTGCCACACTCCACACTTCACCCACTGCGCACTCCACACTCCACACTTTACACTCCACACTCCACACTCTACACTTTAGACTCTACACTTTACACTCTACACTCCACACTCCACACTCGACACTTTCCACTCCACACTCCACACTCTACACTTTACGCTCCACACTTTACACTTTGCACTCCTCACTCGACACTCTACGCTTTTAACTCCACGCTTTCCACTTTACACTTTACACTCCACACTTTACACTCCACACTGCACACTCTACACTTTACACAAAGTTTGCACAAACTACTGCCCAGTACCACTGTCTACTACACAGCTTGCACAAAGTCGACCATCGCAACAAAATCACCAGCACAAACGAAATCACTAGCACAACGAAATCACCAGCACAACAACATCACCAGCACAACAACATCACCAGCACAACGAGATCACCACCACCTGCCACACTCCGCACTTTACCCACTGCCCACTCCACATTCCACACTCCACACTGTACACTTTACACTCCACACTCCACACTCCGCAACAGGCCGCGCTCCACCACACTCTACACTCTACACTCTACCCACACCGCACTCCTCACTCCACACTTTACACTCCACACTCTACACTTCACACTCCACACTTGACACTTTCCACTCCACACTCTACACTTTACACTTTGCACTTTAGCCTCCTCACTCCACACTTTTCACTCCACACTCCACACTTTACACTCCACAGTCTACACTTTAGACTCTACACTTTACACTCTACACTCCACACTTTACACTTTACACTCCACACTTTACACTCCACACTCTACACTCAACACTTTTCACTCCACACCCCACACTCCACCACACTCTGCACTACACGCACCACACTCCTCACTCCACACTCCACACTCCACACTTTCCACTCCACACGCCACACTTTCCACTCCACACTCATTACTTTACACTCCGCACTCCACACTTCACACTCTACACTTTCCACTTCACACTCCACACTCTACACTTTACACTCCACACTCCACACTCTACACTTTACACTCTACACTTTACACTCGACACTCCACACGCCCCACGCTACACTTTACACATTCTACACTCCCCACTCCATACTTTACACTCCACACTCCTTACTCTACACAAAGTTTGCACAAATCACTTCCCAGTACTACTGTGCACTACAAAGCTTGCACTAAGTCGTTCCTAGTACTACGTTGTACTAAAAAAAGCTTGCACAAAGCACGTTCCAGTACTACTTTGTACTACAAAGCTTCAAAGCTTGCACAAAGCACTTCCCATTACCACTGTGTACTACAAAGCTTGCACAAACTACTTCCCAGTACTACTTTGTACTACAAGGCTTGCACAAAGCACTTCCCAGTACTACTTTGTGTTGAAAAGCTTGCACAAACTACTTCCCAGTACTACTGTGTGCTACAAATCTTGCACGAAGCACTTCCCAGTACTACTTTGTACTGCAAAGCTTGCACAAAGGCGCTCCCAGTACTGCTTTGTGCTACAAAGCTTATACAAAGAACTTTTCAGTACTACTTTGTATTACAAAGCTTGCACAAAGCACTTTCCAGTACTATTTTGTACTACAAAGCTTACACAAAGCACTTCCCAGTACTACTTTGTACTACAAAGCTTGCACAAAGCACTTCCTAGTACTACTTTGAACTACGAAGCTTGTACAAAGCACTTCCTAATATTACTTTGTATGATAAAATTTACACAAAGTCGTTCCTAGTAGAACTTTGTACTTCAATGCTTGCACAAATTCGTTCCCACCCAGTATTACTTTGCACTACAAAGCTTGCAGAAGTTACTTTCCAGTAGTACTCTGTGCTACAAAGCTTGTACAAAGCAAGTTCCAATACTACTTTGTACTACAAAGCTTGCACAAAGTACTTCCTAATATTACCTCGTACTACAAAGCGTATCCAAAGCCCTTCCCAGTACGACTTTGCACTACAAAGCTTGCACAAACTACTTCTTAATATTTTTTTTGTATTACAAAGCTTGCACAAAGCACTTCTAAATACTATTGTGTATTATAAAGCTTGCACAAAGCACTTCAAACTACTACTATCTACTATAAAATTTACACAAATTACTTCGCAATACGACTTTGTTCTATAAAGCTTGCTTAAAGCACTTCCCAATACTACTTTGTATTTTAAATCTTGTGCAAAGTCGTTCCTAGTACTACTTTGTATTTTAAATCTTGCACAAAAGCATTCTTAATACTATTTTGTATTATAAAGCTCTTAAAGGCGTTTTTAATATTATTTTGTATTCTAAATTCTGTGCAGAATAATTCTAAGTATTACTAACCAATATTTCTGTTTTTTAAATTTATATATATTATTGCCCAATCTTTTTGTATACTATAAAGTTTGTATAAAGTCTACTGTATAGTACAAAGTTTGTAAATATTTCTTCCTGATATTGTTGTACACTACTTCCCCCGTAGATACGGCGACGTGGGTGCAGCAAAATGAGCGAGGTTTTGCAACTTCCTTTATAAATATGGCGATGTGGATGGAATAAAATAAGGGAAGTTTTGCCATTTTTCCCATAAATATGACGATATAAATATGGCGATATAAATACGGCGACGTGAGCTTAACAAAACAAGCGAGGCTATTGACGTTTTGCAACTTCCCCCATAAATATGATAACTTGCAGCTTCCCCTAGAGACACGGTGATGCCAGAGGACAAGCAGTAATTGAGGTTTTGCAGCTTCCCCCATAGATACGGTGACGTGAGCGCAGTAAAACGAGCCTTTCCTGAGAAATTTCGTGTAATTCGGATTTTCAATATTTTACTAAATAGGTTAGAAATTATAGAATATTATTTCTATCAAGAAAAACGAAATGAGGGCGGATAACGTAACGACGATAACGCGACCAGCAACAGGAACCGGACAAGGATCCAACCCCTAGATCCCTACATTATAAAGGGGATCCCTTCGTTGCGCATTCGGAAAAAATCTACCCGCAGAATGCGATCATCCCTTTTATGTGTGATAATAATTATTTTTTTCTTTCTATTTTCGTCTTGTTTTATCCGATTTTATTATATTATATCGGATTTTTTCCTGGAAACCCTTCAATATATTTTTTTTTGCCGAAATTTATTTTACTAAATGTGTGTTTTTTGTTAATATTCAATTTTATTTTTTAACTATATTTTTCTTGGTTTTCTTAGCTAATAATATTATGTGTTATTTATTTATTTTTGTGCTTTATTTTTCATGTATGTTAGATATAACAATTAAAATTTATTTTATTTTTTTATTTAGTACCAGTAGTACCGCACAAGGCGGTGGCGGAAGTTTCAAAAATAGGAAACCTATAGGAGAGATTGGTTGTTGTGAATCAGGGATGGCAGAGCGAAGCCACTGATGGACTGAAAGGTGGTTG
>Ga0126342_10009335_pt1 | contig 17583 bp, 13 predicted proteins | sample Cyp1metagenome_FD_92528 | JGI IMG/M metagenome (GOLD analysis project Ga0126342, IMG submission 92528) | Coral microbial communities from Lord Howe Island, Old Settlement Bay, Australia - Cyphastrea 1 metagenome | ecosystem: Host-associated > Invertebrates > Cnidaria > Coral ... | reverse complement strand
TTATAGACCCTCCAATTTGCACCACATTCTAATCACATGTTCTCAAATTGTGGTTCGTGTCGGTGATTAGCACTTGGAACAGTGACTGTCAGAACTATGGAGATTCGGCATGGTGCCCGTTGTAATCTTCTGATTACCACAAAGACATCACCATTTCCGTCTCTCCTCCCGCTCCATCTGCAGCTCTTCTCGCAACCTCGCCGACTCCTTTTTTCGTTGGAACATCCCCGGTGGTCCTTAAAGTCTTAAGCGCTGATACAGAATTTGTAGATTGTACGAAAAATAATGAAAAATAATGATTTGATGGGAACAACAGCTATGAAGTAAAGTAAGTGGTCCTTAGGACTTAATTTGATGCTTGGTGGCTCACCCCAGTCGGTAAGTGCGTTCCAACCCCAACCTGGACTAACCACACTTGAACTACTTGAAGCTGGGTGGAAAACACGCCTACCAACTGGGGCGTGCCACAAAGTATAAAATGATAGATTTTAGCAGCAACAATTTGGATTTGATGAGAACATCAAATAAGATTATAAAAAGCTTTCTTTTCATGGCAAAACAAATACAGTAATTAATTAATCCATAGTTATCCGAATGTTTTAGAAAAACTACTAGCCCATGAAATATCATCAAGAATACCAGTAGACATAAGCAAAAAACAATTCTGATTGGCGTTGCTTATCCACCCAACTCAGCCGTCAAACGGTTTGAATCCAAATCCAATGTGCATTATCTTCCAATTGTATGTTGATCAATATATCCAGCTATGTCCCATTGAATCCCAATAACTATCATATGCTTGGAAACCTCCAACTGACTCCCAGGGAATATGGATACCCCTGGCTCCGAACGGCCCCCTCCCTTCACCACTGGATAGATAAAATCACCATTTCCTTATAGACCCTCCAATATGCACCACATTCTGGCTCGTGTCGGTGACCAGCACTTAGAACTACGGAGATTCGGCATGGTGCCCGTTGTGATCTTTTGATTACCACAAAGACATCACCATTCCCATCTCTCCTCCCGCTCCATCTGCAGGTCTTCTCGCAACCTCGCCGACTCCTTTTTTCGTCGGAACATCCCCGGTGATCCTTAAAGTCTTAAGCACTGATACAGAATTTGTAGATTGTACGAAAAATAATGAAAAATAATGATTTGATGGGAACAACAGCTATGAAGTAAAGTAAGTGCTCCTTAGGACTTAATTTGATGCTTGGTGGCTCACCCCAGTCGGTAACTGCGCTACAACCCCAACCTGGACTAACCACACTTGCACTACTTGTAGCTGGGTGGATAACCCGCTTACCAACTGGGGCGAGCCACAAAATATAAAATGATAGATTTTAGCAGCAACAATTTGGATTTGATGGGAACATCATCTAAAGATTATACAAGGCTTTCTTTTCGTGGCGAATCAAATATGAATTGATGTTCACGTCTATGAGAAAAATATTAAGTTTGGATTTAAAATGCCGTGGATGGGATATGCAATCATCCCACCATCATGAACAATATGTTGGAACAAGCTATGGATCTGATTCTTCAACAAATTGGGGGCATAAACCCCCAATAATGGGGGGTACTGGGTACGGCCATCTCCTTTTATAAGAACATAGACAATGTTTTGACCATGAGACGTGCAATCCTTCCCACAATCCAATCATAAGCCATTGACCATATCTTTGTTTCCGTGTTGAAGATGAACAATTCCACTTCAATGAATGGTTTAAGCTGGGTGATTACTCATCCTTGACACAATCATGGAAGTGTAGTTTGTCCATCGGATCTTCAACAAAATAAGTACAATATCTGTATGTGAATGTATAGTTTTATACAATATACAAACCTGATTGCCAGTTTCAAAGCCAGGCAAAAGATATCGCAATCAATGAGGAATCACAATCCAAACCTGCCCAAACTATGTTCAAAGCATGTTCAAAACCATGAGTCAAAATTACTGTTGGAACTATGACTGTTTTACGTTGAGATAGGTTGAGTCCTTGTCCCCTTCGATATGTGCAAATTCTTTGACACACCTGGATCATCCCAGCTGAACTGCTGAACCGGCAGTTCATGTGGCATTGAGAGAAAAAACACTTCTACCCTCCCGTAATATGTACATACATATATATATATGGGTAAATTATAATATTTCACTAACCTGAATTAAGGCCGTTGTCCGTTGATTTATGACCCCCCCCCAGCGCAAGCAGAGGGCAGCCATGTCTTTTGCATCCACCCGTATTGGGTGGTTGTGTCACTGGTGAAACTGTCTTTGGGTCCTTGTTCTCCTCTGTGCTGCTTTGAGTGCCTTCTCTTTGTTTTCCCAGCTCTTTGTTTGTTGTTCCATATCAAATGGCCACGGCTCAAGGCCACCTGCCAAAGAAAGTGAAGGTAAGTCAACCAATCCAGGACGTGACTTGGTGAAGTAATCATGCAAGATGTCACAAAGTTGTTGTTGCTGTCCAAACCTAGGTCCAGGTTTAATTCCAGTCGTCCATGCTGCAGCTCCTTGGGAAAATAAGACACGAACCTTTCCAAAACGCGTTGTTGGTGGAAAGATGTCATGTACAATCAAGCTACCTGAATTAAGGCCATTTGGGGATGATTCCATTTACTAACTATGATTCCAGTGAGGTCGCAGTGAGGTCGTTATAATTTACCCATATATATGTATATATATATACACATACAGCATACATACATATATATATATACATAATCATATTCATATTTTAAATCATAAATCTAAGAATAAGTTCATATGTATATAATATTTATATATAAATATACATTATAAATATATATATATATGTAATTATATGTTATATATTGTTATATATGAATATAAACAAAAACAAGCCTGAGTAATTGTAGACATTTTTCCATTGAAAACCTGGACTTTTCCCAATTTCGAGGTCCTGCAGGTGCCGTCGTTCCAGCTCTGTGACGAGCTTCCTGCGTCCCATCATTTCCCCCGTTGGATGACCTTTGGTGGTGCTTTACCCAACGACCATTTATTAGGATTTAATGGTGATTTATGGTGATTTAATGGTGATCTATGGGGATTTATAGGGGATATAATGGGATTTACCCTCTGGTTATTTAACATAGCCATGGTATAGATGGACCATTTATAGATGAATTGCCCAGCTATAAACCTCCATTTTTAATGGATTTTCCATGGCTATGTTAAATAACGTGATGGTAAATGGATTTAATGGGATTCAGTTTGCTAATTTGGAGAACATACGTAACTCTAACTATGGTTTATGATGCTTATAACGATGGTGTAGTGATACTTATAACTATAATATACTATGGCTATGGTATTGTATAGTATTCAGGAGGTTTATAGACCAACAACCAAACCTGGGGAGGGGCACATTTTATGCGTCTATGGATCAAAACCCCCGTTTGAATCAGTATGTGAACATGAACAATTGAGAATTTAACAGGATAAAACACCCCCAACATTTTATGTATGCAACGAGGTGAACACCCTCGGTTTTCGATGTCTGCGAGAACAGCAAAGGTTTTACAAACATCATGATGTCTGGATACCTGTATATGTTCAAATAAAATCAAATAAATAAGAATCAAACACATGTGAACCAGATCACAGAATCTTAGGAATAGACCATGATTCATGTCGTCTCATCACGAAGTTACCATGACTTGGCACCATGGGGATTTTCCACATCGGCATCAATGTAGTAGACCGACAACGACCTAAGAACACAATGACTTGGCGTTTTGCCATCTGGTTATGACTAACAGTTTGCCATGGAAAATCACCATTTTTTTATGGGAAAACTCACTATTTCCATGGCCATGTTCAATAGCTTTTTGTATGTTTACCAGAGGGTACCACATTGCAAGGAACACAGGACAAAACATGTGTTTTGCAGTTTTGATAATGGTAAAATTATGTAAAAATCAAAGCACAATTGGGGGGTTGTTCCTCGAGAAAAAAAAACATTGGTTTCACAACCAGCTTGACTCTTGGAACTGAATAACATGGCCGCATGCACGGGCAAGATCAGTATTATGTATTTATAAATATTCAATTGCAAGTAAATCACGATCTGATTTTGGTGTTCCCGGTATGGATTCTACACTTCAAACTATTGAAACGAATCAAGAAAACAAGGAATAGTTGGGACGTACTATATATACGTGTGTGTATATATATATATTCTTCAAATATAAATGCAATTATATGTAATTATATATATATATACAAAGTGGGCCCCATAGATAGCTAAGTTGGTTTGTAACTCCAATAACTATAGTTTGAAGTATTTATAACTATAGTTACTGGGGTTTATAAACCAACAAACATCACTGGGGGGGGGGGCACATTGTATATACGTTTGACACTTTGGTTTCCGTATCCTGAACAAGAACGGGGTTTCCTTTGAGCCAGACAAGGTATTAGAAACCATTGAAAACCACGGAAAAAATGTTTCAGCACCGGCAACGTGATTCTGGGGGGCAACCTGGTCTTGCTAGGCCATCCAAGATCGGTTGTCAAAAACACTTGCAATGATTTGACGTGAAAGAGATGTGAAAGAGGGGAGATGTTGCAAAAACTTGTTTCTTTGGATATGAAAAGTTAAGGCATGCATGCATGCATCAAGAAAACGCAGGAACACCAACCAATAGTATATTTAATATATCACTGTCATCGTCGCTATCGCCACTCTCATTGCCTCATGACAGTCATTCAATTTTAAAGCATCGCTACGTATCATCGGCATCATCAACATGAAGAACGTAACAATGCAGGACTATATGCCAGAAAAAAATAGTTGGGTATAAGCCGCTGGTTTTGTGTAGTTTTGCCTTTCACCTGTTCGTGAATTAGCGTGACCAGTTGGGGATCAGAAGTGGAAAAGTCAAAGTTTCCAAACCCACTGGGAACAATTACTGTATCATATAGACAAACAGCCCTGGAAAGTCTAACAGTCCCTCGAATTATGTGCAAGACTGCCTTTGTCAAACGCCTGCGTGCCTGTTGCAAATCTTAGAATCAACCCCAGACCGATGGGAAACACCACGAACGCTTGACTTGTTTACAGGGCCCCCGAAGTGTTACTTGCATCAGGGTTCGGATAAGGGGGGAGGAGTTGTGCAGAGGATTTTGATAGGTACAAGACACAAAGCATAGGGTGCACAACTACACAATTCGATGCATGGTACCTTTTTTGCAGCTACAAAATACAGAACACAACTTAATTTACTTGCATGATTAAGCACATGCAAAGTTGGATTTGCTTATATACGTTTAGGTTCGCTGCCCTTGTGCCGGCAATTATTATGGGGTCTGTCCTGAAATCGGCAGCGGAGATTCCGTCCATTGCGTCTGCCTCATTCGCGAAGGGATCAAGCGGAAGGGAGGGCAGGAGGATATTGACACACCACGCATGGTTGCAACCCGAGGATCGCAGACAAAACTCATTCTGTGTGCCAAGACATACCATGAGTGCCCTTGGGGCCCTGGCTTCACCGTTGCCAGCAGCTGGCTGGGCATCTTGCCTTGGCAAACAGCCCCGGGGGGCGTGGCTGCTTGCCGCAATCAGAATGGATCAACCTCCGTTGATATTGGTGATAGCATTGGGCCCTTATATAACACCCCAAAAACCATACTTTTAGGAGATGAAACCACTCATGAAGTGCATCACTTCAGGGGTGTTTCATCTCCAGGGGCCCCAGGGGGGATGGGTTCATTCATTTTGGGCTGGTGGTATTCCACATTGGAATGAGATTGGTTGGCCAAGTTATAAGTTACTTGTAGCAAGCCCGTTGGAAAGGTGGAAAGTTAGAGACCTTGGGAGACCTGGAAATCATCCTGGAAACACTTGTTTGGTTGGGGGTTGACCTACCCCTCTGAAAAATGATGGACTTCGTCAGTTGGGATGATTAATTATCCCATATATGAAATGGAACATTTAAAAAATGTTTGAAACCACAAACCACTTGTCTGTCCTGGTCTGTCCTTTTGTGGCTTGCTATACGCCATGGCGTATTTTCAGGGTCATTGCATGTCAATGTAGTAAATACACACAGGTATCCACTACGCATCATTTTTCAATGATGCCGGCTTATTTTCTGACTGTATTAGGGGGAAATGCGCATATGCAGGTAAATCATGGTAAATCTACGGCTCTACTGTATCCAACGATCAAAAAGATAGACATGTAAAATTCGACTTGAATGCTGATAAATGACTCTTCTATCCTTGAAAGGGTACTATGCAAGAATCAAAAGGTTCACACAGAAATCAATGGTTCTGGAAGCCACACCCTACGTGCTCCCGCCATCTCCGCAGGACGGAAATCACGTATTCAAATGGACACTTGCCTGTGCATCCCAGCAATCGTAGATGGTTTATATGCCCCAAAAATTGGACAACGACTGGAATATTAGTGGGCAAATAATGGTCAAGAACTAACCAACCATATCCAACTATACGTAATTAATCTTTTCCAATTAATGTTCAACACCAACTCATAAACCTTGGTTGTGTCTTGGATCTATTCATTTATTGGGTTCACATCGGGGTCATTACATATTAATATTAGGGATATGGAATTGTTGGCCATTTGACACTGGGGTATACTATGCTTATTATTGCATATTATTATGCACTTGCTAACTGGAACTGAACCCCCAAGCAGGTTAGGGCGCTTCCCATGTATTTGGCGTTTAAGCGTCAAACATGGGGATGAACAGATCAAACATGATCTTTTAAACTTTTGAACCAGCTGAGGCATTTGATCAAAAATCTTTTGTGTGAAATGTGCGCTATCCAATAGTTGTCAACGATGTTTGTCCAATACATTCCAGAACTTTGGGATTTATTCCCAATACGGTAAGAAAACATGTTTTGAAAAGCATAGGATGGAATGGGGTACAATATTTGGATAATGATCTGCTAAGACAATGGCTATTGGACCTAATGGACCTGGTCCTCCCAACATGGCCCGTTGAAATCGTAGCAATTTGTCCAATTTCCCAGTGGATCCGTGTGGATTCTTCCAGGCAACCATCATCGTGGATTTTTCCAGGTAAGACAAGTGGCTTTGACGTCCAAGAATTGGCTACGGTACAATTTTTTGGGGCCCCCAACTAGAAGTTTGGGGGGAAAAAAAAAAACACTAAGCATGGTTCTAAGATGTCGGAAGTATCATGCCATAAAGTCATAAACCATAAACAAATTGGAGTTATGTTCACCAGACTGTGGCCCCTTTTTTTTCTCATCTCCTCAAAGGGTAGATCCAAAAAAGAACAAAGTATACCAAAGGAGGAGATGGCACTGGTATACTCACAAAAATAAGAGTTTTCTATTCAAGGGTAAACGAAAGCGACTATAAATATTTAACAGAACTATAAAAATAACGTAACTCGCAACCATCCAAATGGCAGAATTTCACATTTGGAAACTAGAAATACTTGAAAGCATACCGCTGCGCCGTGTGGAGAGGGAGCAAAGCAACCAGCCCAGTGTCACGCCGCAGGCCAGTGATGGCCAGTGGTTTCCCCCCTCCCCTGAGACCCAACTGCAGCAAGTCCGGCCGACACCACCTCGCGGATCGGAGACAAGTTGGCCATGGCTCAACAAACCATGCACCAACTGACCCACTTAAGATATGAAAGCTTCATACTGAAGCACTGTCACTTGAGGCCACTAATAATCTTAAATAGATTTTAAAGGCCACTTAAGATGTTTGATCCATGTCAATGGTGTGTTATTAATCCAACCCCGGAGATCTTAAGTCCCATGAACGTGGCCACTATTAAACCAGTCAGGTGCTCATATCCCATGACGGATCCATGGTGCTGGTATATATGCTAACATGACTGGGGTATATTGATGGGATCCATGTTACCATATATATAGCATACATGGATCCTATGGGTATATATTTAATGCTAGGGGCAAGGAATTCGTTTTCCAATGGTACCTGCAATCCCATCTGCATTGGGATTCAATGGCGAACATGTGCTGTGTATAACATACCCTCTGGTAAATTAACATCGACCCTGAAAATCACCGTTTAGAGGAAACTAATCTTCCAACCCCGAAAAAAAGCCAGGGTCTACATGTCAATTTACTGGAGGCTAATTAAATGTATATATATATATTGATTATGTATATATATATATATATTATAATATCAAATGGCATCAATGTCAGGGGAAGGGATCAATTTTGAAGCCTGGATCCATAGGGATCCATAGGGATCCCCAACATTCACCGATCCCCAACATGTGTCATGATGCATCTTGGCTTGCCCGGGGCAAAAAAAAGCGTTTGGAATCAAGGATTTGGGTAGAAAAATCAAAGACACAACATACTGTGGAAGAAATCCTGCACCGGTAGATAAGTGGTTTATCCCATGATTGAGAGGGTTTCAACCATCCAAGGTGGTGCAAGAATCCTTCCATCCACAGTATGCAACCTGTAATACCCTGTACTGTAACCCTGACACTTTCCTGCAACTTCATTGCTGGCCATGAAACATACCCCTATCCCCTCACAACATATTGGTTGATAGGTATCCCTATTGTGGATTGTAAGAATCCCCCCCATAAACCAGCTAGGTTACTAAGCCCATTTCATAACCATCCATCATTTCTCAATTATATCCCCAAGTATTCGATAGTTAAAACTTCCCAAAAGAAATTGATGGCTATACAAACGCCGTCAAAAATATTGAAACAAACATGAACCAATCAAACAGGGGAAGTACTTAAAGATCAAGATCATGGTCATATACCCAGTATATTCTCATCATATCCCAATTTTAGATGGTAAATCCCCATGTTTCTTCGCCAAAAAAGGTCACGATTTCGGCAGCTGAATTCCGTTTTTTTCGGCCAAACCTGGGAGCATCGGAAGTGGGACTTAGGTGTTGCAACTGATCGAGAAGCAGCCTCAGCGCCGCTCGCTCTTGGGAGGCCCGGCCCAGCAAGCGCTGGTATGACATGTGCATCACCCGTTGGGAACGCTGGTACGAAAACCTGAGTTTTACGGAATATAAATGGGATAAACCTATGACATAAACATGTTTAGTGGTTATACTTATAACACGCTTATAATATACAATTATAATTATATATATATATATTCTTCGGGATAAACCTACTTCGGGAACTTACCTTATTTACAACCTCCCAAAAATAAGTGCCCCCCCAGTGATGTTTGCTGATTTCAAATCCGCATTAACTGGTTCGATATATCTGCCATAACCACAGAATTCAGTGAACCAAACCAACTTAGCTATCATTCAGGGTCGTCACCCTGCCAGTCATCTGTTCTCTAAATTCCAAGGTGGGGAATATCACGTCCGGAATTCCGGGATAAAACAATGTTCCTACTTCTGGCTGAAATGTTTGATTTTGTGAAAGTTCCCCTCAATCCGAACCACGATTCACGTCCCTCATGCTGATGGTATCTAGGGATTGTAAACCAATCTAAACCATCCATAGATAACCATAGACCATAGATATCATTCAGTAAATCCATGTAAATTCCTATTGAATCATCCAGGATGTGCCATTTCTATATCATTGATTCACTCCCTTACATTGTTGAATCATAAATGGCAATCATAAGAGCTAAAATATATGATATATATGTCTTTCACACTCCTCGCTCAGTTGACACTTAGTTTGACTAAGAATGGCCAAACTCTGTGGCTCGCAGAGTCTTACATTTTGACCAATACTACACCTACAAATCTTCCCAAGTTGATTGCTCCATAATCCATGTTTCCTCCATGAATCCCATAAATTTTGTGGCCATAAACCCAACTGCAACTGGTCAAAATACAACCCATCTTAGATGGATCAAAATGTTAATTTTAGATACAACATGATACACATATATAACAGGTTGGTGGTTTGAACCTACCCCTCTGAAAAACAAATGATATAGTCACTTGGGATGATTATTCCATTCCCAACTGTTTATGGAAAGTCATAAAATTCCATGGTTCCAAACCACCAACCAGATAAGAGAAGTCCAAGTTTCGATGTTAAAAGCTCCGCCTTGTTCTCATGGGGATTCAGCCAAAGGTGATCCACCCAAGAAGGGCTTCGCCATCATCCATCACCCCATTTCTTACCATGTTCACGGGAGGTACCCCCATATCTACCCCCATACTCATCCCTAAGATTAGGTGAAATACCATCCCTTAACATAATAATCTTGTGAAAAACTCACCGGTTGGTTTGAAGGGAAACCATGGCTTGTCTACATCTGGAGCAGTTTGCCCATCCCAAGGGATCCCAAGGGAAACGATGCCAAAGACACCGTGCTCCACTTTCTTCTTGCTCATCAAGGTGATCTGACCCTCGGTATCCTTGGTATCCTGGCACGATTGGATAAAACCTGGTAGACATGGCGATTTCACCAGGCAATTTCTTGTCACTTGACTAGGGAAAAAGGATTTCATATACTTGGGATAGAATTTGGATATAGAACGAACTCCATGAAACAGCTAGGATTTCATGAGGATGTAATGACATTTGTCACCAACTTAATATGATTTTGGTATATCTGACAATGGGGTGTACCACCCCTTTTTTGACATTTGAATAGGGAAAATGATAAACACACATGGATTTGGGGTACATATGGTGGTTTCTTCAAGTGGGTGATCCAAGTCACCATGAGTTTCCAAAAAAGATGGTCGAAGTTTGGATGATTTGTTTGGGGCTACCCCCATGACAAAACGGAAACCTCCATACTACATCAACCTCATGGGTTTAGAAACCCCATCAAGCAGTTCGATACATCTATGAAAGATCTACCATAGCTTGGTTGGTGGTATACGTACCCCTCTGAAAAATATGAAAGTCAATTGGGATGATTATTCCCATATATTATGGAAAAAAACATGTTCCACACGACCAACCAGATAAACATAGTTACTTCAGTTGGTTAAACCCCGCATCTCTTTAAACAACAAAAACACCAACTTCCAGCGCGTTTGTTCCCATCCCACTCCAACCGCGCCTCCATCCTCGATGGCTTCCGGCTCCTTCTTGGGCTCCCGGACCTCCTGCAGTTTTCGGCGCCGATTGTTTTGGGAACTGCCTGAATTCCAAACTTATCATAGATTACTTCCATAAATATGGCATAGGCATGGATAGATATACTGTACTTCATTCTACTGTTCCTTAGTATATAGTCTATGATTAATTCCAAACTCATTGGATTGGTTTTGTTGGGACATCTACAGGAAACCCTCAATTTTCCCATGAAATAAGGGGGCTTCCTGTAAAATGTCCTTAAACCAATCCAATGAATCACTCAAACCCTCATGGATTGACACTATACGGAAACATATTGAGATTCATATTTAAATGCATTGAAATTGCCATTTATGGGTATCTATGGGTAATTGAATTGAAATTACCATTTATGCAGATATTTATGCATGATACATCATGTTCACTCTGTTTCACTTGCCATTTATGGGTTGAACATTTCGGGGGAAACCTCCAAGACCCTGCCACCGATGGTTTGTCAACGGAAACATATCGGATATCCAGAGAAATCTGTCTGAACATGTCTATACCTCGAATCTCAAGAGTTGAGCATCATGGCTATTTGAGATTCGAGGTTTTCCAGACACCCCCTGATTTTTTTTCTGGTAAACTCCTAGTTTTTCATGGCTATTTGGTGGGTAAACTCCTAATTTTCAGAAACACCTTAAGTTTTCTGGTAAAAGAAGCCTGGTTTGCTAAGAAGGGAATTCTGTGTTCCAGTTGGGTCCTGGTAAAGACTTGGATTTCCTGGTATTGACCATCAAATGCTGTTCCACTATTGCGCTTGGGATCCATATGTTCAAGATAGTTTGCCCATTTCAGCTGGGAGAAACGATCAAATTCAGAAGTGCTTTGAACATTGATGAGTTACTGTGGATGGTTGCGAAATCCTGCACCACCAAAAGGATGGTTGACACCCTATAAATAATGGGAGAAACCATCTATCAACTGGTGCAGGATTTCTTCCATCCACAGTATGTGTTGCGATATATTGCAAGTTCCAACATCTGCTGACAGGAAAGACTGAAAAACATCATACCAAGGCTTCCTCCATCGACATTGCCGAAGGTAGCATGAGCATTGTTTGTTCTGTCAATATACCATAAACCCTCGTTGTCATATATAGTGAACAAAGCCAACTTGGCTATCATAGATTACTTCCAAATCTCCAGTTTTGAGGGTGAGTCACCCCCATTAAGGGTGGATAAACCGATCATTTATATACATGGTTGAAAACAAACTTAGCAGCAGGCAGATTGTAGGCCATCACATATTGTAGGAAAACATAGTATATGTATATCCCATTATATCCCAATTGGATCCCTCATATATTGCAGTATATCCGACTATATGGCATTTTCCCTAGTCACATCCAATTTCTTTATCAATTGATTATATATACCCAATGAAATATCCCAATGATATCTCCATTTCTTTCCCCTTTTTTCATCCCATTCAATCCCCATGAATTTCCACATTCATCCCATGAAATTCCATTAAATCAACATGTTCGAAGCTTGAATCCCATTAAATCCCAACCGGTGAGCGGAGTTTCTCCCACCTGCAGACGCTTGCGTGTTTCCTGCATCTTGGACATCAGTTCAACGCGCTCCTTGACGTTTTTGGGTGATGGGATGGGGGATGGGATAGGGACGGATGTTTCAGAGTTTTTTTAGTTATCGCTGATACATATCTATACGTATAGAGTACATGTATATAGTATGTGTATGTGTGTGTTGTGTATATCATAATATCATATGTAGTAACATGTTATATAATTATATAAATACTATATCAATTTACATAAATACAATGTTTCGAGTATAGTATAAATAAACAATTTTATACCATATAATATGCATGGTTTGTGGATCACTCAGACTCCTGCAAGTCTAACTCTTGGTGGAGATGCCGTCAACCCATCTACATAAATGTGTAAATCTCCACCATCTCATCTTGGATGAGCCATCAAAGGTCATTACTGAACCAGTCTGGAATAGACCAACAATGGGTCAACCAAGAACTCAAAGGAATAATACTTTCCCCCATATAAAACACCACCCCATAAACCGTAGTAAAAACGTAGGGCCTAAACCATATATATATATATTTAAGACCATATTGGGGGGGTCATTTACAGAGTTAAATCCAAAAGATTTATATTATATATTCAACTATCATTATGACATATTAGGAATATTTGGGGCTGTTGAATATAAAACATACGGTCTATTTGGGACCAGCAGTAAGTTCTTTTCGAAAAAAATCCTAGAACTCATCGGACACTTCAACTTCGATGATCTCGTGGGTACCCCAATGACTTGACCAAAAATTACCCAACAGAAACCACAACATATTATATAATATTGTTGGTTTCTTCTATCAAACCATGTGTTTTTTTCCGCATCAAGTTCGAAAATTAATAATTATCCCGTAGTAAACTAATCATCCGCCAAGTTTCACCCTACTTATGGCTAAAAAAGATAAGCACGATCACCCAAATATAGTATGACAAAATGTTGCTGAAGGGTGAGGGCCAACCATCCAGCTCGGATCTTCCTCCAAAGAGTCCAGAAGCATCATGAATTCGTCTCCATCCTGGGGACGAGCCAAACTTGGCCAAGATCTTTGTCACAGGAAAGTGCAAAGAGATGCTAAAAGTGCTAGTTCCGAAGCTACCCTCTGGTTATTTAACATAGCCATGGAAAATGACCCATTTATAGATAGTTTACCTATTAATAGCATGGTGGATCTTTCCATGGCGAACTGTTAGTCATAACCAGATGGTAGTTCCGAAACAAGAGAGAAGGACTGAACACTTCAGCACACACTCTTCAGAAGTGTGTAACTCATCAACTTGACCATGGTCTTGGTTGGGATCAAGGATTACGGAATCAACACGTTCGGATTCCACGAAAGAGTACAATCAAATCCCAAAAAAACTCAAACCCAGGTGCCCATGAATTGGGGTCTGAGATATAATTATCATATAATATCATATATCATTATCATGACTCTGCAATATCATATCTCATCTAATTATGGAGGTTTCCGAAAAAACATCATCCATTTTAAAATGGAATTTTCCATGAAAAAGTTACCATCCAGCTATTGGAGTACCCCCATTGATGGAGGGCCCCCATATACGGCAGTCCCGGGCCTGGACCAAGCTTGACCTTGCTGCCGAAAGGGGACCGGTGTAAGCCATGGAGCAATGGAATGTAAGCCACCAGCCACTGGCTATTTAACATAGCCATGGAAAATGGCCCATTTATAGATGATTTTCCCAGCTATAAACCTGCCTTTTCCATGGCTATGTTAAATAACCAGATGGTATGTCGGATATGTGGATACTGCAAGAAAAAATCCAAAACAAATATTGGGTAACTGGTTGGAGGTTTTAACCATCTTGAAAAATATGAGTTCGTCAATGGGGTTGGGATTATCCCATATATTCTGGAAAAAAAAACAATGTTTGAAACCACCAACCAGGTAAAAGATTCCAATTCTATGTTATGTGGTAAAGTCAATAAGCAACCATCCCCGGAACATCAGTGGTCTAACCATCCCGAGTTGTCATGATTTTACCGCGTTGGTCCCATTGAATCCAACCTGTCCTTGAAAACGGTCGAAGTCTCCGGCTGAATTTTGGATAGATGGGAAATCACATCAATGGGAATTTCAGGATCCTAAAATGGAGGTACCTACCATATATAAGGACTTTTTTGAAGGCCTATGTAAGTGAATATCACCACAAAATATGGCCAAACATATGGTACTAACGTACCTCCATTTTTTTTTTGGATCCTGAACTTCCCATTGATCACATGCAAAAACAAATCCAATACCTTTACCCCAAAAACATGAGTCAAGTGGGGACACGCATGAAGCATCATGAAGCATATCGTTTCCCAGACTCGACGGGCCAAATTGCGATGAATCTGACGCATCTGACGCATGGATACCCCACGTGACCTGCATCTAAAAGGTCAGCCATGTTCACCAATTAGCGCTCCGAGGTGGATATAAGAAAATAATGTAACATATACTGACAAAGTTATCAAGATATATCAGTGGGATTTCATATACTGATAGTAAACTGGAAAATCAGCATGCTATTCATGGGTAAATCAACAAACTAAATGGCCATTTCCAATGGCTACGTTAAATTACCAAGAGGGTATCATCATATATGGCAGTGTGTCAAAACCTTGTACCCCTGGTGAACATCAAAATAGCTGGTAAATGGATGTTCATCCCCCTAAAAATGGTATTAATAGGTATTGATCCATACCCATATCTATCTTTTTGTCGGGGTTGATGTATATATCGGTTCCATTCCCAATGGAGATCCCCGCACCTGAGCTCGGATCGACCGCTGTCCAGGGGCGGAAGGGTATCCTCCAGTCAAACGTGGCTGGGAAATGGATTTGTAATGGATCATTGAGTTCGATGATGTCTGGTTGGTGGTTGAGCCTACCCCTGTGAAAAATGATGGAGTTTCTCAGTTGGGATGATGAAATTCCCAATCTATGGAAAAAAAAATCATATTCCAAACCACCAACCAGATGTTCCTGATTGTCCCCCCCAAAAAAAAACGGCACTTTTGAGGATTTTCCACGGCTACTTTTTGATGGAGGATACATGCAGCAAACATGGGACTGGAATGGATCAACAAACAAATCGAGGAGTTTGGCAACCAACAAAATTTCAGGTTTTTCTCCGTCCAACTGAAGGTAAACATATTTTTGGATTTTTTTGGGATATAGCATGATATAACCATCAAAAGCCATATGTTTTGACTACTTTAAAGATGAAATGTGATCATTTTGGGGATGGTAACTTGTAGGGACCATCCTCGGTGACGCGACGCTAAGTCAGAAACTGATGAAACGCCAGTCCGAGTCCAAGGGTTCGCTAGCCCTTCAACTCCTTTGACAACTATATTCTGGGGTAAATTATAATTTTTCACTAACCTGAATCTTGCGGCCATTTGGGGATGATTCCCCTTACTAACTATGATTCCAGTGAGGTCGCAGTGAGGTCGTTATAATTTACCCAGATATATATTATAATTATATATACAAATAAAGTCAACTGCATGTCCAATCTGAGATACTCTGCATGTTGTTGCTTTGCTGGTAGTATAGATCATTATAAGACATGTTTAGCAACAGGTCAAAGTACTAAACTACCATCCAAGGTCAACCCAACTAAAGTCAATTGAAAATCATCCTTCTGAATAGGCACCAGAATCAAATTCATTGGCACTTGTGATTGGTGGTTAGAATTTTGGGATACCTCAGGTCGTGATAGTCCCTTCAACCGTGCTCAGATTTCCAACCGCCCACCCAAAGGACAAAAAAACTCAGTGTTTGATTCTAATTTGGAGGTTTCCATAGATGGGGATACCCAAAATGGATGGTTTACAATGGAAAGTCCTATTAAGATGGATGATTTGGGGGTACCCCCATGACTTAGGAAACACCCATTTGGCTGAAACCTAAGAAATGCGCACTTTGGATTTCCCAAATTTTGGGTATCAGCCAAACTGCCGATAATTTTCTGGAAGGAAGGCGCATCTTGTTTGGTGTGCGTATGAAGTTCGGCCGTCTCAATCTTTGTTAGTTGATGCAATAGTCCAATGTGGGTTTGTCTGAGAGCAGGCCCCAAATCCATTGTTTAATGATTATTCTCCCGCCTTCATGGCCGTTTTAGCGCTTAATTTCCCAATTCCATGGAACACCCGAAATGATTTCAATGGGATCCATGTTCATCCCCGAAAGCGAGGACCTGAATCCGGACTGGCTCAACTTGTAGACTGGAACCATGTTTAGTAACCACTGCTGTGGTCGTCAAAGAGAGTGTCATGAAAATTGACCCAAAAGAGCAGTCGGATGTATGCCATACGATGTGGCTAGACGGCTAGACCAACTCATCCGTGATGCGATTCATAGATTCAACCCATGAAATACCCATCAACCCCCATTAAAACATCATTAAATCACCGTTAGATCCCATTAAATTACCAACAAATCCCCACCAAACATTTGAGAGGGGATGTTGATATACATGGGCGCTCAAATAAAAACCAGTACGCAATGCCAAAACGATGCAACCTACGCGCACAGAAGCTTCTGGTTTCCCAAGTCACCATCCATCGGAGCTGGCTAATTCAGTTCTACTGCAGCGACCAGCCAATCCAAACTTGATTTTGTGGTTACTTTCAAACAGAGAAAAAAGTGGTTACCGTCGTGTTTTTCCCCACCTGCCAGGTGAGGGTTGTTAGATTTTATGTCAGTTGCCTGCTCCTCCTCTCCTCTTCTCCTCTCCTCCTCCTTGTCGTCCTCCTCGTCGTCCTCCTCGTCGTCCTCCTCGTCCAACTGCGACCCGCTGTCGGACCTCAACCACGACCATCCACGCCCAGTGTTCCCTGCCAGACCTCAACCACGACCATCCCCGCCCAGTGTTCCCTGCCGGACCTCAACCACGACCATCCACGCCCAGTGTTCCCTG
>Ga0126342_10009334_pt1 | contig 17584 bp, 18 predicted proteins | sample Cyp1metagenome_FD_92528 | JGI IMG/M metagenome (GOLD analysis project Ga0126342, IMG submission 92528) | Coral microbial communities from Lord Howe Island, Old Settlement Bay, Australia - Cyphastrea 1 metagenome | ecosystem: Host-associated > Invertebrates > Cnidaria > Coral ... | reverse complement strand
TACACCTCTACACACAAAGTGCCTCAACCGAGCATCCATCGGTTGAAGCACTTTAGCCCCATCTCGTGCATGTATCTTGTCAGCAAACTCAGCACCTCGATCTTGCATTAGTTCTTGTAATACCGACCGTGATTTTAGTCTTCTTGTTATTCTTCTCCTCGTTTAATTTCTCTCTCTTCCTGTCCCTCCTGTATTTGCCCCCACCTACCTTTCGTCCCCCCCCTCTCAAGTATAAAGTTTAACGGTGGCGGGAATTATTGTATTCCTAACATTCTCCTTGATCTTCCCAAGTGAATGTGAAGTTTAAAGGGGACAGGAATGTATATTCGAAAAACCCTTCTTGATCTTCCCACGTGAATGTAAAGTGCAAGTGCGACAGGGGGGGGGAGTTGTATTCCTAACATCCTCCTCGATCTTCCCAACTCAATGTAAAACTTGTCGGGGGCGGACATTTATATTCCTAACGCCTGTCTTGATCTTCCCAATTGAATGTAAATTTAACGGGTGCGGACAGTTATATTCCTAATATCTTCATGATTTTCCCAATTGAAGGTAAGGTTTGACTGCGGTGGGAATTTGTATTCCTAATGTTCTTTTTGATTTTCCCAATGAAATTTACATTTAACAGGGGCGCGTATTCCTAATAATTATCCTTCTTGACCTCCCCAGTTGAATGTCAGGTTTGGGCGTGTAAATTTATTTCCCTAATGTATATATATATACCTTTCTTGATCTTCCCAATTGAATGTAAAAAAATGATGGAGCACGAATTTATATTACCTACAAATGTCAGATTGGATGCCAGATATACTCAGATTGGATGCCAGATATACTGTCAGAATGTGTCAGATAGAATATCAGTTGGTGGGGATCACTCGAAGAAAGTAATGATATTCGTAATATCCTTCTTGATTTTCCCACTTGCATGTAAGGTTTATGTAAGGTTTAATTGGGGCGGGAATTTATATTCCTGCTATCCTTCTTGATCTTCCCAATAATTGAATGTAAATTTCAACGGGGTTGGCAATTATTGTATATTCCGTTATTCCTAATATCCTCCTTGCTCTTCCCAATTGAATGTAAAGTCATGTGAAATTTATCTGGGGCGGGAATTATATTCCTATACCCCTCTCCATCTTCCCAATTGAATGTAAAGTTTTTGTAAAGGGTAACGCGGGCGAGAAATGTTATATTCGTCCTACCCTTCCCGATTTTCCCAATTGAATGTACACTTCATACAAGGTTCAAAGAAGGCAGGAATTTATATCCCCAACACCAATCTTGATTTTCCCAATTGAATCCAATTGAATGTAAAGTTTCTGTAAGGTTTAACAAGGACGGGAGTTTATATTCCTAATACCCTTCTTGATTTTGCCAATTGAATGTACAGTTTATGCAAGGTTTATTGGTTTAACAGGGGCGAGAGTTTATATTCCTAATATCCTTCTTGATTTTCCCAATTTAAAGTAGAATTTGCCGGGGTAGGAATTGATATTCCATCTTCTGACCTGCGCACGGCCAACAGTAGCTCTGAGGTGAACGAAAAGCATATCCAATCCTTGGCTAAGATGATGGCTGTCACCCCCGATGCCACCACTGATTTACCTTTGGCATTCTTGAAACTTGGGACTGGAAAGTCATAATTTTCTAAAACTTTTTTTTTAGAGTTTGACATTGTTGTAGCAACAATTTGTGGCATATGAGCAAGAACAATTGGGAGCAAGACTGGGTATTGACGGGTGGTGATAAGGATTCCACTGGGTATTATTGGGATATATAATATATAGATATATGGATTTTATGATATATACACGTATTGTGAAGTATTACTGCAAGAACTGATGGGTTTCTCACCACTTCAGGGCCTGTGGTGCCTATCATGGACGGTAAACAGCACTTGAAGTGACCAGCCTTTGGACCAGTGACTTCTGCGCCGAGGAATGATGCGCAAGACGACCCCTTGGCCATTTTTTTCTTCCGCATCATTTCGCGCCTGAGGTCCGGAGATGCCGGGAAAAGCGGTCCCTGAGGGAAAGCATGGTCTCCCAAATGTTTGTTTTTCACCCAACCTTGTCAATTGCAAACAAGATTTTGGTGGCTGGATCCCCAGGTCCTTCTTTTTCACCACATCAGGATGTGGTGATGTGGGTTCTTGTTTTTTTGTGCTGCATCCCGCCTACTCCTCCTCCTCCCGCCGTCCAGCTCCCTCCTCTCCTCCTCTCTATTTCAACTCTCTCTATCAACTGACAGTATCTCTATCGATTTCTCTATCCACTTGTCTTTATCACATTCGTCTCCGTCAACTTCTCGCTCTATCAATTTGTTTTTTTGCATTCATCTCTATCAACTTCTCTCTCTATCAATTTGTCTTTAGCGCATTCGTCTCTATCAACTTCTCTCTATCCCCTGGCACTTCCTGCCTCTAGACTGGCTAGTTCGGCCTTGGGCGCTTTGGCCACCGCGGCTGTTTTGCGTGGCAAGCGTGCCGCTTCTTGCTTCTGTGTGTAATGGCTTCTGTGTGGAAAAGTGCGTTTCTGTGTGTAAAGGCGCCTGTCTACAAAAGTGTTTGTGACAGTGTGTAAAAGCTGCTTTGTGTAAGAGCGCCTGTATGTAAAAGCTGCTCTGTGTAAAGGCTTCTCTATGTAAGAGCTCTTCTGTGCAGGAGCTTTGTGTAAAAGAACCTACTCTGAACTTGTCTGAACCCTGTCTGAACCAGTTTGAACCAGCGAGCATTTTGAGCCCATGAATTCAGCTGAACATAGCCCGAACTCGCAGGCACGTTTTGGATGTGAGCTATCGAATCTGGTAGCGGAGCTTCGTGCTCCAGGGCCTCCGCTCAGCCTCACGGTCGTAGCGTGCCGTTGGCTTTGCATGGTTTTTGCGGTGCTCTTGCTTTTGGCAAAACTCTGACAAACTGTTTGGGGAATCAAAAGGCAGACTGCAACTGCCTGCCAGCGTGTCACTTCTGAACTTCTGGACTTGTCGCACGGGCACCCGGGCACAACCCCGATCCACGGGCACACGGGCACACGGGCACAACCCCGATCCACGGGCACACGGGCACACGGGCAGAGCCCACCAGAGGACCAACCTCAGAATAGCTCGGGTGTGCACTGGTGCAGACGCCGGGTCAGGTTCAACGAGGTTCCGGAGAAGGTTCCGTGGGAGGCTTTGGTGCAGAGCCAGGTCAGGTTCAATAGAGGTCCGGAGAAGGTTCCGGAGAAGGTTCCAGGAAGCCTTCGTGCAAAGCCAAATCAGGTTCAACAGGGTTCTGGAGAAGGTTCCGGAGAAGGTTCCGGAGAAGGTCCGGGAGGCTTTGATCAGAGCTAGGTCAGGTTCAACAGGGTTCCGGAGAAGGTTCCGGCGAAGGTCTAGTCAGGTTCAACAGGGTTCCGGAGAAGGTTCCGGTGAAGGTCCGGGAGGCTTTGGTGCAGAGCCAGGTTGGGTTCAACAGGGTTCCGGAGAAGGTTCCGGAGAAGGTTGCGGGAGGCTTTGATCAGAGCTAGGTCAGGTTCAACAGGGTTCCGAAGAAGGTTCCGGAGAAGGTCTGGGAGGCTTTGGAGCAGGCTGAAGTGTTTCCAGCGCTTCGTCGGTTGGGGATACCACCGAAGCTGATCTTTTTTTACCTGTCGTATCTATGTTATCTATGTTATCTATGTTATCTATGCTATTTATTTCATCTATTTCATCAATCTTATCTAATCTAATCTAACCTAATCTGACCCAATCTTATCTAATCTTATCTAGTCTTTTCTAATCTATCTAATCTTTCTAATCTATCTAATCTAGCTAGTCTGTCTAATCTAATCTATGTAACCTATCTAATCTATGAAATCTGTCAAATCCATGTAATCTATCTAATCTATGTAATCTATGTAGTCCATGTAATCTATCTAATCTATGTAATCTATCTATGAAATTTATCTATAAGTAATGTTATCTAAGTAATTTATCAATCTAATTTATGTATGTAATTTATGTATGTAATTTATGTATGTAATTTATGTATGTAATTATCTATCCGATTTATCTAATTTATTTATCTAATTTAATCCTATCGTATCCTATCCTATCCTATCCTATCCTATCCTTTTTTCTATCTATTCATCTATCTATCTATCTATCTACCTATCTATCTATCCTATCTTTCTATCTTTCTTCCTTTTTTGATCAATCTATAACTATTTTTTTGTATTTCTTTATCGTTTGATCCGTATCAATCTTAATCTCCCGCTCTTTCCATCCCATCATCATCCACTTCCGCCTTCGCCAGTTCATCGGCTTCTCCTCCTAACAATCGGAAGGCTTGACACGTGGGTTTATCTGGTCCTTCAATTTTCCAACATCGATGGACTTCAAAAAAAATCGGAATGCACCGTGCAGGTACTGCATGTGTATCTATGAGAGCGGTCCTGGGTCCCCGGAAAATGATGGGCTGCCTTTCGCCGTGGCATTGTTTTCCTGGTCCACACGAATGCTGTCCTACAGTGAGCCCTCGCTGTACCAGAAGACCAGGGCTTTGAAACTTGATTCACAGTGTTTTTAAGAGAAAATAGGCCACGCAGAAGCCACGAAAGCTTGTTACTGAGAGATAATGGTGTTTGGGGGGTCCCCAACTTAGAGACGATGTGAAACTATTCAGATGATTGGCTGCGCTTGTCGACATGGCGCTTCGGGTAATTTGGTGGAGAGAACAAGGGCGCTTGAGTTTGTGAAGGTTTCAAACATCCCCGAAGGATTCTTAAATGCAGGGTCAACTTTGGATGCTGTCATATAGACAGGTCGTGACAGGTCATAGTTTTTCATGGATCACTGTGAACCAATGGACCAAGGTACTGGTCCATTGCTGGGCTGCAGCGCATTCTGTGGGCCATTGGGCATGATGTTGGTCCTGTTGCCGCCAAGTGGATTGAGGCGAGCAATGACGGCAAGAGACCCCAGTGGGTGTAGGAAGTCAATGTAGAAGATACAAGCAGCGACGGAAAGAGTAAGAGACCAGGTTTGACGGTTAGACATCAGAATTGCAGCAGGAACTTGTTTTTGTCCAGGGATCAGCTGCCAGGAAAAACGCGAGTTGTGGGAGGGTCAGAAGGGGCGCCGTCTCAGTAGCTCAGTGGCCACCGACAAGCAAGCGGTCGCGGCCTATTCGTCACCTGAGCTGGTTGGGGGTGCGGCCCCCCGAAAATAGACCAGAGTATTGCATGTCAGTGTTTTGCCATCATTTTCCCATAACAAACGCAATAAAATAAGATACATCCCATAGATTTTTGGACACACCCAAATCATTTGGTTGATTTCTACATCGTAATAATATCAAATATGGCCAATGGTGGGGAGAAATTTAGATCATGGATAATTTTCCATAACACTTTTTTGGGAGGAAACGCGTTTCTAGATGTGGCGTCAGTACTTGTGGGAAACTACTTCTAATGCATTCCTGGACTTTTTGTTTTGCAGTGCAATGTTTCTGTAAACAATTATTGGCAACAGTAGGGTGTTTGTGTTTGAGTGCTTCCCAACATTTGCATTTTCTCCAAATGATAGCTTTAATTTTGCGGAAGATTCCTCCAGTGCCGGGCCCGTTTTTCTTTTTTGTCAGCTTTTTTGTCAGCTCCGTCCGTGGATCTCCGGTGGGATTTTTGTGGATCTCCGTCTGAGGTTTGAGTTGGAGTTACCCACCTATTTGTCTCAAGCGGGTGCATCAGAAGGTTGGGCCACAGATATCTTGACCAGAGAGAAGATCAACGTCATGGAATCCTCTGTGCCGTTGCTTGGATGAAACACCCTGGAGCCACCGGAAAACCAGGCCTTTGAAAGGCGATCATGGCAGGAAACTTCAAGGATTTCTATAGACAGAACGTCAAAGAACTAAATAACTGGAGCTGAATTTGACGTAAACCTCAGGGGCAGAAGACACTTGGGGTCATGATTCCTTAGGTAGGGGTCGTAGACTATCAGAGTGGATCTTTACTCCGCTGGGAACGTGGGTAGCACAACAGTTTAGATCGTTTACTACTAAAAAAAACATCATTTTTCAACGATCTCAGGAGGGCCAAGCCAGCACTAAGAAATTCATAGAAATTCGACTTTACATGAATATTTCAATCCCAACCCCAAAAGAGTGATCTCTAAACCAACCCCAAAAAAACCAAATCTGGGTATATGACATTCCACATGGCATCCACCAAGATTGACGATGAAATTTGATGGACGTCTTGACTCCCGGCGCCATCAGCTTGTGGACAAGGTGTGTTTCCCGGGCTGGACATTGGGACAGAGTCATACCACCATTAACAGGGAATCATCATAGCCAATTTCAGGATTCCCATTATGGGAACGACCGTAACCCCCATATTATGCCAGCAACACCATGGGATTATAATCATACATCATTGTAGCATAGGGATACATAAGGGAGGGCTACATTGCTACATTTTTTAAAGAACGACGTAAATATGTATAAGTACATATGTAAATATGTTATATATATATATATACATGTATATACGTATGTTGGTAAATATGTATAAATGTATATATGATGTATATTTGTAAATATGCATATATGTATTTGTATATATTTACATGCATACATGGGTGTATGTATACTTGTATTCAAGTAATATATTTTTAGTTACATATATATATATATTCACAAGATGTGTATATATGTACACATGTATATTCGCATACTTGTATAAATATGTATGTATTTGTTTTTAAATATAAAATGTACATATGTATATTTGTAGATATGTAAAAATGTACATATGTAAATATGTATTGTGTAAATGTGTATTTCTACGCATATGTACATATGTACATGTGCGTAAATGTATATATTTTTATATGTATATAAATATGTAAATATAAATGTATACATTATACATTGTATATACACGTAAAAATGCAATTATGTATATATACATATGTATGTATGTATATATGTAAACATGTAAATACGTATATATATATATATATATGTAAATACGTACATACGTAAATGTGCATATACACACACACATATATATATATGTATATAAATATGTATATTTGTAAATATTTGTGTATGTATATATGTGTATACATATATATATATATACACATTCCCATTTTAGGAGGGGCAAACAACATTAAACATTTTTTTTGGTATGGTTTCCAGCATTTCTTTTTTGGTTTCATTTTTGCATCAAACCGCAAGGCAAAGACGCTCTTCGACAATTTGACGCCAATTTTGAAGGCGGGGTGCTGATTTGTTGGTCAATTCACAGTAGAACAAAAACATGAGGCAGAAATCTTGAGAAAATCTGGGGATAGGGCACTTTTGAGATTCACTGACGTGGAATCCTTGTTTCTACTGGTTGATCAGAACCGAAGATACCGCAGAAGGTCAAAATGGTCAAATTCCTCGGGAAATTATGGGATTCAAGGTGCACCCCTGACCCCTTGCTGCCTGCGATAGTGGATGAAAGGACAATGTGAAGGAAAACCTGAGGATTTTTTTTTGGTTGAAACATGTTGAAACAATAAATGGAGACTCTTCAAAATCAACCCATTGAATAGTTGGGGAGTTCGGGCTGATCGAAATCTGGGTCGGAAAAATCCGAGTCCTTTGCACCATGCCTCTTCGACATCGATCTCTTTTGCGGTCGTACATTGGTCGGGCACCTCAGGGGTGTGGTCATGGTTTATGGAAGCATCAAAGATGGTGAGTTCAGTAAAATCGTACTGACGTTTAGTGGTGATTTGAGCATTTTCTCATGTTTTCCTATCATTGGTTACTATAATTATCTTGCTGACTGTTATGTGAGTTCGTGTTTATTGTTGTCCCCCACATCACTGTGCGGGGTTCTTGTTTTTTGAACTCCATCCACTCCACCGCCTCCTCCTTTGGCCGCCCGCGCTTCCGCCACAATCAACCACCATGAACTTTGAACTATCCAACTTAGCTCTTTCAACCCCCCTTCAACTTATTCCCATCACATTTATCTCTGTCAAATTTATTTAACTTTCCTGAATCAAACTTACCTTTATCAACTTATCTGTCTCAATCTTACCTTTACCAATTTTATCTATAGCATATGAAGTTTACCTTCATCAAGCTTACCTCCACCAAGATTGCCTCTGTAAGACTTATTGTTTCGTTTTGCATGGCCGGTGCAACACTTTGTGCGTCTTGAATGCGTGCTGTGTGGCAGGCAAGGCACTTGGTGCGTCATATCTCCATCAAACTCATCTCCAGCAGACTTACCGCAATCCACTGACCTCTGTCAAACCTACCTCCATCCACTTCTGACAAACCCACCTCTCTCAAACTCACATTGTTCACACTTCCTTTCATCAACCTTATCTCTATCAAACTTACTTCTTTCAACATTGCTGCAAACTTTTTTTTTGAAAAAAAATCAAGCTTAACTCTATCCACACGATCCCCGTCCAATTATTAAACTAACGGCTGTCCAACTCGCGTGTCACCTCTTTTCTGTCATATATTTATGTGTTGTCTTCTACTGTATGATTTGATACCACCAATATATGTATCCAACCCTTATTAAACAATCCCTCTTTCTTCTTTTCTTCATTACAGGAAGGCTGAACATCTGGGGTTATCCGATCCTTTACTTTCGCACGGCACTCCAGTCATTTTACATGAGTTTCGGTGGGAATTTGACCTGGAACCCCACTTGACACGGGATAGCCATGAATGGCCGCATAGATAGTAACATTGTCTTGAGATGCTCCTAGCTGGCAATGGACATTCCCGATTTCCTGGTACAAATCTTCTACTTTCATGGCCCATCTACAAAAGCCACGCGCAGATTGTTGGAGACGCCGGTTCCGGCAAATCTGTGTTGACCAAGCAGATCTTTGCAGCGCTGGCTCAGAACCAGGTGGAAGTGTTGGGAAGTGTTGGGTTTTGTTGGGCGAGCCGGTGGACCAAGCCCCACTAATCATGGGACATATAATACATAGATTATGTGTATACACATACATTATATATATATATACACACATGCCACGAGCAGCAGATGGATGCACAGCAAAGATATTTTGGTTGAGGCTAAAACAGATGGAATATTTCAGAATTTCCGGACGTTGTGCGCAACTTCAAACTCTCAGTGTTTGGACGGCCTCTTTGGACAACCGGGTCGGAAGACCAAGGAAAACTCTACCATTGGTATTTAATGGTTATGGTATCAGCCTTTCACAGAACCGCAATGTTTGGATCTTACATGATCTTATTCTCCGGAATAGACGTCCAAACTACAATTATCATATTGCATGCAGACCCTGTTGCTTTAGCCAATACAGTGCCTGTTACAGACGGCAATGGCTGAAAACCACGAACTTTCCAAAATTGATGATTTGATGCAAAACTTGGGTAGTTTAAGTTCCAGGACTTCTGCCTTGGGAAATCGGACCGAAGGTTGTCCATGGGGACCGATCAATGTTGATCTTCTATGGCGTGTAAGATGGTCTAGGCCCCCAGGAAGTATCTGGTTTCAAAAGTGCAAGTGCCCAAGTACATAGCATATACATCAGTTGCACTCAAACCCTACTTTTTCCTAATCCAGCTTTTAGACATTCTCACTAAGCTGTTTTATTGGCAGCTGTCTTTTTTTAGCTTCAAAAGTCACACAGTGACGGACCCTGCCATAGCTGAGCAGAAAAACATAGAGGTGCGAATCGTTGTGGCAAAGACAGGTGGATCGTGGACATAAACTGGGCGAAACCCTTGCAGGTTATGAGCCCAACGCTCTGAAGAAGATCGACATTGAAAAAGAGCTTTTCGACTACAATGTTCACCAGAAGAAGAGCCTTAGAAGCCGAACTTCGACAAGGCGAAGACGAAATAAAGAGGGCGCAATTTTGCTGAGAATCTGAGCTTGCAAGTGGAGCTGAGCCGGTCTTCAGACCAGCCTGCAAGGTCATCAAACCGTTCCAAGTCGGAACCTAAAACACCAAGGAAAACTGAGGAAATATCATCAAAGCGCTCTGAGGGAAATCCGCCAATGCAAGCTCCTCAGATTGCTGCCGAATCTCTGAAATCGCGGGTGCCTGCTGTGACTGATGTTCCAGCCGTGAAGTCGGAATCGGATGTGCAGGGTGTTTCAAATGGACCTCAGAGTGCAGGAAACGTTTCTGAACGAGCGCAACGAGTTGTTCCATCTAGCACTGCATCTATGTCTCAGGCCGTGATTCCACCAAGCCAACCTCTGTTTGATGAGCAGCAGTTGAGACAGTTCCAGGAGACGTTCAATCAAGCTCCTTGGCTGTATCCTGGTGCACAACAATTGATGATACCTCAGCTAGCCATGCCCCCTCCAATTGCCAGACCACTCTTCTTGGAACAAGATGAACGTAGGGTTCAAGGGTCTTTACAAGTTGGAGAGGCACCACAATTCGTGTATCCCTATGCCCAAAATCCTGGACCTCAAGAGAACTTGGGATTGAAAAGGGATTTAGAAATGCTGATGGAAGAAAACAAGAAACTTCGAGAATGTGTTTTAGCTTGGAAAAGTCAGAAGGAAGAAGAACCGCGGTTTCCACACCTAATGGTGAACAAAAGGAGGCTGAGACCACCACAAGAAAGGCCGCTAGACCCCCAAAGTATGAAGCTCAAAAGTCCGAAAGATTCCGCTTCAAAGGAGCCCCAAAGACTGAAGCAGAGGAGACCCGAAATTTCCGAAGTAAGGAGGCTGAGACCACCAAAGAGGCCGCCGGCCCCCAAAAGTCTACTTGGAAATCATATGCATAAGCACTGCACCGTGACGCTCGGCCCGACCAAGCTGCCAGTGAGCGTCTGTTGGGATCACATAGCTTTGAATGGCGTGTTGCTGCAAAAACTGAGCAAACATGTCACTATTGGCTTCGGTCGTGGTCAAACATCATGCTTTTGGGGGCCCATCAGAGCCAGGAGTTGGAAAATGCTTCAATGAGCCCTTCAGTAGTGCGGGTGCTTTCAGTTTGCCAGGTCTGGCAAGCTTGGGTTGCTGTTGCTCGTAGCAAGTTGGGCACACGAAATCAGCACAACCGCGGATGTCTTGTTCAGACCATCCATTCCTGCGAAGAGCCACTTGTAAGATCCTCATATCTGGGTGTCCGAGGTTCTGGTGTATTTTGCGAATCTGATTTGAGTGTGAATTGGGAAGTTGTTTGAACAGTGTACCATGAGATATACTTTGGGAAGTAGATGGTTCAGGAGGACAGGCATTCTCTCTCGGCACAGTGTCTGGGGAGCCTGGTTGTTCAGTTTCGGCAGTAGCTTCAGTTCTATGTGGCTCAGCCAAGGAACTTGGTTCCAAACGAGACTCCTTGGCCGGATGAGATTGCGCGGTCCTTTTATTGGACGCAAACACTGTCACCATCAACTTGCCTTGAGTGGACGCACGGATCTGTTGTCGATGCGACAATTTTTCCCACTCCTCCCAGCCATCGTCCGAGAACACTTCCAAGTCAGAACGGCGTTTGCCAAAGACAACTTTGCCTTCTCGGGGTGCACATGTTTCGGCCATGTGGAGGACTACCCGGACTTGAGACAACATGTCTGACCTGTCGGATGTGTTCATGGGAACATGGGGCGGACTCTGGTGAGTGCTTGCGTCGGATGAGCCGGCTCGGTCTATATACAAATGTTCCGGATGAAACTTCCCTGCGACGCTTGGGCTCTGGGTCTTCTCTTGCAAGGCTGGTGGTGACGGTCAGAGCCTGATTGATTCCGAAAACCCTTTCATGAACTTGACAACTACACAACGTGGCACGGCAGAATAGTTTACCAAACAATGCAGTGTACAGCTCTGTATACTTGGTGACAGACGCCCTACCCCAGCCAGGTATGTTGCAAGACCCTGCAATCTGATCATGGGAGTGGTTGCCAACACATTGAAATTGTTGTAACATCCTCCACAGGATCTGTGAAGTGGTCCAGATCTGGGTGCGTTTCCGGAGCCACTGCTGACTTTCTGGATGCTTCAGGTTTCCAGCTGTGCACATGTCACATACAACCTTGGGTATGGCGAACAATGTTGTCCATGTCATGTTGATAAACCTGTTTTGATCCCTGTGGTTGTTTGAAGACGGAACAACGCGTCACAGAGCTTGAGATGGACGCTTTCAGCACGCCTGTCATGATCTATCTGCTGGGCACATTTGATGGACTTCATGGCGTTGAGCCTGTTCAAATTGCTCCATGGACCGCATTACGGGGAAATCCATATATATGTTGAGGTCTGATTTGCCAGACTCATACAATCGACATCGGCCAGAGAACGTGGCCAAATCACCATGCTTGAGTCCAAAATGCTTGAGTCCAAAATGGAACGTGATCATGCCGAGTGCTTCACCCTGCCGAGTCAACTGGCTTTGTTCAGAGCAGTAGACTTCAAGGACATGAGATCTTGACTGCTTCCAGTGGCGTTTCATGTCATCCATGGTGTATTGAGGAAACTTTTTGTGAAAATATGTCCACATCTCTTGGTAAGCCCAGTTGAAAGATCCAGCCTCTTGGTGAACCAAATCAGAAAAATAGCCAGCATCGATGATCTCGTCTGGAATGGTGTGAAGACAGTGCTTACCATGATCATCGCGCATGAGAGATCTCAACCCATGTCCTATGTCAGCATGCATCACAGCTTTTGGGATTGCCCTGAGTCAGCATGGCCTGTCAGTGTCAGAGCTTGGAGTTGGTGAGTGATCTGCTGGAGCGCAATCTCCATGTTCTCGATCCGGCCGTTCTGGTGGTGCATCTCTTCTTTGATCATCAGGGAGGTCTCTTCTTGGACCACATTCCAATGCTTGGACTCCTCCTCTTCCGACCAACTCTCCTGGCTGAGATCGTCCGGCATGTCTGGGGGCCGAGCTTTGGCCTTGGCTTTCAACTCGTGTCGGCCGGGCTGAGCCAGGGGATCGGCTTCTAACTGAAGCTCTTGACGCTCCACATAGAGATTGATGTAGTGGAGGAAGGCGTGATGAGCATGTTTCTGGGACGTCTCGTACTTCTTGACGAACCACGCCGTGTACTTGGGGTCCTGAAATCTTTGTCCCAACTTCGCTTCGCCAAACGAGATCCGTTGCTTGGCCAGTTGCTTGTAGGACATCTTCATGAACTCCACTGTGTTCTTTTGGGTGGTCACCGCCTGGAATCGCTCGGCAAGGGTTGACTGGGCCATGTTCGTCAGTGTCGACGGTCGCGCTTGGGTCAGGCGTGGGGATACACAACTTGGTCTCACAAACCTGCATGGTATCATGTGATGGCTGTTGCATGCTGTTGTCGGCAACGGGTGAATTGATTGAGCACGCGATCTCCCCTTTTGAATGTCAACCTGAGACCTGATTGCCTGGTTCATGAAGACAAGTCGGACGAGCTCACAGAAATCTAGCAGATACAGCTTCTTGGCGGTGAGCGATAAAAGCATTTTGAGATCTTGGCAAAAGTGACCGCGTCGTTGGCTGTGTCAATCTGAGCCCCCAAAGTGCGAAAGACATTATTGGATATCAAAAATGGAGTCTTGGACTGGACAATGCGCACTTTGACATTCCATCGGGACAATGGCACCAGTAGGGCTTCATGACACTCAACCGTGTTACCGTTTCCAAAACGGAAAATCGTATTGCATGGGACCCTTTGGACCTTCTGTGCTGCACTTCATGCGGCAAATGCTCAAGCAATTCAGACACTTGTTGACTGCCTATGACTGTTTGGCTGGCACCAAAGTCAACAATGCCAAATGGCCCATGACTCACAAACATCGTCTCATCAGGGGGTCACTGTTGGACCTCAATCAGTGATAGACCCGTATGAGTCTCGGATGCATTGGATCGCGATTGGGTCCCGGATGAAGGCATTTCAGGTGCAATCTTCAGCTGAGGGCTTAGGCGGTTCTTCAAGGCTGTCGCAAACCTGGTGAGGGGAGGACCCGGAAGACTGGGACATGCCGTGTCATTACTGGTATCTTCCATCCCAAAACACAAAACAACAAACCGACTGACTTAAACCCAAAACTTCATGCATGTGAGATGCTTCATCATCATGGTGATTCACGAGGTTCATGTCGTTGTCAAAACTGGTGTCTTCAACCATCATTACTGTTCCAGCAAAAGCAGAATCCTTTGAACCTGTGGCACCTGTCTGACCTTGGATTTCCCCTTGCCCTTGGACCCTGCATTGGAACCCTTGGCGGCCTGCCAGAAACCACGGTTTTTGTTGCGGTCTGACAACCGTTTTCGGGCATCTACATAGGTGTTGTAGCAGGCTGCCAGTTCCATATCCCCTTGAAGAGCTTCGAGGATACTGTCTTCTTCAGACTGCATACATAGCACTGCATCGGGGTCAGTGTCATCATAGAGGGTTTTCCCATCATCCCATGAATCGCCTACATATGCATGTTCCTCCTCAGTGACAAATGCTGGTTGATCATCTTCCAAGACTGCATTGACGACATACGTCTTGGATCTGGAAACATTCTTGGAGTCCGACTGAATCTCATTTAAAAAGCGAGATCCCAACAACTTCAGTGACGAGACAATAGCATCATATTCTAATGCCTCTTTGGAATCCACAGTTTCTTTTTGTCATCAGTATTCAATCCAGAGTTTCGCAATAGGATATAGGCTCTGACCTCAGGGAATCCCACACCCATCTGTAACAACTCCTCAAACTAGAAATCATGCCGTGCTAGATAACTTTCATGTGTTTCATCCGTCCTCTGTGTTGTGGAAAAGATCGCCCTCTCAAATCGCTCAAACTTTTCCTCCAGCTTGCTCTTTCCCCAAATCCCTCCGAGGGAGGTCACCAGGAGCTTCACGCCCTCGATGGAATCCACCTTGAGCTTCGTTGCGTCGATCCGCATGACCTTCTTGAACGAACTACCTTCGCACAACATTGCTGCACGGGGAGCCAACAAGGCTAAATGCTCCTGTGGCCATAGTCCAGCAAGGAATTCGATCTTTTTGGGGTACTCGTTGATATCCGTCTCACCTGGTTTGAAAGCTGGTATCATGTTCCAGGGCAAATGCGAAAGGGCTGTCTGACCTGTGCCAGCTGAGCTAGTTGCAAAAGTCGGGACAGTCCCAGCTGGATCCTCAGCGCCCCTTGACATCCTGGATCGCGGCAGCTCCGCTACCAGTGTAGAACTGGTAGGGGCCCCTTGGCTTTACCCAATCCTCCTCCAATCAAAGCTTCACCAAGGCCCTCCCGAGCCGCAAAGAAAGGCGCCACGCCTTTTATGGCTGCAACCACGAACCGTTGTGACCTACTGGGGCTACGCAAGCCCTCGCTGTTGCACCTGAGCCACATTCTCGTGGCACGTATGGTTCATACCTAATTGGATGGGAACCTGGCAGACAACGCATTGTACTGGACATCCAATGCCATCACATGCAAGTGGCTCAAGAGTGTACAAATCACATATATATATATATACATATATATATGTATATATATATGTATATATATATGTATATATATATATACATATATATATATGTATATATATATGTATATATATATATATATGTATATATATATGTGTATATATATATATATTTTGCATTTATATTCATAGATGTATATGATCTCACGACCATGTTTTGCCCGTCCCGGGTGCATTGCTTTTTCGCGTGTTCGGTGTATTTTTTGCGGGCGGCGATTGATCTGTGCCAGGTCAGGGCCGTCCAGGCACTTGCAGATCTTCCCAAGGTCAAGGACTTTCCGATGTCATGAGAGATCTACACTAATAAATGTTAATATAAATGTTTTACAAATGTCATAGATAAACTGTTATATATCTTATGTAAAAACCTTTTAAATAGTCATAAAATGTCATAGATTATAGCTATATCATAGTATATATTTGGCATCTATGACATATATAGCTATATGTCATATATGTTTGTCTACACTTAAATATTAATTATCATGAGAGATCATAATACATGGAGATGTCTGCATATCCAATGCAGTATCATGATCTATTATCATTAATGTATAGTATGCTATATGTTATGACATATCCATATATCGTTCATTTTTGTTTGCGAATTCCAGCATGAGAGGATTTTGTTCTGCACCCATATCGCCCTTGGGTCGGTTCGAAGAATTGCGTTGGCACGCGAGTTTTATCAAGATGATTTCAGGGTGGTTATTCGTATCAATCTCTGCTGATTGGAATTGTTTTCATTGTATCTTTGCGCAAAACACAGCTCCGTGGCATGTTTCAAGTAGAACAACAGCAGAGTAGGAGATTCGGAGTCATATGAACGGCATTTCTTCAGATCCGGCCAGATGTGTTGTGACACGAACACGAGCGGATAATATTGGTAGACGAACCACCCCAGAAAGCGATGAGCAACATACTCTTATTTGAGGGTAACATGATCATGGCACAACCTCGTTTCCAATTGGAAAACCAGCAGTTAGATTGATAGTCTATTGACAATTTTCCAATATTCTGATTGCCTACATTGGTTACATCCCCATGTCCAAATGCTTTGCAGGATGAAGAAGGGAGAGTGGTGCCACCGAAATTGGATGTGGCATTTCTACCTGTCCGCGTCCCCTTAGTTGATTGGAGTCGGCAACTCGAAAAAAACCCAGACAATTTGGATGTGCTGGAAGCCGATGTGGTGTCGGATCTTCTGTCCTGCTGGTTGGCTCAAAAATATGGTGAGGCCATGGGGATGGGGATCCATGTGGAGGTGGCTTGTATCAACTGCCGCAACGCTTCTGAACGATGTTGCCCAAAGAGATGACTAGAGTGACTAGAGATGGCTAGAGATGGCTAGAGATGCTGGTTTTTGCTTCTCAATGCTTTCTAAAGAAACTATTTTGTGTCCACCGAAACTCGAGCCAACGCTCTTTCAATCCTGGACGCACGGTGTCGCAGTGTTTTTTCCTTCTCCCGACTTGTCTCCCTTCTCTCAGAATTCGACCCTCATATGACTCATATCCACTCATTACACTGATTATGATTCAGGACAGCAATCAGGAACATTATCAAACTGACAGGTTGAACAGAGGAACAGAGCTGGGTTGTTTCCACTGTGCGAGAGCTGTTTACATGGAGACCTACAGAATCCTACATTGATACATATAATTCTGATTCTACATAATATACATAATACACATTTGATACATAATATACTGCAGGAAAACATTTGATGTATCATCTGCATTCTGGATATTCCAGATGTTTTCTTCCAGATGTTTTCCTGTAGTTCCATCGACGACCATGGAAATATCTGGGGCATACCTTTGGGCCGGACTGGCCACTGGCGTGACCCCCAAACATGTAAGTCTGAAAAAACATCAAAAACAGGTAACTTCTGCAGGAAGTGATTTTTGCTTCACAGGTACGCAGGCAAAAGCAATTATGGTATATTTTTGCACATCAAGAATTTAAATGACTGAATGACTGAATGACTGAATGAATGAATGAAATGAAATGAAAGAAAGAATGAATGAAATGAATGAATGAATGAATGAATGAATGAATGAAATGAATGAATGAATGAATGAATGAAATGAATGAATGAATGAATGAATGAATGAATGAATGAATGAAATGAATGAATGAATGAATGAATG
>Ga0126342_10009333_pt1 | contig 17584 bp, 16 predicted proteins | sample Cyp1metagenome_FD_92528 | JGI IMG/M metagenome (GOLD analysis project Ga0126342, IMG submission 92528) | Coral microbial communities from Lord Howe Island, Old Settlement Bay, Australia - Cyphastrea 1 metagenome | ecosystem: Host-associated > Invertebrates > Cnidaria > Coral ... | reverse complement strand
TAGATGGATAGATGGATAGATGGATAGATGGATAGATGGATAGATGGATAGATGGATAGATGGATAGATGAATAGATGGATAGATGGATAGATGGATAGATGGGTAGATGGGTAGATGGATAGATGGATAGATGGATAGATGGATAGATAGATGGATAGATGGATAGATGGACAGATGGATAGATGGATAGATGGATAGATGGATAGATGGATAGATGGATAGATGGATAGATAGATAGATAGATCGATAGATCGATAGATAGATAGAGAGAGAGAGATAGATAGATAGATAGATAGATAGATAGATAGAGAGAGAGATAGATAGATAGATAGAAATATAGATAGATAGCTAGATAGCTAGATGGTTAGGGTAGGATAGGATAGGATAGGGTAGGATAGGATAGGATAGGTAGATAGATAGATAGATAGATAGATCGATATAAATATAGTATACCAATATCAATCTATGTATATATACATACATATATCATATATCTATCTAAGTCAAAGTTTTAAAAAGTATTATCAAGAGGCTCGGACATGATCCAAACATGGCCATGCCATGCCCAGGGTCTTTCAGAAACATGGCTACGACATCCAGATCCTCACGGAGGAGGCAAGCCAAAGAATACACGGGACGGTCACCAGATTTGTTCAGGTTCACATCGACGTGTCGACACTGGACAGAGCATGCCGATATCGCAGATTTATCGCAGATATCATAATCCCATCAAAATCTTGTCAGAACCTCATCATAATCCCATCATAACCCCTGTAACCAATTATGCCGATTCAACAACTTACAACCACGTGGACAACACAGTGATTGGTATGATTTAGTTGCTGCATGGCACTGCATGATGTGCAATGATGTTTGGTGGAGAGGGTACACGTTGGAGCTTGGAAAATTTCAGAACCCTTTGCTGATAGGAAAATTTACACGTTGGAACATGGAACTATTTGGCTGATAGGACTTGTTGCTCGTTGTAGCAACATTTTATAGGAACATTTCTGCCGCTTGCAAGGTCGGTCACGTTTCGGGCTGCGATTCGAAATGGGCAGCAGATCTCAGCCCTGAGACCAAAGCCTTGGTTCACAAGGCCCTCACGATGCCTGTGAGATGCCTGTGGGTACTTCACTATTGGTACACAATATTTCACAAATTTTCACAGTACTTCACAGTACTTCAGATCGTTTCAGTGAGGTCAACATGGCAGGCGTCTTGCAAATGGAGCAATACACAACTTGCACAACGATGAGTCCTGATGCAACACGACTCACAACATTAGACTCTTTGCCTTTCCCAATTCAAGACAGATACATGCATACTGTATGGCTACATGTTCTTCCACATTCTCCCCACATGATGTGCTGCAGGTCTACCACAGGGACTTTGATTTGATTTGCAAAGAGTTCGGCTACTGCGACCCCACAGAGAACGTTTGTTTGACACGGGTCCCAGGGATGTGCCCGCCGCAACTCTTTGAATGGAACGAGGACAAAAAAATCTACGAAACCAAAATCTAGAGTTGCGCAGCTGGAGCTTGCAGCCCTGAGAAAAAGGTCTGAAAAGAGGCAGATGTGTCCGACAAATTAAAGTGGAAAAGGCAGGAAAGCATTGAAATCAAGTCTCTGAACATATCCAAATATTAAAATATACATAAATCTACTATACTAGGGACCCAACACCATCCAACTTTCTCAAACTGGGGTTTGCAGACTCTGACAACAATTGCAATGAGCCTGTTACCAGTACCAGGCACTTCAAAAAAAGTGCCTCGACGCATCGCAAAGGCCGGGTTAAGATTTTGTTGCAGGGGGCACTGGGGACTTTGTTTTTTCCCATCCTTTTCAGCGGCATTCAGGAGCAATACTTGTTGCTTGCTTCCCGGTGAATATTCCGATTGAAGAATCAGGTTTCAGTGGGGTGGAACCAAAAAGGCCGCTGAGACCTGAAGTACTTGGAATCCCTTCTGTTGGATGGAAAGATAGGAACGCTCCAAATAGTTCATCCACTAATTTGTAAACATTTCTGAATATTTGCAGCACATGCAGTGGCCATGCGGATATCAGGGAAGCGTGGGAATTTTGTGAACGTGGACTTGGCTCAAGTCCGATCCCGCCTGCACGTGGCGGGAGCAATGAAGCTGGTCTGCAGCTTGGGATGACGTTGGAAATTCCCACTAGGGTTGCAGCATCAACTTGCATAATCTCGCAATCGTGTGCCAGCAAGCCTCAGCAGAGGCCAGCCGAGCGGAAATAGTCTGAAATATGTTCATTGTATTGAATGCATTCTGAATGCCATAGGTCCATAGGTAAAAGATGGTAACGATAAATTGTCAAAACCCATGCGGCTGTGGACTGAGGTTGTTGCCGCAACGCTTGGCCTGGGGGCCACATTCAAGTTCGGATTGGAAGGACTTTGGACGCGTTCGGAGAGCCTAGAAGAGAGACCAAGATGCCTGTGCCAGACCATTGGTGATTATGAAACTATTAATGTCATATAATATCGTTACATCACCAAACCGTGAAATTTACACAAGAAGATCACACATAGTCAAAACGAATCATACAGATACATGTAAACGGCTGTAGAGTCGTCAGAGAATCGAACTGCACATGATGAATTGGCCATTTGTTGCGTTTGTTGTTGAACATTGAGTCCAAATGACTTTTGACGCGGTTGATTGGAAAGTGAGCAGGAATTCCGCCGGCGCAAAACGTCACCATTGGAGCAAAGGCGACCCATTCGGTAGTTAGGCGGTGCTTCAGGAAATTGCAATTTCACATGGTCTCACGATGTTTTGTTTGCCGCTTTGCCTTTGGTGCTTGGGTGACAGGCTGCCAAGCATCAAAGATCAGCGCTAAACTGTCAAGTAGCACAGTATATAAAACAGATGCTACTTAGCGCCTGCAAAACAAAAAAATATACCAGAATATGTTGTTGCCATGTGGGGTTGTGCGGTTGTACTTTCAAATCTGCCTTTCAAAATGCCCCAGCTGACAGGCTTTCGGTTCGCAAAATTGTCCATGCATCGGCTTTGCCGGCGTGGATGGCACTGCGATGGTTCGTGTGGGGGAACATTATGTGGCCTACCCAGGCCCGTGCAGTGGCATTGTTTTTCCTGTTTCGACTCCAGGCTTTGAACGGATTCATAGTCATGATTCAAGCATACACACACACACACACGCACACACACACACACGCATATGTATATATATATTATATATATACACATATTGATGCATATTCGATTGAATTCAGCCTTTTTCGACTTCCAAGTTGTGAGATCCTGCAACTGCTCAGCTGGCACAAGATGAAGGATTTCGCCAATCTCCGATAGCCAAGAACATCAACGACATCTTATAAAATTGTGAGGACAGTCGAAGACCATTTCATGATACTTATATCACCCTATATTTATGTATTTTGTAAAAAGGTGATATTTAATTTTGAAGTTTAAAGTATCTTCAAGTGCACCGCGGAAGTTCGAGGTGAGCTGGGCAGCCGCTGCGCAGCCTGGGATGATGATCAGCATCCTGAAAGCTGTCGCGAGGCGGGGCGATGCTGGGAATGCAAAATGCATTTGAAACAAAATGCAAAATGCGAAATGCGGATGGCACTATATCGCACTTGTTTCATGACATCATGATGGCATTTGTTTCCACCATTTTCTGACAGAATGGTATCTTGATTCATCTTGATGCATCTTGATGGCAGAGTTTTTGTCGCAGGGTCAGATGCCTGGAAAGGGCAAAGGATGGTGCAAACAGCCTTGGCTTTTTGTCAGCACTGGATTTGTGCAGTTTCGCTCTGTTTTGCTGATTTCCCTCCCTTTCTCCAACATATAATAGGTATGTATTTGTGGAATCGGAAGCGTGTTGATGCATTAGTATTTTCACGATCATGAATGTATCAATATAGTATATTATAGTATCAGACATAATGTTTTGATAGGCTTCACAGGTTGGTTGTAGGGCCATAGGTGCGAGCTGTACCATGCTGTACCATGCTGTACCATGCTGTACCATGCTGTACCATGCTGGCCGAGGTGCTATGTCGATCCCAGGAACTGTGATTTGAAGGCCAGCGGCTAGCGATGATCGGATTCGGATTTCGTGCAGCCGGATGCAACCGGATGCAACCGGCCTCGCTCAGGTTGCGCCAAGATTGTCTGAGTACGTACCTACGGCAAGATACCAGAGCCTTGGCTGCCTGCCCATAGAGGTTTAATTTTGCTTTCAATTCTCCGTCCTGTAAACCAAGATTGACCAACGCCCAGGAACATGCCTCTCTTCTATTCCTATGCTACTTGTGGCGGCGAGGCCGTGCATTCCCTGACCCCTTCCAATTGCCACACTTGTGCTGCACAAAGGGAGATGGAGGCCCAGATTGGCAAAGACAAGACGCAAGAGTAGCTGTATGAAGTCTTGGGATTCTTAGGAGGGGAGTTGTGACAACTTTGTCATCTCCGGGTTTCACAGGAGCTTCAAGCAAAGGATGCCATGCAGCCTGGCTGCGAGTGCATTGGAATTGAGAACAAGGCCTAGCTCAGCTATGCCGCATCATGCCTTGTGCATGCCTTGTTCTCAATGGATTGGTTCCTGTTTGAGTAGAATACATCAGCCCCCGCAGAGGAGATCAGAGGAGGGTTTGCCATACCCACCTGCAGTTTGGCTCCCTTTGGGTTCCGGTTCAAGTCCAATTGTACGTTTTGATTCGTTGTACTTTCACGCTTCGAGCATGTTGATTGATGTTGAGTGATGTTGATCGATATCAATTGGTTTCCACGATTTTCCACGTTAGGCTGGCAGCATCAAAGCCAACTTGGAGGGTGTCCCAATCCGCTATCCTGGGGAGGCGGGTGGAAGCTGCAAGGCCGGGACCATGTGACGCAGTGGCGTAATGTGGCGCAGTGTCATGACACAATTCATGACACAATCTCCCAGTGCCATGCTTTCATCATTTTTCATCCCTGTGCCAAAGGCTTGGGATTTGGAGCAAAATCCGCTGTGTGCGGTGAAAGGCAGAGCAAAATTGAAGTCACCATTGTCACTTCCAGTGTATGACGTAGAGACTACGTAGAGACTACGTGGAGTGTATAGTGATGTATAATGATGTATATATATATAGATATATATATAGATATGATACTGTATATGTAGCTTGATGATGCTTGATGTGGATATGTGTTATTTTAATGCATTTTGGTGCATTTTGCGGCAGAACACCTGGCATTAGGTCGGACTGGGGGGATGTTGCGGTGCCAGGTGCCAAGCCCAGCTTTTGCACACAGAAGTGGTGCTACGTTGATCCTTGCCACTTGGACGGATGTTCTCACAGATTTCCCACATATTCCAACGTGTGGCAATGCCACAGCCACAGGTTGCAATCGGTCGCAATTTGTCGCCAGATGTTGCAATCTGTTGCAATTCTTGTGGTAGAAAGATGTCTCAAATTCATGCAGAGTAAGGCAAGTGCGGCGTTAAAGCACCGCCGAAAGAGGCTGCTGGTTGTTGGAACTTGCCAGCAGCTTGCAATTACCTGACTCCAACAAATGATACATTCCTTTTTGACGAGGCTGTTTACTTCAATGCCACCATGCCGCTTGACCTGCACAGCGAGTCTAGAGAATCTAACAGATTTCAACAGCATGGTGAGCATCATTGAGCATCCTGATATGTCCTGATGGGCTAAGCTGAGGAGGGGCAAGACCGTCTACTATTCCTATGAAGCCTGCGGCTCCAACGACACCTTCACCCTGGGCTATAACAAGATTCTGGGTCGCAGCCGGCGGCCTGTGGACGCATTGGGAGTTCGACATCGGCACATATATATATATGGTGTCCTTCTTAGGGTGTAGATACTGGACAACTTTTCGTCCAGAATTCTAGGGGATCGAAGGTTAGTCTGCACATCATCACACACACACACATTGTATTGAAATAAATAGATAAGTAAGTCTCCACACGCACACACACACACACGCATATATATATATACACACATGCATACATTAAAATGAAATAAAGACGTTTGACACGACCAAAGTTCTTACAGCATTTGCTCAGAACCTGACTAAGGAATGCTTGCCATTGCCTCAGGGTATCAGCGACTTTTCACAAGAAAGCACGTGCTCGCTTGGCTTTGTTGGATTCAGAATGATTCAGATTGCAGTGCTTTGTGCTTTCCGTACCTTGAGGTATCAACGCCAAAGATGAGAAGGACGCAGCATTCAAATGCATTAGACAGCATGACATGGTCATATAAGACAAAAGAGAGTCACTGAACCAAGACAACTTAGACTGCGAGCATAGTGTTTTCCCACGCTTTCGACAATTTCATCGCTCTGCCATGCGTTCCGAAGGCCTGCGGTTTGCTGCCCAAATGTGCTTGGAGTGGATCGAGTTGTTTCGGAAAGGACACCGGGTACATCCGGGTGCGGTGATTGCACAATCCTGGTGACTCGATGCGGAAGTTTTTTTTCAGGATGCAAGTGGTGACACCTACGGGACCTATGACACCTATGCGATCTAGGCAATTGGCTTCTTCTTGCCGTCCTGATTGTGAAATATTGTGAATCTGACAATCTTGCTCTTGAAAACACCACCCCTCCAACAACCCCGTTCCTCCCCACTTTCCGCTGGGCTCCTTGAATTCTTTCTGCCGCCTGTCCTACCCTTGGCTTGAGCCTGGCTACAATGTCTTTCGCGCTATTGAGCGCTGAGCTGGGGTGGTACGAAAGTTGCGTCTTTCTTTTTCTTGTGAGGGTATGGTTTTGGGGAGTTGGTGCAGGTGGCTTGGGTCTTGCCCTTTTGGCTTTGGGGGCGCCCGCGTCCCTTTGTCCCGGTGTGGTGGACGGTGCAACAACTTAATCGGTTCTTGGGACCAATGACCAATGGTTAAGTTGTGCCACTTTCCTCACCCTCTGTAGATTCTTTAGCAGCTGCTGTTTCATTCTCACTTTGAATGAAATTGCTTCCAGTGCAGCTTTCGAGAAAGACTCGGGATTCAGCACTAGGATTATTAGTTCGAAAACAGAATGAACATGTATAAATTTTGAACTAAGCGTCACAAACCCCGAAAATCAACGACAATGAAGCAAACCCAAGCAGCACCTCAGCCCACCTCAGCCATGTAGGAGTTGGTGGTTCCAGAGCTGTGCAGCGCTGACCAGGAGTGGTGCGTCCGTGCTGGACGGTTTTGTTTCAACACCTTAGGCCTTTGCCAAGAAGAAATTGGTCCCCTAGATGTCCCTAGACCACTTGTAACAATTCTAAAGCATTCTAATCAGAATGGTTCACATCCTTTCATGTCTCTTTCATTGTTACGTCTGCTTCGGCATTCTTTAGTTCTGAGATGGTCTCTGAGATGGTGTCTGAGTATCTAGTATCTCCAGCAGGCTTGGTTGGCATCTCATCCCGCCTCATCCAGAATCCAGGTGTACAACGGGACCAAGGTGGAAGACTTGAGGAGCAGCAGCTGGTCGAGGTTGGGAGTGAGACGACGTGAGATGACTTTGAGCTCATGGTAGGTATGATACGATGATCATTCTGTTCATATTCATGTTCCTATTCATATTCGCATGTTTCTTTATATTTCTATTCTATTCCATTCTCTTCGGCTGTAATTCTAAAGTTAGTTCTAATTCTATTTTATTCTAATCTAATTCTATTCAATTCTAATTCTGTTCTATTCTATTCTATTCTGTTCTACTCTATTCCAATCTGTTCTACTCTATTCTAATTCTAATTCTAATGCTAATTCCTTTCTATTCTATTCTATTCTGTTCTACTCTATTCTATTTTGTTCTGTTCTGGTCTAATTCTGTTCTATTCTATTCTATCCTGTTCTATTCTATTAAATCCTATTCTATTCTATTATATCCTATTCTATTCTATTCTCTTCTATTCTAATTCTATTCTAATTCTCTTCTATTCTGTTCTACCCTACTCTATCCCATTCTTATTTCTAATTTTGTTTCTATTTCTATCTCTCTCTCTTTTTCTATCCCTATTTCTATTTCCATAATTTCTATTTTTATTTCTACTTCTATTTCTATCCCATTCTATTTTATTCTTTTCTATTCTACTCTACTCTATTCTATCCTATTCTTTTCTGTTGTGTTCTTTTCTTCTCTATTCTATTCTATCCTCTTCTATTCTATTCTTTCCTATTCTATTCTATCCTATTCTGTTCTGTTCTGTTCTATTCTACTCTGTTCTGTTCTATTCTATTGCTACTCTATTCTATTCTATTCCATTCCATTCTATTCTATTCTGCTCTACTCCACCTTATTCTGTTCTATTCTATTCTATACTATTCTATTCTATTCTATCCTATGCCGTGCTATTCTATTCTATTCTGTTCTATTCTTTTCTATTCTATTCTAGTCTGTTCTATTCTAATTCTATTTCATTCTATTCTTTCTATTCTGTCCTATCCTATGCTATTCTGTTCTGCTCTATTTTATTCTATTCTGTTCTGCTCTATTTTATTCTATTCTGTTCTAATTCTATTCTATTCTATACTATTCTAATTCTATTCTATTCTATTTTATTCTATTCTCTTCTTTTCTATTCTATTCTACTCTACCCTATCCTATGCTATGCTATTCTCTTCTTTTCTATTCTACATTTTTTCTATTCTATTCTAATTCTATTTTATTCTATTCTTTCTATTCTATCCTATCCTATGCTATTCTGTTCTGCTCTATTTTATTCTATTCTGTTCTAATTCTATTCTATTCTATTCTGTTCTATGCTTTGCGATGCTATGCTATTCTTTTCTAATTCTTTAATTTGAATTTTAAGTTTTTTATTTAAAACATGCAATCTGATTCTAATTCTATTCTATTCCATTCTATTCTGCTCTACTCTATTGTATTCCGTTCTTTTCTAATTCTAATTCTAATTCTAATCCTGTTCTATTCTGTTCTAATTTCTATTCTATTCTCTTCTCTTCTTCCGTTCTTTTCTTTTCTTTCCTATTCTATCCTACCTATGCTATTCTATTCTATTCTATTCTGCTCTACTCTATCGTATTCTGTTCTTTTCTAATTCTAATTCTAATCCTATTCTTTTCTATTCTGTTCTAATTTCTATTCTATTCTCTTCTCTTCTTCCGTTCTATTCTTTTCTATCCTATCCTATCTATGCTATTCTGTTTTGTTCTGTTCTAGTTCTATTTCTAATTCTAAATTCTAATTCTATTCCTTTCGGCTACATCCAAGTAGTTCACCACAATGATCCTGGATTGATCAAGTTTGATCACAGAATTAGCATAACATGCACAAGTGTGTGCTATAAATGGGCCAAAAATGGATGCACCGGAGAATCATTTGAGCATCTGGAAATGTGAACTCGATGCGTGGTTTCATCAAGCAGTATGAGTATATTCACGCATCCGTAGATGATCAATGATGATGAGAGCAAATGATAGGGCTCGCTGAACCCATGCGTCGTTTATCGTTGACTGTGATTGTCTTCACAGTGCCTGTGCAGGCCAATGCTCTCTTTGGCTGCTGTGCTGACGCTTTTTTGCTGACAACTTCCATCTTGATGCAGTGAAATAGTGCTCCGCAGCAGCTGATAGCCGTCGCATATTGTTCCACATTGACGTCGGACTGGACCAGGGAAGTGTGCTGGGCAAATAGTTATGTTTCTCAACCATCCCAACACCATGCAGCACCGTGCAACATGACGCAGGATCTGCATGGAGATGATCCCAATGCGCATGCGATAGGCTTCCCGAAAGTTTAAACATCATTAGAATATATTAGAATATATTAGAATAAACTATTGAGGAGAACATAAGATTTCCCATATAGGACTCCAATGGGCTGGATCTAAGTTGATTTGGCTCAGGCCGACCCGAATGACAGGCCGGAAATCTTCGTAGCTGAGCCAGAACCGCAGGACCGAAGGCGAAGTCGCCTGCGTGAGCTGCGGCCATGAGGAGTTAAAAAACATGGAAGGAAGGTGCAAAGTCCACCAAAATCCACCAGACCGAAGACAAAACATGGCCAAACACGGCCAAGCATCTTCGCAAGGACAAGACAAAAATGCAACTGTATGCTGTATGCACGTGTTTGCTGTGCTTGTCTTTTGAGGTACATCTTGTTTTGTCCGGCAAGAGTTGTCTCTGTCAGCAGACTTGCCATCGCTGGTCAATCCCGATGACACGTCTGCCAATGGGCATAAAAGGATGAAGAAACAATATTGTTTTTGAAGATTGTTGAGACATGTTGAGACATATTTTGAAATATTTTGAATAATTTTGAATCAGGCTGAGAGGCTGGTCTCCCGCAGGCCAAAGAATGGCTCAGGTCCGAAGCCATGGTGAGGGAGGCGAAAGTGCCACTGTGCGGTCCCAGGTGTTTCAATGCTATCTTCGAGGAAGTGGACGATGAAGAGAAGCTGACACAGGCCAGAGAATTGCAAGACTTGTGATCCAACAGTTGGTGATTTGGCGGTGTGGATTGTAGTAACATGAGTTGCTCAATGAGTTGACACCAATGTGGACACTTGTGCAGCTTTGGCTGCGATAGATTTTCCAGATTTTGCGTGTGAGGTGCAGGTCCCTGATGGTCAGGGTGCTTACAGGCAGGTGGTGAGATATTACCATGTTGGCCGCGGGCAGGGCGATTTTGAACCGGTGCCAGAAACGAGTGGCACTGGCATCGGCATGTTGCCTGTGGCCGCCACTGTGGCCAGTCTCTTCCTTGTCCTGATTCTTGCTGTGACCTTGTTGCACATCAGCGCCAATTTTCGCCCCATACCATCCCATACCCTGGCCAAGCCTAGCCAAGTCTTCCAGCCACAAGAGCACACAAGAGTACACGAGTACACCAGCGTGCAAGATACACATTAGATCATTAGATACACCGGATTTTGGATCTTTGGCTCTTTGGAGTCTTTTGAGCAGGCACGTTGTTACTCCTTCAGGTTCCTGCGCTCTACCTATTAGTGGGCTCTCACAAGGCAAGGCTTTCAAAACGATCCTGGAACGATCCTGGAGGAAAGTTTGGGAATCCGATCTACAAAGTGAACAGCGGAGCGTTAGGACCGTCCAGGACCTATAGGGTAAGATGTCGTGTGCCGATGGACTCCATTTTGGTGGACCCTCCAGAAATTTCACGCACTTGATTCTGTGGAGGCACCAGATGCCAAACGGCAGAGCAGCCTCTTCGTGGACTGTGACGAGCTATTTCCGGAAGGACTATAATAGAGCATAAATTTACAAATATAACTATAAATAAATCAACAATATATATACATATATATATATGTATATGACATGTAAATAGATAAATACATAAATAAATAAATAAATATATATATATATATATACGTATTTATATATTTAATATGTATATATAATATATATATATAAGTGTGTGTGTATGTGTATATATATATAATTTATAATTGAGCAGCATCCAGCAAAATGATGCCGTCATGGGAGGGTTTCGTTCAAGTTGTGGCGTTTCTTTGAGATGGGCATGCGACCACTTTCACCATTATTTCACCACTATCTTTTTATTGTCCACAACAAAAAGGTTCAATTTAAACGCTTGTCCTTCTGCATGCAGGATCGCAGAGAGCTCACTACTGCTGCGAGCGCCATGGGAGCAACTGCTACGGTGCTTTGCCAAAATCGTCCTGTGGAATTTGAGTTAGGGCAGCTTCACTGAGTGGGGATGGAGAGGAGGTGGAGAGGAGTTGAAGAGGGGGAGATGAAAGTGTTGGCACTTCGGGCTCAGGTATCCAGGACTACGGCTCAGATTTTTCTGAGAGGTTTGCCAGGCACTCAGATTTCTCAGTTTCAATATGTTTCAATGCACACCTTGACACTGGCGAGGCCTTTGGAACAGGGTAGGACCACGATGTAGTGCCAATCGGATCCAATCGGTGCCTCCTGCGTTGGCCTGGTCCTATCTGCGGCCGGGTCATGAACCGAGGATTGCTTTGATGACAAGTGGCACGGTTGGTCGACTGAAAAAAAGGACTGGTGCTGTGAGAGAGAAGGGCGAGGTTGCGCGCAATATGATTGTGATGGCGATGTGCTCTGGACTGCACGCAGTTCATCGCAGTTCATGGTATGATCGCAAGGTTCCTCCAGGTTCAAGGTTCCTCAAGGTCAAACTGACTTCAATTAACTTCAATTAACTTCAACCAGTGCTTCAACCAGTGCTTCTTCAACTTCAACCAAAGTTTCCAAAGCTTCACCGGTTGGATTCGCGCTGCACTGCCGGTGTCCCGTCAGACGTCCCGTCCAGGTGCATTTTTGGGCTGCAGCTCAGAGCCAGTGGCCGGGAGCCTATCGGCCATGGGGACTCGAAGAAAACGGAACGAAAACGTGTGACAACTTGTGACATTGGAATAATACATGAATAATACATTTATTTAATACAATGAATACTCAAAGTGACATGAATACTGGTGACATATGGTGACATGAATACTCAAAGTGACATGAATACTGGTGACATATGGTGACATGAATACTCAAAGTATCTCACAGTGTTTGCAGCCGTCTTTTCATATTTTTCATTGTGCAATTTGTGCAGGTGCTGCGAGAATGCTCAAATTTGTTCTCCTGCCTCCACTCCAGCCCCAATGGCCCCAGTGGCCCAAGCGGGCCCAGTGGCCCCAGCCTCTCCCTGTGTGAGATCTTGCATCACAAGGAGCCCCAAGTTGAAACATGTTGTAACACTATGAAGGTGGAAGAGTGCGTCAGAATCACATATTGAGGATAGATATGGATAGACAATGAATAGACTGACGGTGATAGACCATGTTTCCCTTGATTTGAGGGAAGAGAAGAACTTTACCAATTAAACATAATTAAACGCTTGACCCGGCTTCAGTAGGCAGTGTTTCAACTTCGTTTCATAGCCGTGCCTTGCTTCGTGCAGGGATGATGGCGAAGAGGTGAAGTCAACCTGCATTGATCGCATCCATTGGGCGAAGCGTAACTTTTTCGCCGGAAAGGCGTGGAGCGATCACGATGCGCTGCTATGAAGTTATGATACATTCGTTGGGTTTTTTTTGCTGCGTTTTGCACTCTGCAGACTCTGCAGGTAGGATCCAATTTAGCAAAGATCGTCAAAGATGACGTCATGCACTAGTTGGATTTTCCATGATTTTCCAACACGGTTGTATGCTGCTTAAATTGATAAATTTGACTCAGCCACATGAGGAAATCACACACACACACATGATCAGGAATTTCACCCAAGCGAAACAAAACTGCAGGACTCTGCGTGCGCTTTGGCCTACAGCCGGGTACAAGTTGACTGCGATGTGTGCAGAGATTGCTCCATACAGGACAGCAACATGCTAGTGGTACTATCTCCTATGGAGCTTGATGGGCCACACGTCAGACATCTTCAAATCCGAAGCTTTGGCAAAGCGCCGCAGGAAGCAGGTTGTCCGATGGAGGTTCACTAGGTGGTGGCATGGGGTTCATGTCCGGGGAAGTCAATGGTGCCAAACGATAGGTGCATGAAGAATCATGAAGAATCATGAAGATCCTAATGTAATCCTCCATGATGAATTATGGTATGACCGTATTTATATGTATTTATGAATAATGAGTAACCAAGAGTAACCATATTTTGCTACAGTAGTTGTGCCAAACATTCTCCGCGACTCGGAGACTTCTTTGCCACCTTTTGGGAGGTGCCTACAGTGCAAGGACATGAAGGACATGAAGGACACGGGGAGGAGCTTTGATATTTGACGAGCTGAGCAAATGCTGCGCATGCTGCGCATGTTGCGCATGTTGCGCATGTTGCGCATGTTGTGCAGTGTTCCAGGGCCTTGTGGATCCTGTGGTAGCTGTATGTTGTATGTGATCGTATGTGTATATGTAGCATATCAATGCATATCACATCATATAGGAGCCATGCCAGATGCATGTGTAGCTACAGTACGGAAGCCCCCTGCGCAATGCCTCAGCACTTTGATGTTTGCGTAACACTTTCATCAGGGTCTGAATCTCGATTCGAATAGTATTGCAATATATTGCAATATTCTCGCCCTGGAGGACTCATCCCGGCCTCATAGACATAGATCCACCTTGAATCGTAGAAGCGGCGAATGGGCTGCGATTTGTGAGCAGATTGTGGTAGCCAGACTTCCAAACAAAGTACCATTGTATGAGAGTGTAAGACGTTCTATTTAAATCTATTTAAATCTATTTATTCCAAATGTTGTTTTTGTACGGTGCGTGTTGAGCCCCTTTTGGCACGTGCTTCTCCCCATGCCACATCTGCAGTGATGCCAATCTGTTTGAAAGTTCCTCCGAGTCAAAGCGCTTAGAGGTCAGCGTCTCGAAGTGGGGATGCCCCCGGTTCATTCCGGTTCATGTTTCACCATTGGACCGCTATCGGCTACAAAAGTGAGCATTTGCGGGTAGTTGTTGGATGACGAACACAAAATAAAACGCTCCACATCATTCTTAGGCAATTCTTATGTAAAGATTGTTCTACAAGTAGTACAGTGGTACGATGTGGTACGTTCTAGTATATTAACAGATATTAAGAGTATATTAAGAGTATATTCTAGTTTTCGCCAGCTGAACCCGTGGAGATGGCGGAGAAACACTTCGCATTTCATTTGTACCTTGAAGTCCTGGAGTTCTCTTGCAGGTTTCACTCTTGAGGTTGCACAGTTGCACATCCATTTTGTGACTGTTGGATCTGTTGCATGCTGTGAGGAAATTTGCCCGGCATGTTGGCTCGCTCAAGAGGAAAAGTCGAGCACCCTCGGCTTTTCAAATGGTGCCTCCTGCCTCTGTGTGCCTTCTTCATGCCTGACCAGGACTGAAATGGGTCCGTAATTGCGACAAAGTTTTTTTTTTGTTTTGTGAGATATGATGAGGCTGTGAGATTCGATGAGATGCGATAAGTTTTTTAGATGACGCGGTGAAGATGAATTGCAACAGAATGACGGTGTGATACAATGTGCGATCATATTAACATATCAACAGACATTCTGCATTCTATATCCTGCTGTAAAGATACATCAATAATACCAGGGACTGCTGCAGAATCAGGACTCCCGGATCTTTGTTTTCCTGACAGGAAGCGGGCTGCCATGTGACTAGGGCCTAAGGGCATCGAACGCTGCCTTCGATTGTGGGTTTGCGGCCAACGGTTTTCCCATGCGTTGGTGCCTTTGTTGTTTTTCCCCAGAGAGCGAAGCTCTGGGGTTCTTACTTCAAGTATAGGACGAGTTGCACGTCTGCGTTTTGGAGCGGGCATGTTGGTGCTGCTGCCGGGTGCCGCTGCAGAGTGCCGCTGCTTTGGAGTGCTGCCCACGGTTTTTTAAAATATATTTATTATCATTTTTGCATATTTTTGCTATCCGGGGTCTCTGCTGGCATAATTTGTTGTTTTTAACTTTTTGATCTTTTTATGGTCGATTTGTTTCTGCGGAGTTGCTCGTTTGAGAATCGGCTTCCGGGTTTCAGGGCTCTGTGGTCACTGGTGCTGCAGCAGGGCAAAGGTTGCGAGGGATCAACAAGAAGGCGAGACGCGTCCCGGGAGATTCAGCAAGGTAAAGTATGGCAATTTACGGCAAGCCACATTTTTTCATTAATAATATATATATATACACGTATATATATACACGTATATATTAATATATACATTAATCTACATTGTGAATAATGTAATGTATATATACGATGATATATGAACATGATTATATCTAGTTATATATATATGTGCACAGTATACAAATATGTATATACATCTGAACATAGTTTTGGCCCTCTCCATGTCAAGAGCAGGTTGTGCTAACAATCGGAGATGTTTCTGAATCTTTCCCCAACAAGTCGACTTACGTCGTCTGCGCGCCAGGTCCAAGTATATATGACTTGAGTGGCCACCCGGTCACACTGGCAGCCAATGACAGGATCAGCTAGGAGGCAGCGACTGCATGCCATTGCTGCCATTGCTTCCATGCTGTCTTGCCATGCTTTTCTTTGTCTTGGATGATTTGGATGCCCCCACAAGGTCCTGCCGAACGTTGTCCAACAGCGGTGAGGCAAAAGACATGAAGTATCTTCGCGCCAACCATTTTGCATCAATTTGTCTTCGGTCATCGTAAATCTGTGTGTGACTCATCTCGGAAGCTGATATGTGCTCATGATGTCATGCCTTCTCACATCGTGAGCACACTGTAGGCACGAGGTAGGCAAGCAGCAATGCAAAGATTGCAAGTACCACCTGCTCCCGTCTCTTCAAGTGGAGTTCAACCATGCAACTCTTTCCGGGGCCTTTCGAAATATGAGCAGATTTTCTTCATCTTCAGATTTGGCTCTCAGCGGCTTGTCTTCTCCGTTTGCTGATACTTCGCGGCACCACACTCGGAACATTTTCCCATGGCTGCAGATGACGCGTGCTACGCTGCTTGTGGGGGAGAAGGCGCGCACAATGCTACCAATGCTACTGTAGACTGTAGACACTAATGAGCTAAGGCATTGTCAGATGGCAGTTGGATTCATATATTGCAATATAATGCAATATATAGGATTCGTATGGCATCATTCTGTGACAGATTGTGACCCGCATCGAACTTCAGGTGAGGTCAAGACTGCAGAGCAGTTCGTGTATGTTGGCGAGAGCAAAGGCTCATGGTCCCAGACTGCTTCTATGCAATGGATGGGAGCAGGACAGTGCGGACAGCCTATGACAGCCCAGCAAGTAAAGCTGTTTGATTGCTAGATGATGCCATGATGTTGTCTGATGCCAAATGCCAAATGTGCAAAACCGCTTTTCGTTGTTTTGGTTACCACTGAATCTTGCCCAAGTTTGAGGCTTAGATGCTTTCCCTCAGGATACGGGGCCTATGAGAGGGAGGTGGTGAAATCTTACACGGGATACCGTTGCCGTCCTTGGTGTTTTGGAGTCGCAGCTGCCTTGCTGCTGTTGCCGCTTTGACACTTGACATCACTTGACATCGCTTGACGTTTTCGGATGTTTTTCGTAGGTTTCTTTTTCTGGCTTTGAGCGTGGTTGAAGCATGTTGAAGGTGGTTCTAAGCATAGGACGCCTAGGAGAGAATTGATCACAAAGGCTTTTGAACAATTTTAACATGTTAGAACCACTCGAATCATCTTGAATCATCTTGAATCCATTTGGGCGGGAGGCCTTCTTGGAATTTGTGAGTTTAGTGAGGCATCCTTGTGTGGTATTTTTGGCCCCATCCTTCCCATGGTTACTCTGACGTGCTCAATTGCGATGATGGCTACCACGACTGGGAAAATCTTTGGACTGAATGGCACCAGAAAGAATGCTGTTCGCTTAAGGGCCGAGGCTGCCCTGAAGAAAAGCAGGTCATCGACAAGGTGGTTCATGTGCCAGTGTTCCACCGTGCTCACAATCACTATGTGCCTGTGCCGGTGCCTTCCCCACCCCACATCGTCTACAAGAACCGTTATGTCCATCTGCCTCCGAAAATCATCTATGAGCACCCGCATCATGAATTCCACTATGACTGCCATGAAGGCTACTCCAATTGGTTCTTCGGATGGTCTGCACACAAGAAGTCCTGGTGCTGTGACCACATG
>Ga0126342_10009332_pt1 | contig 17586 bp, 17 predicted proteins | sample Cyp1metagenome_FD_92528 | JGI IMG/M metagenome (GOLD analysis project Ga0126342, IMG submission 92528) | Coral microbial communities from Lord Howe Island, Old Settlement Bay, Australia - Cyphastrea 1 metagenome | ecosystem: Host-associated > Invertebrates > Cnidaria > Coral ... | reverse complement strand
CATATGTGACCGGTCATGCCTTTTGGCCGGATGTTTATATCTTTGATAAATCTTTGGCAAACGCCAAGTGGTTAAGATGACCTTCAGGTCTGGCACAAAACAAGTGCGAATTGGCTGAACCCTAAATATAGGCGTATACCCACAAACATGTGGTGTGTTCAGCGAAGACTGTGGCGGTAGTAACCAGATGTGAAATTAGCGGGGGATTTCGCGGGAGAAATTACCTATGAAAAATAGAGGCAGCATCAAACGCCGTGGATGGAGCCGCTAAAACTGGTGTTCAAACATGGGAACTGAGCCGTGAAGAATTTCCTGATTGGTTACAAAATAGGGACTTATACTAGCTAATTAATTGATATTGGGGATTGTGACAACCAATAGTAGGGAAACCTATCAACAAAATATCCAAAAATGGTGGATATAACCAACAATAAATAAAGGAATGACAGTTGGGATGTAAACCATGAAACTGGTGCCATGACTGGTTGGCGCTCACAGATGTTGTTTAGTTTTTTTTGATTACTCATTGGTAAAATCCACTTGCATCCTTGCCCTCTGGTAATTTAACGTAGCTATTTTAAAATGTGCCATGTACAGTTGGTTTACCTATTGATTTCCGCAAGCTGTTCGTTTGCGGCTCAGTGGATCCGGATCACAAGATCAGGTGAGGCTATCCATGATTCACCCACAAGATCCGCCATTTCCTTACCAGCTTATTGATGTTCCCTTACCCAAAAATTCCCAAACCATGAGAATTTCTTGCTTCCAATGGATTCCCAGATGGGGATTCTTCGAACACCAGGTCCCGGCTTTCGAAGCCACCAAGAAGTTCTATAAGAGAATCGCTTCCTTGGAGGCGTGGTGGCAGCTGGATAGCAGGAGGCTTAGCTTGGAATGAAGAGAAGAATGGCTATAGTGGAATTTACGGACCAGAATGAGAATATAATGGGGACATACATGCATACATACATACATATATATATATATATACATAACTAATTATAATTCTGTGTGCATCTATTAAATACGGTAGGAAGTATGGAGCATAATGGGGATGAAATGGGGCTAGCAACCCTGCAGTTTTGGGCTGTGGATCAACCCTCGCCATCAGAGCCCAAGGCAACTTGGGTCCCACAAAAAGGCAACTTCCCTTTTGAACATGACCTTCGACTATAGGTTTTGGACTACCATGTCCAAATCAGATTCCATTATTTGTTCAGTTCACATGAGTCACATTGATTGTGAAATCCCGTGGTTCTTTGTTAAATCCACCATTTCTCCTCATGGTTGATGAATAATTTCCGCATCGTTTCTCAATGTGCGCTGCAACCCTGACGTTTGCCCGCCACGGAATCGTAGAAGGGCCTATTTGTGAAGAGTTATTTTTGAATATATGATTGTATGTATATATATATGTACTTATATATATACGGGTATGTAGGTGTCATAAGATATAATATATATATATATATATTTAGTTCTTCGTACATGTCCATTCTCGGATGTTTAAGACGAGTGAAAACCGTGCAATAGGTAGATTTTGTCTGAAATGGATATCCATCCCTGATGAAGATAAGTTGATGCTATTTCCCCATTCAACATATTGTTCGGGGGGCTGGCAAATGTTGATTCCTCATGAAAATAGATCGTTGTTACTACCCCATTCAGCATATTGATCAGATTGTTTTCATGACAAATTAACAAAGGCGATTTTCTTCTTGGCGAGCGACCGTCCGGGGTGGACGGTAAATGTTTCTTGGTTAAATCCGCATGTGTCATCATTGTTTACTTAAATCCCAATTGGCCACCATATTGGATTGGTTTATACTGTAGTGGTTCAATGGCCACCTTGTTTCACCGTCTTCGGGCTCGCCCATACGGAGGTGTCCTGTTCATATATGGAAACCCCAAACCATTGGGTTTTTCCCATTGATCATAACCCATAACTTGGATGATAACTTGGGGTAGCCCCATGACATAGGAAACCTCCGTCTGTTCTCCACAGGAGGAGGCCTACAGCCAGGCGGGTAACCGGGTAACCGGCTCATGTGTGTGCACGGGATTATGGCCCGCCTGTGCACAGGATGTCCTTTCATCAAGATCATCATCAAGCTCATCATCATCATCATCATCATCAAAGTCATCAAAGTCATTAACATCATAAGGATAATCAAGAGTGTATGTGGGGCAAAAGCTTCTGTCTGTAACAGCACCTGTGTGAAAAGGCTTCTGTGTGCAAAAGCTGCTCCGTGTAAGAGTGTCTGTGTGTGTGTGAAATTCTTTGTGTACAAGCTTTTGTGTGTAAAAGCCCATGTGTCTAAAATGTTTCTGTGTGCAATAAAGCTTCTCTTTGTAAAGGCGCCGGTGCGTAAAAGCTTGTGCGTTCAAAGGCATCATCTGTGTAACAGCGTCTGTTTGTGGGAGCTTCTCTGTGTAAAAGCGTCTGTTTGTAAATGCTTCTGTGAGCAGAAGCTTCTGTGTAAATGCTTCTTTGTATATACGTTTCTCTGTGTAAATGTTTTTTGTGTAAATGTTTCTTTTTGTAAAAGCGTTTTTGTATACAAGCATCTCTCTGTAAAAGCTTAGGTGTGTCAAAGTTTGCACGTGTAAAAGCGCCTCTGTGTAACAGCACCTCTGTCTCAAAGCTTCGGTGTGTAAAAGCTGTTTGTAAAAGGATCTCTGTGTAACGGCTTCTGTGTTTTAAAGCTGTAAAGTTTTTCTGTGGAAAAACTTCTTTGTTCCTTTCCCCTGTTCCCTCCTTGTTCCCCCCTGCTCCCAATGAGGCGGCTGTCCAGAAGTTCTCGGTGCTACTGAAGAGCAAAGCCGGGACCGCAGCGAGTTACGGCTTTCGAAAATGGTGACCTCTTCTTTATGGGATTTGAATGGGTATTGAAAGGGATTTATGTCCAAAAATGGAGGTTTTATTAAATTTCATACTGGCTTTTCATGGGATTTTCATCATCAACAATCGAATGGTTATCAATGGCAAAATAATGGGGATGTCCCAGAAAGATCCGTGTTGAGCAGCTGGCGACAGCAGTGCTGAAGCCACGAGATGGCGCGATTGTTGAAAGTCATCAACGCGCAGTGGCCCGTGCGCTGCTGTTGCGAAGCTTTGGAGATGCCGGAATTCTGACCCTCGAGGAGAAAACCAGTAAGGGGGAGATTATGATTCAATGATGGATAGATGGGGTGGATGGGGTGGGTGTCAAGCAATCAGAGTGGCCTAGTACGGATTTTTGTGCGGAGACACTGAAGATTTAATCCTGACCCTTGTCGGGATATCATGGAGGTAAAGCTGATTTTCTGGTGAAAACTGAGATTTGACCATGAAAAACTGAAATTGAGAGTTTTCCGCATCAAGTACTCGTGATTTAATAGGTATGTAGCAACCAAGTCATGCGGATTTGAATGGGTAGTTAACACATCAGCATTTCAATGGCAGACTTGATGGGGATTTCACCAAGCCGGGTGATACAATGAGATGTTACCAGCACATGTTAGCTGGGGAATCAAGAAAGGGAATATGTGATTTTTTGGGATTCCTTGGTTAACTCTTATAGATTCTCTAGCAAAATGTTGGGGCATCCCTCAAGCAAATCCCCACAATTCTTGGGGAATCTATGGGGAAGTTGTATCCGAATTTTAGATGAAGCTTAGATTGATCATGTTTTCATCCCAATCGTCTACCATTTTCCGAGGTCGGAGGACCGAAGCTGCTTCTGTGCCCCGTGCCGGACCAGCGGATCAAGGCGCTTTTGGCTCGAGCTGTCGTTGGGCTTCATGAGATTCCACATTTCTTGTTGCAATCATCATACCCTCTGGTAAACGTTTACATAGCTATGGAATCACCATGTTTAATGGGAAAATCCACTATTAATGGCAATTTTCAATAGCTACGTTAAATTACCAGAGGGTATCTGGTTGGTGGTTTCAAAGATGGCTTTTATGTTCCATTTCATATATGGGAATATATGGGACAATCCAGTGGATGATATCGGGATGGGTCATCAATATCTCATATGAATAATGGAATAATAATGGGATATTACCCGGCCTGGTAAACGTTTACACTTTGCGATTGAAAATGGCCCAGTCGAAATAGTTGATTTACCCAGCTATAAAATGGTGATGTTCCATAGTTATGTTAACGTTTACCAGAGGGTATGAAAAGGTGAAACGGTGCTTTAATTATAGGTGAAGCATCGTCCAACTTACATCCTGGAAACACCTCCAATAGTAAATGTTTGGTGGAATTATGCGGATGTGGTGAAATGTGGTGACTTGTTGGATGGTTCCCGCGTTGGAAATCAATGGGCACAAATGTCAAGTCAATCGGATTTCTAAATGAAGCCATCTATGGTTTGCAAAAAAATCGGCGGTGAATTTGGTTGCGAGTTTTCAAATATCCAACAGACATGAGGGAACCAACAGCAAGATGGAGATCCAATGAAATACAAAACTTGGTGGTATGGTGACATGGTTCAATCTGATGCTTTGAAATACTGCTTATTCATGGTAATGGCCATCCAAGAAATAGAATGACGATTCCAATTGCCGCCAAACAGCGCTCCAAATGGCCCTTACTGGGTTTTTTTGAGCCGCAACCAACGTATGTCAAACATTGTAATTCATCTTTGAGAATTACTGTAGCTCGGGCTATACTCCATTTGCAGACACACATATATGCTCATACATCCCACTCATAGTCCATGTTTGATGGTTAAGCCACTAAGTTTTACCATGTTTGATAGTTTATATTTAGTATAGTATATTGATTTGATTAAAACTAGTGAAGTGATGATTTACTGTTTTGACGGTGTTCGCCATGTTTAGTGGTTCATATCTTTTATTTATATAATGGCTAAGAGCCAGTTATTGTCCTATTAATCTGTTCCCCTAATATTAAACACCCCCGGAAACCATGGTTTAGTACGGGATTTATACATACAGACATACAGAAAATATATTTCCATCTTAGCATGGGATTAGTATCCCAGTTGATGCTGTACATCCAAGATCAAGATGCCGTTATATCCAAAGATCCTTATCCAATAAATCAATATCCGGTAAATTAATATCCCATTGATCATTCCAATATCTAAATCTTACCTATGGATATTCCCTATAAGAGCAGTTGATTAATACCAGGTTTATATCCAGTTGATGAATATCTCTGAGTATTCCGTTAATATCCAATAGATTAATATCCGCTAATATTTCATTATCTTAATATTCCATTCATATCCAGTTTGATGACCCATGAAGATTATCCCATTATATGAGATCTTGATCCATTATTCTAATCCATTATTGATATTAATGACCCATTCTAATCCACTAATATCCCATTAATCCACTATTATTATCCCATTATTCAAATGGCATTGTGTCAAAACCTTGTACCCCTGGTGAACATCAAAATAGCTGGTAAATGGATGTTCATCCCACTAAAAATGGTATTAATAGGTATTGATCCATACCCATATGAGATATTGATGACCCATCCCGATATCATCCACGACGCGTTGTGCGCCCCAGCAACGGGATCGCGACGAGTTTGTGGGACTCGTGATGCTGGCGCCCAGTGCCAAGCAGGCGGCTGACGCGATTTTCGGGTCATAAATCCGGTGATGTTGCCATGAAAATCCATGGAAAATCCGTGGAAATCCATGAAAATCCATGAAAATCTATGGAAAATCCATGAAAATCCATGGAAAAAGCGGATGTCAAAAAGGAAGAGTTACTCAAAAAGGCTGAGTCAACCAACTGGGTTCTTTGGCCACATGTTATTTTGCCCACTAGGATGAGACCAGAGAGGCCACGGCTATTTGAGAATAGGATAGGTCCGATAGGTGATGAAATCGGATATGAGATACATATTCTCATATACTCATATTAGTTTCGTTATATCAGTTATATCAGTTATATCAGTTATATCCCATAAATATCGTTACTATATCCCTGCCATATCCCCCCATTTTTGCGAGTGAAGTCCTCCCTTTTTAAAAGGTGGCTGATGCAGCCGAGAAGGCCATTGCCGTGGCCTTGGAGGAGAAAAATCCTGGATTGGGTTGCCATTAGATGGTTCGTGACGGCTATTGTTCTTGGGGAGTTACCCTCTGGTAAACGTGAACAAAAAACTCTGGAAAATCACCATTTTATAGCTGGGTAAATCAACTATAGATTGCCATTTTCAATAGCAAACTGTTAGTTTACCAGAGGGTAACAGGGCGTCAACGAAACACCAAGTTTATGACTGTGTTACACCAACAAACATGTGGATGTCACCAACAGAAACTCGGGGTGACCCATCAATGCGGGGAGGTGCAAATACGAATCTCCTATTGACTTTTGTGGTTCCCGCATGTGTTGGGGTCCCATTCTGGGGGGTTGAATGGAAAGATAGGGTTAGTCAACAAGAAATTGCAAAGATGCTGAAACTATTGTCAGCAGATATGGTGAAATTCAACTGATACATAGAAATAGAATTTCAAGAGCCATGCTCTGGCATTGTACCGCTCGATGCAGACCCCCATAGACTTGGAGATTCTTTGCCACTAGTGTTGCTTCACAGGAGGAACAGAAGAAGGATGAGGAAGAAAAAGAACAGCTTCGACTTGCCGGCGTAGTCCCTGCCAGTCTTAGGAGTCTTAGAGTTCTATCGTTGCTTGGTGCGGTGGAAGGGTTCCATGGGCATATAAATCCATTATTCTATTGAACATCACCTTGCTGGAAGGCTTCCAAACCTCCCCGGTCAAGTCTTAAATCCATCATGAAGCTCCAAAATTCTTTGATAACCAATCAATGAACCTCCACTGATGCCAGAAGAAGCCGGAAGACTTGAAGAAAGGCACCCTGGCACGACCGGCTGTGCAGATGGTCAGGGCACCCAGACCCACATCAGCAACGAGGTGGAGGTTTGTGTGTCTATATCTGGTTAGTGGTTTCAAACATGGCTTTTATTTTCCATTTCATATATGGGATGTCATCCTTCCGATTGACAAACTCCATCATTTTTCAAGATGGCTATTGCACCACCAAGCAGATGTTGCTGGTTACTATTGTTGCGTTGCCATGTCCAGTCCAACATGTGGTGAGCTAACCCTCAGTTGGGGATGGTGAATAAGTTCTGGTAGTGATGTTTTACTGATGGGATTATGGGTATTACTGTTTTTGACCACCTCTTTCTGGGGTTACTAAACATGGATTGTGAGGTCTGGTTACATGACCGAATCTGTGAAAATGTGGTTTCTTCGGGGAGATCTTTGAACCCCAAAAATTCCAAATGACGGATTTTGGGTGATGTAAAACGGCAAGAAATCCTTGGTGATATCCAGATTGTTGCTGAGATCTACACGCTGTCATTTGCGATCGTTACCCCCCAAACCCCAAACGCCCACTATTGTCTATGACATTTTGGTCCTACTATTAGTTACATGTTGGGGTTATCTTCAGTTATTATCAAATATCAGCAAGTATATATCCAAAACATGTGGTATCGATTAGTATATCCAATTATTGCGATCGGACATATCCAACTATCTGATAGATAACCTGCTATGATTTCATTGAAATGTGCATTACCAAAGTAAGTTGCGAAGCAATCTTCTTCCGAGTTACCGATAAAGTGTAATGCAGTAACAATACATCACACAACAAGGCATCACACGGCAATACATCACATAACAATACATCATATCACAATACATCACATGACAATACATCACACGGCAATACATCACATAACAAAACATCATATCACAATACATCACACAACAGTACATCACATGACAATACATCTCACAGCAATACATCACACGGCAATGCATCGCATAACAATACATCATATCATCATATCACAATACATCACACAACAATACATCACAATAATACATCACATGACAATACATCACACAACAATACATCACATAGCAATATATCACAATACATCACAACAATACATCGCATGACAATACATCACAAAACAATACATCACATAGCAATAAATCACATCACAATACATCACATAGGAGTACATCACATATCAATCCATCACACAACAATAACAATACATCACACGGCAATACATCACACAACAATACGTCACATCACAATGCATACACAACAATACATCACACAACAATACGTCATATCACAATGCATACACAACAATACATCACACTGGAATACATCACACAACAATACGTCATATCACAATGCATACACAACAATACATACATAATGCATGGGACTTGTGTTGGGGAGAATGCCGGAGCAGGAAACATTGTGTTCTTTTCGTCTGAAGAGCCTTACGCCGGCGATGAAGCGTACCTCCTGTGTGCGGCGGGTGCGGCTAGGATCGTTTTGACGTGCGATTGGCTCCTTCAGTGTGTTTTGCAACGTGCAATTGTTCGTTTGTGAGTAGTTACAGCGTATTTTGGAATCTGTGGTGGCACATCGCAGTGGAATGGCTGCATGAATGTTGCCATGTTCTGTTGCCATGTGCGTAGATTCATGCGGGTTTGCAATAGCAGTTCGCATTGTAATGGATGCATCAAAAAGGTCTTTTGCGCGTCCAGGTTGCGATATTGATCTGTCAGCAGATTTTCTCAATTTTGGCGCTGGCGATCTTTCTTTTAAAATGCCTTTTTAAAAATGTTTCAAAATTGTTTGTGTTTTTAGCCTTGGCGCCGAGATCCGGTTTTGGAACTAAAATTTCTGTTGCAGTTGCTCGTAGTTCTATGGTGCTTTACTGACTTGTTTCAATCAATGTAATGTAGTGTGTATGATATTGAGTATGCAGTGTGTAAGGTATGGGTATGAATGAAAGGTTACGAGTTCCATGATTGAGAATAGACGTGACAGTGAAAGTAGACCAAAAGCTTCTCTCCAGCAGTAAAAGCTCTATTACGCACAGAAGAGCTGAGTTGAGTCACGAAGAGCTTCGATGAGATGAGAAAGCTGAACAGTGTTCGGATGAGATGGGAAAAACTTAGATGAAGTGTGCAGTGTGAAGTGTGGAGTGTGATCTTGGGAGCACACAGTGTAGCTTGGCGATGCATTGCAACGTGGTCGTGCGCAGGTCATGTTCTTGGACAACAAGAGTGCAACAGCTTCGCACAAAGCAAGCCCTGGTTTCGCTGGTGCAGGGAACACCTTCTATAGATGAAAAACGATGAAAAATGTCTTTTTTGGGTACCCTAAGGCAACTTCCGCCGTTTTTTGCTGCGGCTGCTATTGGGTATTTCCCAATGATTTACGACCAACTTTCGGGGTTGAAACCAATCACTATCCGTTGGGATGCCCTGAGCTGAGGTGGGCAGCGATGCCCGCATCGACGATGGCGTCCGATGCTCAATTTCAAGCTGAGTAGATCAGGTGCGTACAAGATTAGATAGATCGAAAAATAAGTTCTATATTTATTATCTTTTATATGTTCATACGAACATGGAGTGGGATGTATGATACTGTATGATTATATACATATGTACCTTTTTTTAATCGGGAGTTGGTAGATCCCCTGGTGGGTGGAGATAACCCCAGCATTTAGCGCCATTCTTCATGGGGATTTCCCAGGTTTCATTGATAAAGAAGCGCGCAACATGAGTGGCCGACCTCTCCAAAGGTGATTTACTGTATTTTGTTGTTGGAATAGCAGCCTGCTTCAGGGTTTCAATTTGGGAACTGTCAGGACAGGAAAACCACCAACCCAATCATCAGAGGATAAAAGAACCTTCGAGAAAAATGATGTTTCACCATTCCACAGCACCAGTTAAATTAAAGGGGTTGGCTCTCTAGTGAAACGCGCATGGATGGAAAGTTACCATTTGGCTCTGCGCGGCTCAAATCGGAATGTTGGCATGGAACCATTCAACCTTGGTTGGGCATGAGTTCAGACCATACTCCATCTTGTGAATTCATCTTCGGATCATTTGCCATGCTCGCGACACAGATCCAAGGTCGGAAATATCGTCACGTTTATGGACAATGGTGCATTCAAGAGCTCACTAGCGTGAGATTTTGATGGACAAGATACATTTGGGAATGTAAATGCGCAGTCCTTGACATGCCGTCTCTATTCCAGACAAGTTTGGTTGTAGTTGAAGCAGTCAGTTTGGTAGCAATACCGTTTTGGGGTTTACTTGATATTGGTCCACTTTATGTATAGTTGTGTATTTTTTGGGAGAGATGTGAGTTGTGATGGCATGTCACATTGTTCGACATATTTAGCAATTTTGTGGTTTCGGTGCTGGCCCTAAAACGCGGCTTGCACAGTTTCTGCTGTCAGATTTTCGATCGCCGCCAGATTTTCAGTGGCAACGGAATGCAATGTGCAGACCCAGCAAACAGCAAACATCGGCAAGTATGATCAATCTCTTGCAATTGTTGCAGATTCTTTGCTTCCGAGAATGTTTTTGTGCAGTGTTTCGCAGCAATCAAACCGCGAATATGAGGACCCTGCGCAGTGTCTGCCGTTGTCCCTTCTGTTCCTTCACGTTGGTGGATTCGGCGGGGCAAAAAAGATCTTGGCATCCAAATCTTTGGAGATTTATGTCGCGGCATCGTAACCCCTTTTTTTATGTGAAGTTCATTGATTCCAACGATCTGTGGCTCCGTTGATTCCAACGAATCTCGTGATTTCCGCCGTTGTTGTTGGCCTTCAGCTGGTGTTCGGCTTTCCGCCTTTAGGATCCTGAGATGCGACCGCAAAGTCAGCTTTCACAAGTCTTGGACCTATCAGATTTAATCAGATCAATAATTGAAAACCATGGATGTTTCTGATAAATCTATCTGGTATACTATGTTTATCTATTTTTGGTATGTCTTTCAAAATGGTGGATTTCCTAGACATCCATGGGCCTATTTTGGTGAAACTGCCAGGGAAATTTTCAGCACCTCTGTGAGCCATGGAGACAGTGAGGGCTTGTATGATTGGCCTCAAGGCACGCCCTGAGCTGAGGATTTAACCATCCATAGTGAAGTAGACCAGTAAAACCATCTAAAACGATCCAAAATGTGGAGAGTTTTTTGTAGGAAACCATCCTGCACTCTTGATTCAGCCGCAGCCTCATCGACCTGCTGAACTTTGCCCAGCACCACTAAGAGACCCTCCCATGATGTATAGAGAACATCGTTGTTTGAAAAGTCGGGCCTGGGTTTGGATGTCTCAATGTAGGCTTCTTATGTCAACTCACCTTTTCCTGGAACGAAAAAGGGCAACTTCTCACAGGCCTGGGACCATTTCTGGCCAAAACCCATTGATTTCCAGCAGATGTACCCGCCAGGCACCACAACACTACGATAAGGCCATCGCTTGGGTTTTTTTTTCGGGTGAAGCGACCAAGTTATTTCCATCAAGACCTGGAAGACTTTCATGACTGGGAATGGGGGCACCATACCACCTATAAGAATGGTGATGACTGGGGGATGGTTTATGGCATTGTTTTACCCACATGAATTTAGACGATTCCCCCGTAGTTTTGGGATTGGAAGCCATTGTTTTGATCTGTCTATGCTTGTGGTTCGGTGTTTATTTCCAACCCTAGATGGGGAAGGCATCCCCGTGGCAATTTCCACTCTAGAACTGGTGAACCTGTGCATAGTTTAAACGATGTTTTTAATGTATTGGAATTTTAAAATTGATGTCAGGCTAGTCATTTTATTGTTGGGGGGGTGGTCTGAGCATTTTATTGGCAAGGTAAAACCTGATGATTTTTAACATGTTAAAATTCCATTCTCATTTTATTGCAAGAAAAAGTCTGTTTGGAGCATTTTATTGCAGAATGGAACCAATGCTTTTCCAGGATCTGTTTATATCGATTTTGTTGGGCATGTCATTTTAGATCAGCGAATTTTAAGGAATTTGAAGGAATTCTAAGGAATTTTAAGGAATATTAAGGAACTTTAAAGGAATTATAAGGAATATTAAGGAATTTAGAGAGTTTTAAGGAATTTTAAGGAATCTGAGAGGAATTTTAAGGAATTTGACGGAATTTGAAGGAATTTGGAGACGAGACCCTGAACAGGAAGTACATCACGAACTTCCTGACGGCTGTTGCCGATTGTCATCTGTCTTACCTGAAGTTGATCAGTGTTGATGACCACCTCAGGAGTTTGCCTCGTCTTGAAGACCTGCAGGAACAGAAGGACTATCCCAACCTGCAGGCATTGAAGGTGGCCTTCCAGATGGAAATTGACTCCAATGTGTCGTCACCTCAGGACTTGCCGCCACGACCAGACATGGAGAAGGTCATGCTGGACGCGGATGTCGAGATCTTCAACTGGGTCCTGCAGGCAGAAGAGAATGCAACTTCCACCGCCAACCGGGAGGTTCTGCAATTTGTGGCTCCCCAGATACATTCATTTATAGGTAACATATGGTAACATGGTGGGCATGCACTCCGATCGTCACCAGTTCCACAGGTGTTCAAAGATGAGTGCATCTACACTTTTGCCTCTTCCTCAGCGGGGAAACCACCCAGAAATGGGCGATAAATGGTGCTAGTTGAGAACACACATGGCTTGAGCAACCCAGCTTTTGCTGCTATCATTATCACCACCGTTTTTTCTACTACCATTACTAGTGCATGGCATATCTCAGCCTGCCGCCTGAATCACAGGCTTCAGACGCTTCTGAGTGCAGGGAAACAAACAAACATTAGTGCTAGTATGATTGCTGTTATGACTATGATTCTTACGGCTATTCCTTTTGGCTTCAGATCGGACTGAGGATACTCCATTCAGCGAGGGTGGATTGGCAGCTGGGGGCCCAGGGGTGATTTCGGGATCCATTCAGTTTCCGGGTGAAGCCAACTGGCTACTGTAGCTAGGTCGTTTAGTACATGACCCTTTGGTAATTTAAATTTGATATGGCTTTGGATAATCACCATTTGCAATAGCATGTAATAGGTAAATGATCTATAAACGGGTCATGTTCCGTAGCAATGTTGTGAATTACCAGAAGGTAGATCTTATGCTAGAAATATGGATATATACTAACCAGCTAAAAGGTTCTAAAATGTTGCAGGGTATACGAGATTTCCATGTTTCTATCTTTGAGCGGGCCTTTTTTTGAACCAACAGACATGTGTGCCAGACATGGCCCGGACAGAGGCCTGAGGATATAGTGATGTTCTACTGGTACAGAGGAGAGCACTTAGTATGCAGGGTGATCAATGTTTTTATCTTCAAGGACATCATTAAGGCCCTGGAGACTAAGGGTCCCAATTGTGGGAGCTTGGAGCATCGGCTCCTAAGCTTGAGGGCTTGTGGATAAGCAGATCATCTCTACTTGGTATTACTTGTCTGGTACTTGAGTATGTTGCATTGAGTTGCTGATGTTAAAGATTGTCTGACTCTGCCCTGAGATTCAAGAGCAGCTGGAGACTGGAACGATACACACAATCTCTACATGTATACACATACCATCCCCCCATACCTTCCCTGAAGTGTGATTTCAGTGGTATTCACAGTGCTTTAAAGATGTGTTGATGCGTTCATTGATTTTTGAAAACGCATTGTTTCAATAATGTGCGAAGTGTATGTCCGAAAAATTCCGGTATACCCGTATACCCCATGCGAATGACATTGAATGGCCCAGCAATTTGGGGGAAAACGATGATAATCATTGGATCGGTGGGACAATTTCCACGAAACCCTCATATTTAATGGTAAAAACGATGATTTTTGGTTAAGATGTTCCCTTGTTCCCATGGTTTCCTGGGACCGCGGGCTGAGGTGAATCTGCGCACCTGGCAAGGAGTGGCCTTAGGCGGACCCGATGTTTTTTCCGAAGTTGGTCGATATGGTGAAATATGGTGAAGGTTGAGCTGCCAGAGACCCCTGACGATATGTGCATATATGTGGTGCATACGTATGTGTATATATATATATATATATACATCATATGTGTATATATGTATGTGTATATATACATATATATATATACATATATATATACATATATATATATATATATATATATGCCATGGTCAAAAGTTGGACAGATTGGATAGACTCATATTGGATCATATTGGGGGATGGTCGTCAATCAGCCAACCCATGGCATGGAATCCCTTGGAATGAGATGGATGACCATAAACTACAAGCCAATGGTTTGATCATACCAGATATGTTTACATGAATGTTGCTGATTGATATGTATACTCTACGGATATGATATAAATATTATATGTGGTTATACACGATTATACTATCCAATAGATTTTGGAACTATTATCATAGATAAAATGTATAAGATTCTATAAGCATAGCTATTGGATAGTACAAATATTATATGGCTGAATATATCGGATTATACTATCATCATCCGGATTGTCCAAAGTTTCCGGCCATGGCACCGCAGACATGATCGACCTGGACCTTCAACGCTCCGGTGGCAAAGGCTGGCTCGGTGGAAAATCCAGTGGAGAATGGAGGAAATCCACCCTTTTTTCATGGATAAACCCATGTGTCCCCATGGGTAAAATAAGGGCTGTTGCGGATGAGACTTTTTGCCGGTTGGAAACAGCCGTGGAGTCATCAACTGTCAAGGGCGCCGTGGTTTTTCCCAATACGTCATCTAAAATTTCAAGTCCACCAGCATGTTGACAGTTTTAATGTCGGGGGCACACATCATACAACGCTCTTTGGGCACAACACATATCGAGCCAGGCTGCACCCCTTTGAAGAATGTGTTTGGAAGATGACTTTCCACAGAAATGGCCCGATGCCTGAAGGTTTTACCGTGTCGAATTCCAGGTTTTGAACACTGCTCAGTTTGGTAGCTTCAAACATGTTCCAACCATTAGTGGGTTTTAACATGTTTTAACTAACTGGTTTTAACCATTTTGAAAGCCATAGTTGTGATAGGGACAAGCGACCAATGGATTGCCAGGTTTATACCTCCTGCAGAAGTTCCGCCGTGAGGAGAAGCAGAAACCCGCAGGTGTCGAGATATTCCAGTCACAACCGGTGGGTGGGTTGCGGATGACTACAATTTATCATTGTTAACTAATGGATCATCATTATATATCACTATCAATGAATAATATGATGGTTCATTGCTAGTTATTACAATATTTAATGATTAGTGGATAGCTAGTGGATTGTCCATTGTTTACCATCACTGTAATGTTCCTATTAGTTGATGATGAATGATGATTGATGGATATTCGCACCCTTCGGCAATCACCCATTGGCGTGCTGGAAGCTCCCAGCAGTTCAGCCAGAAACCTCCTTTTTTTCATGGGATTTCGCCAGCCCAATCTGAGTTTTAAGCCACTCAAAGTAGGGATATCAAAGGGTTCAATCAAAAAACCAAGGGTAAATACCGATCTGTTTGATATAGGACGAATCATCCCAAATATAAATACCTATATATATATACCACTAAAATCAGATTCATCCCCAATTAGAGTTCCTAAAAATACTATCTGTATCTCCGAGATCGAACATGCAGAAAGGGACCACGGATCGACAGTAGATTCTGCGGTAAAGCAGTCCCCCATAAACCATCCCACTAACCATTTGGGCTCATCATCCCAACCCCAGTACTAGGGGTATACTGAGTATATCTAATGCAACATCAAGTTGGTGGCGGACCAACCCCTCATGGAGGAAAACAGAATCTGTCGATGGTTGTCGCTGTTTGTCAACCTTTCCACGCCAGATGAGCAAGAGCCAACCAAGATGGCGATCGGAGTCTGCGGCTCAGACGATTTTCAAGCATTTGTTTCACAGAAATTGTTGGATGGCGATGAAAAATTCTTTCCTTACGTGTTTTAAACAGTTTTAAACCATACCTGCTAAGTCTGGCAGTTCATTTTGGCGCTAGATGCCTTCGGGAGTTGAAGTAGTCTCGCGTTGAGTGTGCCAAATCTCCACGTTTCACCATAGGGGCCGCATATCCCAACGGTTGAAATCCCATGGTTACCCCAACTGTTAGCGTCAGCAAATGGGAGAAAGTTTGAGGTGGAAGGTGGTTTCATGGATGACAAGTGGGAGATCATCAAGGACCTGGGACCTGCTGCGTTTTTGCTGCAAAAAATGGATGCGCATATCTGTGCGTGGCATGCCCACACGCACATCTCCGGGATCGGCGCATGGTGCAACTGTAACTGAAAGAAGGGCTGATTAGAAGTTTTCCATAGCACGAAAGCCGAGATCCTGCTTGAAGAATGAAGAAGATTCTGTACATTTCTGTATGGTCTCCATATTTCTCAATATTTACTTAGATAGGAAAAGTATGCATTTATAATCATTTATATCTACATAAATTATCTAGCACTTTCTCTGCTAACGTTTCAAATGTTTTGCTGTCCACCAGTGGATTCCATCTGAGGAGTATTCCTTGCTGGCCATCAGTGCGTCTGGGGAACGGAGTACGCTGCCATATCCCAGTTGGACTTCTCGGTTTTCGGCGCGGACACGGGGCCAAATGGGTCACAGATCGATGACAAATATGAGGATGACACTTTCAAGCAATGCGAAATATCTCGAAATATCATATCTCGAAATATCATTCTGTTGTTTTGCTTTGACGCCGCAGAATGTTGCAACTACTATTGAAACTGTTGCGCATCCCTGTTTGATTGTCGTGCCTTGGACGCTTGGGCCCAGCTTCTGCCTGTGTTTTGGCATGTCAGGGCCGATGACAATCATTCTAGTGGTATCATGTTTAAGGAAACAAAAAGAACATCAGAATACGAATGGTGCTAAAAAAAGATAGTTTGTTATAGATGATATAGATGGTAGTAACGGCAATAATGGTAGTAGTGTTCAGTCGGTAACTCAGTTGGGAGTGAACGTTCATTGGTATGTATATACAGATTGTGATAACGAGCATGTTTATGAATCAGCTTGGAATCCCAGAACGACTTTGTTGACCTTCTGTTACTGCCACCATTCAGAATACACTGAATGCTGTAATCAAAAACCAAACTGGGCCACTATTTTCATTGGTGTTATCAGCATGATTGTTACAATGAAATTACTATGACCAATATTTTAAGTAAATGGTGTTACCAGTTATCAGTTATCAGTATGATTATTACAATTAATTGTTATTACCAATATTTTTAGTAAATCATTCCAAAATATTACAGGCCCCATTTCAAAATGTTACCACTGCGTCATCCATTCCTGGTGAGGTCAAGACCTACCCATATTGGTCAGCGACGTGTGCGAAGCCATCGAGAAGCACCAGGCGAGAGACGATGCGTCAAAAACCGAGCCATATGACATGCTGGTTATACCCTCTGGTAAACTAACATAACTATGGAAAATCACTATTTTTAATGGGTAAATCCACTATTTCTATGGCCATGTTCAATAGCTTTTTGTATGTTTACCAGAGGGTAAACATCCAAAGTTGGATGAACCATGAAAAAATTGGGATTTCACCATGAAAAATATGGGTTGAACCATGAAAATCGGGAGTTGACACCATCCAAATTTGGTAATTTTACCAGTAGTACCGCACAAGGCGGTGGCGGAAGTTTCAGAATAGGAAACCTATAGGAGACGTTGGTTGTTGTGAATCACGGATGGCAGAGCGAATCCACTGATTGACCGAAAGGTGGT
>Ga0126342_10009331_pt1 | contig 17587 bp, 15 predicted proteins | sample Cyp1metagenome_FD_92528 | JGI IMG/M metagenome (GOLD analysis project Ga0126342, IMG submission 92528) | Coral microbial communities from Lord Howe Island, Old Settlement Bay, Australia - Cyphastrea 1 metagenome | ecosystem: Host-associated > Invertebrates > Cnidaria > Coral ... | reverse complement strand
TTTTGTTGTGTATTGTTATGCTATGTATTGTTAGATCACGTACCACCCTTCATCATAGTCAATTCCATCAAGTAAAAGTCATTCGTAACTCGGAAGTATTGCTTCCCAACTTCCTTTGATTAAGATAATTAGGCAAACAAATGTATAATATAGGAAACAACAATTAAGATAAATTCTACGTATACAATAATTTGAAAAATATTTGAAATATATAAACAATGTAGGGTAACTTTGTTTGTCTAATTCCACATGGTACTTGTTATTTATTGATTTCAATTTTTTCAATTAGCTTATCAGATTCGATTTCACCGCCTTAGCGACTTCGATTGCATCTTTTTGACAAATATCAATTTCGCACACAGGTTAATAACATCTTTGGAATTAATCAATAAAACAAAATCAGAGACATGATATGACTATTGCATATTATTGCATAGGGGATAACGGGGAGCAATCCGTATTTCGGCAAAGAATTGGGATCTCGACGCTCAGTCGAGTCCCAAGAAAACGGATGAATGATTTGAATGGTAAGTTGCTTTCATCTTGCGCACCCCTTTCTATTCCAGGTGTTTGTGGACCGAACCTAGTCGACCTAGTACCCAAACGATGTACCGAAATTTCAGGTACCCTCTGGTTATTTGACCTAGCTGTGGAAGCTATGGCCCATGTATAACTAAAAATGATGATCTACCTATTAAAAATGATCTATATGTCTATTGTGATCTATATGTCTATTGTGATTTTCTACGTCACAACCGGTTACGTACAGATTGATGCGTTTGAACAGTTTTGTGACTTTGGGCACGCAAAATTATGCACTGAGGTAACGTGGCAACGTGGCAGGGCTCTTGCAAGCCCTGAACATTTGGGGTTTCTGAAGTCATGAGGGATCCCAAAGTCACCATGGTTGTTTCAACACTAAAATAGTCTAATGCCTTGAAGGGTTTGGGGGTACCCATATTTTAGGAAACCTCCATTTCAGATTGAAGGATGCGCCAATTCACAAACGCTGGTCACTGATGATTGTGACTATCCGGTTTGGATCTGTCAAGGGCGGCGTCAAAGATTCCATGTGATCTTCCGGTTTTTCCTCGCCAGAGGACGTTACTTGGATCGAAAACTCAGGTGGCAATCCGTCCTTTGTAGGATGGACCAGTTGAAAGCACCAGATTTCAACTGATGTCAAGGCATGTCCAGGTAATCTGCGAAGCGATTTTTGAGCCATTGAAGCCACTGCTTTCCCATGTCATGATATTATACATTTTTTGATTGATAGGTTGTTAAGATTTGTTAACAATAATCCCCGATAGGTAGTATAACTCCCATTCCATAGACAATCAGACATTAATTTTCAGCTATATTCACCATATTTTTGATACGTAAACCATTTTACACCCCACTAAAACCCTATCATTCATGGTAGTTCACCATTCAAAACAGTTGCTTATGGGTCAAAAGCCTGGTACCCGGATCGTACCCGGATGGTACCCTAAGTCAGAGCTGGTATAGCTGGATGTTTATTCCCCCAGTCGCTAGGTTTAGACCTGGCTCCCTGCGGCCATCAGGCGCTTGCAAAGTGTCGTAGTCAGGTAGGCTGGCCTTTCCGCAGCACCATCCAGCGCATGGCAAGCCCTAAAAATACCATACAAATCCAAAAAAAGGTGAAAGTAGTAAGAAAAATAGATGACATACCCAGTAAAATTTGCATACCAATACCCAGCAAAACAGGTGAATTATAAGATGATGGGGTAAAAGACCGTGTTGTTGGGTACAAACGGAGGTTCCAGGTCGAAAAAGGATAGGCAAATTGGAATCCTGGAAATATGAGGTAACTATTACCATCCTCGATACAAGTTTCTATCTCATTGATTCCTTTTTGGGGGTGCTACGTATGGATCATATTATATGTGCCATGGTCAAAATATAGGATGTATGTGCTCTGGTTATGCATCCCATAATGCGAATCCAAGCACAACAGGTGTATAAATCATAATAAATCCCTATTCATGATTGATGGCCATCCCAAATATGGGTAACTTACCCAAGTTTTGACGGAATTCGGCGCGAGAGTCGCAACACATGTACAATATGACACATATGGATCTAGAAATGGATGTATCTGACTCTAAACACAAATGCGTACAATTCAAAGCCCCTGTGAACGCCACATTCACTATCTTGTAGACAAACCATCAAACTTTGCTCGAGCATCGTCTTTGGGATCTCTATAGCCCAAGCTCCTAAGAGTCTGAAACCCAAGCCACGTTGCCCCTGAACAATCCCTAAGCCTGGATACAATCACTAACCCCGAAATTCCGAAACGCCCAAAAGAACCGCAAATAGCCGGCAAATGAAGCCAAAATTGTGAATATTGTGATGCCTGCCGTCAAAACCACAGATCCAGCCAGGCCTCAAGTAGATGATCACGTCCATTGCCGTTGGGTTCCATTGCAAAGGTCTGCATCACAAAAAGTGAGGCCAAGGACCATCCAAAAACACTACAGTTCTGGCCCAACTAACAGGTTTAAATGGAATTATAACTTTTAACTCTCCTATAATAGGGCTATATGTCATGAAATGAACCCAAATTTTCAAACTCTTTTGGGCAATGTTTCTGTACCATTCACCGGTGTTCAGAGTTCTCCAACCTCCAAGCTCTTTGGCACTGGCACGCACCTGGGCAATGCCAACAACATGAGGATAGAAATGGCGAGCTATCCATGTATCCTTTATGTATCCCCAAAAGATTAAAAAAAACGCACGGTTCATTGAACAAATCAACATCTACAGTATGGGCAGTATGGCTTAGGGGCTGATCCTTTTTGTTTACTCTCCGATTCGTCCTCAAATAAGGATGAATTACAATTGCTAGCAACTAGCAACCATTCAAATATATTCAAATTGAGATCATGCAGTTCTAATGGATGTTGCAAAATAAGGAAAAAATAGTATTCCAATCTATACCTATGAAACATTATGAAACCAGGTCAGTTTTTACTGAAATCCTCTAACTATGACCAAGCTGAATGGTTTTGTTGTACACCATGGACTGGCATCTCTTGACATCACGGATTGTTTGGAGAGGGTCCAAAGTGCCAACATGAAAATCCCTACTTTCCTAAAAACCATTGACGTGTGAATAACCACTAGAAATATCATACAAAACAAAACATACATGCCGTATTGCATATATATATATGTAGAGAGAGAGAGAGAGGACTTCCGATTGAGTTTGCTTTGTTGGTTTTGTTGTTGGGACTTTTGCTCTCGACGTGCTATCAAGTTTTGGTTTCGTTTTGATTTGGTTTTGGCATTTGGCATTGGGACTTCGAATTTTTGGCCTGTTGCTGCTAGTTGTTTGATTTAATTTTGCTCTTTTCCACGGTTGCTTATTTCATGATTGAGATGGGGAGGTTGGGGGGCTACCTATACGGAGTTTTCTAAAGGAGGGGTCTACCAAAATCCAAATATATAGATAGTATAATGGATTTACATATATGTAGAATCCGTGGGTTTGCCTGAGAATTTCATTAGGGGAAATCGCCGCGATTTCAATGGCCAGTAATCATTTTCCCTATGAAAATGGCAATACATTGATGTAATCATCCTGAACTAGATAGAAAATGAACCATTTATTATGTTTCAAAACTATCAGAAGAGCTGGAATAGTATTGAAAATTTGATATTCTAAAAACTTCAGGATGAGTATTTATGTGTGTATATATATATATACATAATATGCATAGATAGTCGTCCCCCAAAATATAGAAAAGTGAAATCCTACTATTTACGATAGTCATGATTTACTTTTCTATTTTCTATTTTTTTTGGGATTACAGTATACATAAAAACACACATTCCTGTGATCAAACATGGCAATGGAAAATCTACCATTTAGTTAGTTCGATGATTTTCCCAGTAAAACATCCCATTTAGTTTTGGGGATCTCCCAGCTGCATTTGATTTATCCTGATTTTTTACCTATTAAAAATAGTGATTTTCTAGTTCGCAAACTGTAACAAACTACCCGAGGATAAACCCATCCCTGGACTCATCAAATACCATTAAAAAAACATTAAATTCCATGAAAATTAATTACCAGTTTTGGAACCGAAACACCATTACTATCCATGAAAATATCATTTAACACACTGCTAATACCATTAATACCCATTTAAAAAAAAATACCATCAAAATCCACCAAACTAAAATATTTGCAGGTGAAAATACCACTTTTTTCGGCCAAGGCGCGGTGTGTAAACGCTAACGCCTCCGTGGAAGGAGGCACCGCCCGTCTTTTCGAGCACCTCTAAGCGCTCCTGGAGACGGGACAACTGGGGAAGTTCCACGAAAGAAAAACGTGGGACAAGTGGGACTTAAATCGGGATATATATATATATATATATTATATATATATATTCGAAGGAAGTTTAGGAGTCAAACTTCCGACAATATGGACAGATGAAAAGCAGAGATGGGAAGAGTCAGAGAGAAGAGAAGAGCAGAAGGGAGAAGATCAGAGAAGAGAAAGAGTCAGAAGAAAGAAGGTGCAGGTGCGCGAAAAGGTAGGAAAGTCGCGAAACACGGTGTTTTTCCAATGATTTGGGGCTCCGGAGGGTCGAAAAGTAGGCTCGCTAAAGCTGCGGGTGCGGAGCCATCTGGCCAGATGAGAGATGAAAAATTGCACGCCGTTGTGGCGCGAAGCACATTTCTAAGTCAAAATGCACAAAACACACCAGGTCCGGACCACTTTTGAACGTTAAGATGTCGAAAAAGTGCACGCTGTTGTGGCGCGAAGCAAATTTTGGAAGTCAGAATGCGCAAAACACACCAGGTCTGGACCACTTTTGGAAGTTGAGATGTCGAAAAAGTGCACGCCGTTGTGGCGCGAAGCACATTTGCAAGTGAAAAATCTAAAAGCATTTCACGGTTGTTGCGTTAAACAAAAACCAGCAGTTCAATAGACCTAGTTGACAAATGGAACGGGCCTGGTTGCAGTTGGAATTGAATATGTATATATATACATATATTAACACATATAATATAATAATATATATATATATATGAGTTCCCGTCAAAATGCTTTACATCTCAGTAGTTGCTGTTATCGGTTCTCGCTTTTTGGGGAAACCATATCGCTTTCCGGTGTTTTGTGTCATTATCGCTTCGGATCGCTTTGCAGTGTTTGGTGCACATCTCTGACAAGAAAACTTGTGCAATACGAAAGTGGTTTTCAACCATTTTGGCCGACTCACATATATATATATATATATACATATATAGATGCAAATATATATATATATGCATATATATATATATCGTACATATCGATATATATACATATATATAAATGTAAAAAATGCACATATATATGTATATATAATGTGTATGTATATATATATATATATGTATATGTGTATATATATATGTATATATATATATGTATATATGTATATATTTGCATATATATATATACATAAATTAAATATAATATGTATATATATATATACATATGTAAATAATAAATAAATATATATATACATATTATGTGAATATGCATTTGCATGTAATACATACACAAATATTGTACGGTCAACAGTTGTCTTGAGTCTTGAGAAACTTTTTGACCGAAGAAACTAGAATCACAACTTTCCCAAGTCCCTGGATCAAGGTCCCAGCAAGTGGGCCCTTCCGTTGGGGTTTCCTACCTAGTAGACATCCTGTGGATGATGACTCTGGAGTTTTCAGGGCCACCGGAATGTGGAAACCAGACGTGGGCGTTTCAAGTCATGACATCCATAATTTTGATTTCCTACATTAAATTTGCCTTTAGGAAATATGTATATATATATATATGTCATATATACAATACATATATATATACACACCACATATATATATATATATACACACACCACATGTATATATATATACACCATATGTATATGGACCACATGTGAAATTGTTTTTTCAAGTCCGCACCAGCCAAACAGTACAGCCCTGCTGGGTCTTCCCGGCGGAGGGTTGCAGTGAACCCTCAGGCCGACATCGATGAAAACCTCGGTGGGTTCAACTTATTAAACTTCGATTTGCTCAGTAACATATTCCCAGTAGATTCCTCAAATAGTGGATTTATATACCAAACATCTTCAGCAAATCCTGGCAACAATTCAGCGCCATGTTGGATAGAATGGACATTTTCAAACCTTTTTTGTGTGTGTGATGTAACAATCAATGGGAAAATTTGAGCCAGTTACCATGCCATATGCACTTTACATCTTTAAACATCGGTAGCTTCACAAGGGGATCGTCGTTGGATCATGGACAGCAGCAGCGCTCAGCTCAGGTCATGTCAGGTCATGATCCGAAAAACAAGATCCGTTTTGACTTAACAGGTGCTAGAAAGTGATTTTAAAGGGGTTCAATTTGATTTCATAGGATTTTGAATGGTGATTTTCATGGGGTTTGCCCAAAACAAGGGGATATTATATAATGGGATTTCCCATTCGGTATCCTCAAACATGCCTTGAACATCCACAAACAAAACGGAGGTTTAGTTCGCTGAAGAATTCCCTCGAACTATTGCTGGGGGATTTTCGAGGAAGCCGTGTTCGAGGACACCAGGCCGTGACCGCTCATAATCATAGTTTTTCTGTCGACCATAAAAATCTGCCCGTGGGGTTTACACGACGGTATTTCCACCCTTGAAAGCCACAATCCCTTGGGCCTGCCAGCGAAAATTGATTTGAAAGAAAGGCTGAAAAAAGTGTGCAAAAATCATCACATGTTTTTGTTGAAGAATCGCGTTTTACCACAGTTTTGGAAGCCTCTGTGGGTCAACTTCACTTTTTACCCTCACATGTTCACTTGCTTTTGCCCTGGCAGTCGCTCTCAGCACACAGTCTCTGCTGTGCCTTGGGCGCCACTGCTGCACATACGCCATCAAATCTTGGTTGATCAAGTTGATCTTACCTTTCTTTCTAGTACAGGATGGTGCCCCCCAGATATAAGTTGGTTTATAAACAATATAAACCCCATTAACTACAGTTAAATTCCGCAGTGGAATCTTATCTTTGATTTTCTTCCATGTGCAATTTGCGCAATCGATTCCACCTGTGCACCCACAGGGCTGGCTTTGGGCCTCGTGGCAAGTGCAAGAAAAGATCTTGTTGACGCAGCATCAAAATAGCTAACAAGTGCAAGAGAAGGTCTTGTTAACGTAGCATCAAGAGTGTGCATGTGAACATGAACGTTGATAGCCACTTAGCCCAGCCCACCCCCCCACAAAAATCAAAGAAACATATTGGCCGGTTTTCCCGAAGGATTCAACAGGTCACCTACGAGGTGCATGAGTTGGATATGACTTGTGTTGGGACATATGACTGTATATATATATAAATATTATGTGTACATGCAAATAGTGACATAGAATATGCAAATGTCATTTAAAAACAATACATCTACGTACCAGTAGTTGCAGACAGAACATATATATATATATAATGCATGTATAATCATACGTATGTTTGGTATATATAGATACATGTCTGCATATTTACACATTTGCAATCATTTGCATAGGTTCACATACAGGAAATACACACATAGAACAATGATTACAAACAGAAACACCAAAAAATGATCTCAAAATATCTTATTAAATATCTTTACTAAACGAGCAAACAGAACAGCTCAGTTAGTTGGTCATCTTTGTTCCCTCGATCCATGGCCGTGGCACAATATCGGTCCACATCCACCACCTTGACCTGGGAAAAGACTTCGTCGTTCACAGCCTTGCTACGCTTGGTGGGACTCACGATTTAACCAACCAGAAGTGGTGCAAGAATCCAAGTCTTGTTTTCATAGAGACCGTCTCACTTCCAATCAATAGATTTATGAATCTTAGATATCTTAGGTAGGATCTAATTGGTCACTACTAAAACCACGAATTGCTTGGCAACAAAAAAATCATTGCCATCCCCGTGGCGGCGCAATGCCCATCTCCCGGGATCCATTGTGCAACCATCTGCGCTGTCTCAGTTCGGGGAAAACTTGGAAATCCAAATAAGTGTCAGCAATTCACGAGAATGGGAATAATTACATTATTTGAAAAAAAATGCATGCTGAGAAATACGAATCTTGGATTTATCCGCAGCACTAATGACTGCCATGGGCCCCACTGTGAACATGTGTGCCATCTGAGATGCAGAGCTTTCCTCTCTGCGACTTGCTGATGTCTTTGGATTTTTAAAACATTGTTCTGTCTTGGAGTTCTACATGGCCGACCTGAACAATTGGAATTTGGAGATCTTCGTTTTTTGACTCCTAATTGATGATGAGACGTTTCAATGGGTTGTTGATGGGGATCTTTTTGATATCACATGACATGGATTACGCGTATGCGAAATTCATTTGAACACATGCAGCCTCATGTATATAGCCATGTTTGTGCATGATTTGCAACTCAATTCAGTGTATGTCAAATCAATGTCAACAAATTTGAACTGGCATAAACTCACAAGAGGCTCTTTTCCCTGGATCGCGTTTGTGCATCACCCATGTCAAGATCTGCAAATCAAGACTTCCGTTTCATCCAACAAAACATGGATTCGCTTGAGGAACCCACAATCCCTATACATCCCTATACATCTCTATACTATATTTCCCCATAGATTCCCCAATGCTGTGGAAAATACCCATTGGAAAGCCGTAAGCCTTTGATCGAGCAAATCCAGGACAAAACCATCCAGCCCTCCCTTCATCTGGGTCTGAACATGGGGCATCACAGTATACCCATAAAATGATCGTTAACTATGGAGGGACAACCAACCCTACAGTTCATATGCGCATATATGCGCTATTGCTGGGTGGCTTTACGCGTATGTTTCTCAACTTTTAATTGCATGCACATGAGAATCACATACAATTCAGCCATATTCAGCGATTCAGGCCTACCATGCGGCTACCCTATTCTCAGACAAAACCCCTTCATCTTGCAGCGCAGTGAACAGCACATTCGCTGGAGCATCGACTGCTCTGCGGGGGTGGTGCTGCACACCTTAGGTCCACGTGGCTGGACCCAGTGTCAGCATCACTAACGACTTGTCTGGGAACATGTTGTAATGAAAATGACCATTACAAATGTGGGGACATGGTACTTGATTGGTGGATGAAACAGCAGGGTAAGCCGGGCACGCCGCAGAATGAGAACGAGACCGAGACCGATCCGACCCGGACTGACGCGAAAACACAAAGCAATAGACTTTCTTAGTTCTATTAAGCACATGGTGCTTCGCAAGCAGGAAGAAGATATAGGCTTAAAATTAGAAGCAGGCACAAGGGGACCTTTACTCCAATCTGCGACACGTGCAAGCATCGGGGCTTATATTATTTAAGTCAAGTGTGATGAAACCAAACCCATTTAATCGACACAAGTTTCTCAAAACAGCTCATTTTGAGGTTCGCAGCAGCAGAAAACAAGAAAAGAGTGGTTTTGAGAAACGGTTGTGAGATCGATTCCTCCCGGGTTCATGTCCCTGTTACCCTTCCCGGCATTGCTTCGTTACTCTCAGCTCCATGTATTCGCATCATCCCCCAAGTTTGTCAAAACTATGATTTTTCAGCTTTGCGCCCCCGAGAATGAAGAAAACACCCGTTTTGAGACACGTACGGAGATTCAATTGGTTCATGCATCGTTGAGATTGAGTGGGAAACGATCGTGAAGGAAAGCCATGACAAAGAGTAATGGGCCAAACACGCCATGAGAGCGGACACAGGGGGAATCGATCCTGGGGCCTGTTTCTCAAAGCGTTTCTCAAAGCAATGGTTTTCCAGCTTGTGACGGTCAAAAACTTCAAAATCAATGGTTTTGAGAAAATTCGATAGTCTTCCAAGTATTGAGGGTACTTCTCGAACGCACCCCTTTCGCCATGCCTTGCCTTCGAGACGCTGCAAGATAATCGGCTCGAGAGAAGGCCCTAACCTACCCAAAAAGACTGTGTCTAGCGGCGTCCACATAAGACTCCATAGATGCATCAAGGAGACACAAAACATGCACGACAGCTCTTCTAAAGGACTGCCGACAGAACCCGGTCCAGAACCCGGCCCGGACCCGACCCGCTCACGCGCAGCCGACCCGGACCGGACTGGGCCAACCCTGGGCGTTTCACCTTTTTTTAAGCGAACATGTAACAATGTTGACCTCTGTAATCAGACGCTGATGATCACAAAACCAAATTGTGACGCCCCAGAACTACCAAATAAAAAGCAGATATACTTGGCCCAAAACTGCCGAAAACCATGGAAAAAATGCGCAAAATTGATCAAAATGGAGGTTTCCTAAGTCATATGGGTACCCCTATTCATCAGTCTAGGATTGTCCATTAACCATCCAGCGATAATGACTTAGGAAACCTCCAAATTGCCTAAAAACCAGGGGTTTTTGCATCTTGCCTTGGGATCTCTGTGTGCTTCCCATGGTTTTTCCCAAGGTGTTGGCCACTTTCGATGCCAAGATGCTGGGAGTTGATTTTCGGCTGATTTCTGGGGGTCTTTGACAAATAGGGTATACCCTCCGGTAATCAAACGTGGCAATTCGAGATCCACTAGAAATGGATAGAAATGGAGGTTTCAATAGGAAAATCGCCTATATATAAATAATGTATTTTCCATTGCCATGTTTGATTACCGGAGGGTGGGAAAATTATGATTTGTTCCATGGGATTCCATCGGATTTCCCGTCATTTTCAGAGTCATATGGTTCAATGGTCCCGTGGTATTCCTTCAAGAATACGTGTTGCCTCATATCGTGCATTTTTCTTCCAATAGAAAAATGCATCTCTCTGAAAGAAGTGCACCATTACTTTCTCCTTTTGAGATCGGCAACATGTACTTTCGGAAATTGACAAGTTGACAAGTAGAGTATTTTACTGACAAGTTGTGCAGCACCGTGTTCATCTAAAATATATATCATCCTCTCACGCACTCGAAAAAATCTTCACGCCACAACATATTCCGAGGCCTCTTGAGCTACAGCTCTGTGAATGCCCACATCCATTCTGTGGTTGCGAAATCCTGCGCCAGATGGTATTTTTGTTGGTGATTCCTTACCTTACTTACCTTACTTATCCTTACTTCAATACTGTTCATCACGGGATTATCACGAGATTCTGCTCATCTACTGGTGCAGGATTTCGCAGCCACAGTGGCACTAGGGTCACGAACTTCGCCAAGTCTTGTCCACCAGCTTCATCTGGCCTGGTCATTGTGGGCCATATCTTAGATCGCTGTCTATATTTAAGAACAATAAAGAGATGATCCAGTATATTGATATTGTATATATCATACTATATGATTATACGATATATATATATATATATATATGTATATGTAACTATGTATATATGATTAATTATATATGTATGGATACCCACTGAGTGATAGTTTCTGATCATTTCTACGTTTTACATGACGCACTTGCTGCCAGAAGTCTCGCAAATTGTCATCACCGTAAATGACGACAGACATATACAAAAAGATTCAAATAGCATCAACATCTTGGCAGGTTGGTGTTTTTGTTCATCAATTGCTGGGTAAACACAAAAGCGCGGCTTCCGGACCTTCTTCTTTCAACCACACAGCAGCTGCAGCTGCATTTCGGTGCGCTGATCACACCCTGAGTTGCGATGGAATGACGAGGCTGGGCAGGCTGCCCAACATCTAGAAATGGCGAATGCTAAAATCCGTTCTGCACTCCAAGGGAAATTCTAGATATCATCTGCAACGAATATTTGTCAATGTCACTGCTTGCGATAGCACCTTCCGACTTGCCCAAAGAATCCTTAAGAACTATGCTCTGCACCTAACTTTAGAGAACGGCGGCGTCAAATTCTTTCCAAGGACATAGTGGAAGACGCTTTCCATCATGTGTAGCCTGAAACCGTAGTGCAAATATCGCATATATGGCCCTCACATTGAATTGTCGGACTGTAACAGTCTCGCTGTCATGACCCCCCGCATATTGGGCCATTTATGGCCACTGCACCAGTCTTGGGACTCCACGATTTGGATGATATTTTGCAAAACCCTAAAGAGATCATAGTTTCCATAGAAAAAAAAACATTAAATCCAAATCTCATCTATTCCTTACAGAGAAAAATCACAGAAAAAAAACATACATCCCACCAAAATCACATAGATTCCATTCTCCATCAACGGTTTCTGCGCCACAACGCCACATCTCCGGTTTTCCGCCGGGACACGTCATACATCGGGAAGATGCCTTTCGAGCGAGAGACCTTGTTTTTTTGCTGACAGTCATGACATGGGACTACTAGGTACTATACTAGGTACAATCTGGGGGATGATCTTGGTTGCTGGAGTACGACATCGAAAAAAGGGGCTCCCCCCAGCTTGGGTCGTCTCCAATGAAGCTTCTAGATCAGTACCTGGAAATACCTGGAAATGCATAGAAAGGGTCTTGGCTTCCAGGGTCTTTGGCAAGTATGCCGCATGGAGAGTGATTTTACATGATCTTACTATGTTCTTCTTGAAAAGAGGAACACAAAAGGTAGATTAATGGAAGGACCACTTGACAACATTGAACAAGATCAAGCGACAGGCGAATGTACGTGCAATCAGCAAATGCATGCCTCAAAATGAAACACAACATCGGAAATATTGGTGTTCCAAAGAAGCTGGTGACTTGTATTTTGGTGCTAAAAATCTTTCCCTATGTCAAAACACATCGCATTGTCCGCGATGAAATGGATTCATCACAGCACTGGTCAATGTCGCCCATACTATTTGACCTTGAAAAAAGTTCAGGTCAAGTCAGAATGTCCCGGAATGAAAACTGCTGGGTCTTGATTCACTAAAAACTGTCATTCTTCACCACCATTTTTTGACAAAAAACATGGCTTGCCAGCAACACATACCAGCTGAGTGTCTTCAGACTCTTATGCGTCGCAGCTTGCGCGTTGTTTCAGAACTGAGTCCCATGCCGTCAATCTGCCAGCAACCTCTGCCTTTGTCAGGATTTCTTCATCTTTTTTCATGGGATTTCTTGGGATTTGCAACCAGACAACAATACGAAATCTTAGCGCAATGTAGCTAAATACAGATTGCTGGAAGCAGAACTGCATTGTGGAAGGATGACTTGGATGAAACTCTATGAACCTCTATGATACTCTAGACTCTACAGCCTGTGATGAGAATTGGAGTTGTGTTAATCACAATCAACATCATTGGACGCTTGAAATCCAGCAGGCCTTTACTATTGAAGCTGGCTGTTGCGGGTGCCATTTTTTGGCGGTTGTAAGTAGGAACATTCACGCCGATATAATATAATGGATTAAACTATGATGAACCCGCTTGTATCGCACAAACAAAACCATGAATGTAGCCTACTTGGTAAGTGGGCAGAGCCACCAAGTTAACTTGATTTCCGGCAATGTGATTTGTTCGAGATGTCAGGGACCGTGTTTTTTTAAGTGTCCCGATAGAGTCCTGTACCAAAAAAACGTATGTCAAAAAAATGGGGTATACCTGTATACCCCAATCAAAATTTGGGGTCTTCCCAACATTTCCAGACAAAGCCACATCTCGAAGTGTGGGTATAGTTTGGAGAATTCATCAAATCATGATATTGATGCTATTCAATATTACTATCGATAATATTTCTGCTATAGATAATATCATGGTATGATTGACCATCTATTGCATGTCCTATTATGATGATCTATAGATATTATTTCTATTGTATGCTATTCAATCCCATGGTCAATCTTTGATAGTTCACGGAAAATTGTCTGTCATCTTGTCCTGGTTTTGGTTTCCATCAAAATCCATCCAGCTCATTTTTTTCTAGCCATCCGGCCGGTGGTTTTTCTAGCCATCTACATCTCAATTCATCTTCATAGATCTGGGTAAATTAGATTAACAATGGGCTAATATTGGGATAATATTGGGATATATTGACATAAGGTGAACAATGGGGTAACAATATATTAGGCAATTATCACCAATATTAGCCCAATTCACTAACCTGAAATAAGGTGAACAATGGGCTAATATTGGGATAATTGCCTATACTAGACATGATTCATCATGGTTCGGTCGAGAAAAGTGAGGTCGTGATGAAATTTACCCAGATCGAATTGTTGCCCAATTTCGCTCCACCGCCACTCTTCGGCATCCCAACGGTAAGGAGCGCGAGAACACATTGCCTGAAACGACTGGGCTCTGGATTCCCCCAAACACATTGAAGTTACCCTCTAAGCCAACGCTTTGCGAACCGGAAACCATGACCCATTTAATCCCATTTAGTTCGTTGGTTTACCGTTCTTCAATTATGACCCATATTTATAGTGAATTTTGAGAAATGGACAATTCCCAATCGTAGATTATGTTGCCATAAAGACCTCATTCATGGGGATTTTCCATAGTTTTTTGTATATATGTCCAGGTTTCATGTGGTGGAATTCTCTTGCTGTGTTTTCTCGGCAAGGCTCGGCAGACCGTGACATTTACCCACCCGGTCATTTGATTCATTTACTGCATGGATGATTCAACATGATTTAACTATAGGTGATTTTCCGTAGCGATGTAAATATGTTAATAACCAGAGGGTAGGTTTACATAGGTTTACCACAACGCGCAGACTTACACAGGAAATGGTTGCCAAATGTGTTGGTCACGACACGACTGTATAGGAGTCCGCAAAAAAGCTTGAATTGATTCCCCAACAGCTATTGAACCATGAGCTGGAAAAGTGATATCAACCATCCCCCATTTCAAACATTGTCAAACACCCCCCCATTGCATGGTCCCATTGCATGGTCCCAGTCGTGGTTTCATCATGTTTCATCCCCCACAACCAACACCGTAGCCTCAGGCGCATTGCCAACTGCCTGAACCGCTCGATGGTGGTGGATCGGGCAAAACGAGTGATTTGCCCATATGATTTGAGATAGAATCAAGTCGAATCGATATATATATATATATATACTACAGAATAATTATACGCAACTATATAATATAAATTATAAATATACAATATTAGGTTCTAGCCTATAGCATTGCTGTATTATGTTTTTTTCAATATATTACCGTATAAGTAGCGTTTCACAGTCCACTTCATGGGTGCACTGGGATCCGAGCAGTGGATTGTCCCCATAGGATGTATAGCTTCAACAAGGTCATATGTATATATATATATATATTACAAAGACATTTATAAAACAACATTTAAAACCATGTCGGTCTGCAAATTGGGAACGTATTTGCCATGTAGCATTGTATGTAGATATATATATATATATATAATATTATGTGCATACAAATGATAATATAAATAAATATATATATAAAACTATATGTATAAATGCTATATGATATGTATTATATATATATATATCATATTGTATGTATATATTTGTATATATCATACTATATGTATATACATATGTATATATATTATTATATGTATATATATATTATTATTATGTGTATATATATGTATAATATTATGTGTATATATATATATTTATATGTAAATATTTATTATTATTGTTATTATTATTAATGTTATTACTATATGTATATGTATAATATATATAATGTGTATATATAATATATAATGTATATATATATAATATACATATATATATATACAAATGTATACGGGCACAGGGTGCCTAAAAAAAACAGAAGCTGTTGATCTGTTTTCCCCCACCTAAACCAGGCACTTCGTTCACCTCGGCAAGTGGCAAGGAGTTTCTCTGAGGCTTTGTGCAGCGTAAATGCAGTGCTTTGGGACCTCAGTTTCCCTAAATAGATGTAAACATCATTAAATATCCATATTTGGGGGTATACATCATTTTCAGAGAAAACATGACAAAACCATATGGTTATACGATGTTATACGTGTTTCCTATGGCCGGAAACCAGCAATGGTCGAGGAATAGCCCATTTTCCAGTGCCAAATTCTGTAGGACCCAAAGTATGACACTGAAACTCACTGCAAATCATACCCTCTGGTAATTTAACAGTTTGCTATTGAAAATGGCCATAGAAATAGTGGATTTACCCATTGAAAATGATGGATCTTTCCATAGTTACGTTAGTTTACCATAGGGTATCACCTCTGTTGCTGATTCCCTCCGATCGTGACTAGGAGTTTTACTTCCCACGCTTCCCACGAGCTGGAAAATCCCAGCTAACGGCCGCATGTTCGCTTCCAGAAGGACTGGGCAAATCTTGACCAACTTCAGTTGGAAGATACCCGGTACGGTTGTTAGAAAAAAAGTCGCGAGCTGGAAGCCATAGCCCATTTAGTGAACCATGATCAATCAATGATAAGCGTGAACCATGATGATCTAGCCATGAAAAAAGTGGTGAACATCTCCAGTTTGCTTGCCGACTTGACCCGAACAAATTCGAAGAATGAATCCTCAGCGACAAATACTGAATTGTTGAGTCGACTTATGCGTGAACTTAAATTCATCACAAATGCATAATTCCTTTGCAGCCAGAAGGCCTTATCCTTTTTATAGACATATGCGTATATATATATATATACACATACACATACATATACGTATACATATATATATATATATGTATACGATCAAATATATGATCAAACCACATTTTTCCACGCTATCGCAAGGCCCTGCGATTCCTTGGCTGAGGCAACCTGGTCCCTTGGCCCAAGCGCCGGATAGTCCTACCCTCGAGCTGCGAGTGATCATTCGAGCCAGAGATCAGTGGATGATGGATATAGTTGGAGATATGCAAATATATATATATGTATGGATAGTATCCATGGGCGACTGATATCCAGACTTCTACACTATGTACTATTTTGGATAATCCATATATCCATGAATTATCAATAAAATTGACCATATATAATTCGTCTAATTCCATTATTATAAAATATTGCAAATCTACAATCATCCTGGAGTCGATAGAATATATGGAATGTTCAATGATCTTCCCAGTATATTCGGATTTTGTTTGAATTTTCCATGCTCTACTCGAACAAAACTAGATGATCATAGATAGATAGCAACCCCCAAACAAATAGACAAGTAAATCTTCCTAAAATCTGGTGATAAATTACTCGTCGATCGTTTTTGAGGTTGCTACGGTATATACTCGTGAACAGTGTCAAGAAGGTCGACAGCATCCCAACAGGTCGTATTCTGAGCCCAACAGCATCATTTTTGGATCTTTGAAAGGACTAGGTATACAATGGTTTACAGCATCATATCAGATTACATCTGGGTTTTGGAAAGAAAAAAGTATACTATGTATAGTATGCTTAGACGTATACTTACAACATTGATGAACATTTTGGAACAAACTTGGCTGAACAAATCCCAGCAAATCCCCTGCCATCAGCCAGTTCCCTCGTCTCGGCCTTCCCCTGTTCATCAGACTTCTGTTCACTTCAATTCACTTACCAGTAGTACCGCACAAGGCGGTGGCGGAAGTTTCAAAAATAGGAAACCTATAGGAGAGGTTGGTTGTTGTGAATCAGGGATGGCAGAGCGAAGCCACTGATGGACCGAAAGGTGCTTGA
>Ga0126342_10009330_pt1 | contig 17589 bp, 16 predicted proteins | sample Cyp1metagenome_FD_92528 | JGI IMG/M metagenome (GOLD analysis project Ga0126342, IMG submission 92528) | Coral microbial communities from Lord Howe Island, Old Settlement Bay, Australia - Cyphastrea 1 metagenome | ecosystem: Host-associated > Invertebrates > Cnidaria > Coral ... | reverse complement strand
TTGCAGCACACATGCGAAGAGGGCAAACATAAGCATGATCCACTATGAACATTCTATCTTGATATAAAATGATATAAGCACATTATGTGTCTGACAATGTTTTAGGTCATATCACGAGAGACTCATTTCACCTATTGTTTTTGGTTATTTGGATTCCCCATCAAAGATTATGTTCCAGGCACACCACAGGGGATTCTTCAAGCGTTTTGTTTTGGCAATAGCCCATTTTTTTGGCTTTTGACCAAAGGTACGATATAGATCGGTCCTGCATTTCAAACAAGTTGTCTGTTTTTGATTCCGATGATTTATTTGCTGGTTGAGGTGTTTATATGTGTCACTCCATTTCAATAAAAATCTAAAATTAACATAAAGTTGACCAAATTTACCTGACATGTCTCAACTGTCCCACTCCCTAAGTGGCAGCCATTTGTCGCAACGTGAGCAAAAGCCTCGCCTTGCTTCGCCGGCGTCGCGTCGAAACCGTCGGTTGCCATGTCGTGTGAGGCCGGCTCGGATCTCGTCACCTTCAATGTGCCGCTGGGTGAAAGCCCGGAGAAGCAGGGAATGTTCCAGTCAGCATGGCTATCAACTGGTTCAGGATATCTTGAAAAATCCACTATATTCATTGGAAAAATCATTCCCACTATCATATTCCACTATAATCCACTATATTCATTGGAAAACAATGGAAAATATATAAGGGCTTATCATAGCTATATGCTTATCCATAGTGGATTTTCCAATATATTCCAGTCATGGCTATCATATTTATAGGCTATCTGGAAAATATGGGAAAATCCACTATAAATGATCCTTGGGAAGGTGCTGGGTGCAATATGATGCAATTTGCGGCTTCCGTTTGGGTTTGTTTGATACTGGGGCAGCCCAAAATCCAGTTGTTTATCAATTATTTTCACAGTGAAATGGTACTTTGGGGGTATAATCCATTTTTTGGACAAACCATAGATTGTTGGAATGTCTGTAATGATGAATGATTTGATGATAATGGGAAATTGACCAACAATGATAGCGATATAATAATGGTTCTTTTCACTGGAATATATACATTATAGCCAGCAATACGATTAATGGATTTGTCTGGAAATAGCATATACCCCCCAAACAGCATTTTGAGAAGAGAACATGGCAATTACCCGCTGGATTTAGGAGTATTATATTTTCAGACAAACATGGCTAGCTGCGAAATCCACGAACTACGTGGGCATTTTGATGGAAAAAACACTACATGGCATGTTAATCCCTGATTGTTTTCAGAATTTCCTGGGGCCAGCTGCCAGCACGATCAGATGAATCCAGATGAATTATGCTTTGTTTCTGTTTAAAACAGATCTCATGATCTTCTTTCAGCCTGTTGAAAGAGAGGGTCTTGTCTGCTGAGCTATGCCCCCAAGCACATAGATATCCATGTTAACACTGGTGGGGGAAGCAAAACATTCTCTGACGATCTCTGACGTTGATTCGTGTTACTATCGAGAAAAGTGCATCCAAGACTAATTGGGCTGGTATCAAAATAATGGTCAACAATATTTCCGTTTGATACGTTTGGTATCTTTCTTACCTATTAGAATTGCCCATTGGTGTTGCTACAGTGGGGGGACCATCGAAATGCTGTGGGATGCTGTGGGTTTCCGCCGTTGCTGCGTGTGTTTCGCAAAGGGGCGGCAAGATCTACCAAGTGCTGCGGGAGCCCACGTTGAGTTTGCATCCCAACTCCCTCCTCACACAGATGGCGGAGGATCAGAAGGATGACAAACCCATCTTCGTGGAAGGTCTGGCTGAGAGGGTGGGAGCAGGTCTGTTGAGGTGGTCCATCCATCCTTTCAAGGATAGGTTGGAGGTTCATGATGGTTGTGTTTAAAAATTTGGAGACCTCAACCTTGATGGTTGTGTTTAGCCACTTGAATTGACCCTTTTTGGGGTGTCAGCTGTTACTTCAGATAGACCAGCTGGTGGTTTGGCTTCTTATGTAGACTTTGGGTTGTTTTAGAGGGTTTTGGGGTTGTTTTAGAGGGTCTTTGCCAAGAGTCTCAGATGTCTATCGCGGTTGGTGCCATTGTTCTCGCAGTTGCCAAATTTAAAGCACATCTACATTATCTACATATATAGTGTCTGAAATCGCGTGCCCAGGGGGTTGAATCCAATTGGGGACGATCCTTGGGTGTTCATGGGACATTCAGCTTTTGTTGACAAGGCCTTGTCAGCCCTACAACCTTCTTGACCAAACAACTGCTATAACGATGGGTTGAGTTCTGCACCTGCAAATGTCGCTCGGGGCGGCACTCTAGCACTTATCTACTCTTCTCTATGCTTAGGTCACTTGTGTCCTTCCAACATTTGCCGCCTACATCAGGCTTTTCTTATTTGTTCAGGAAGTAAGCCACCGCCTTGTCAGCGAATCCGACAGCCGATGCGCCCATGATGATATCACCTCTGTGAAGGTACTATTGATGTGCAAACTCTTGAAGATCTTGGGTTCCGATGTGGTGTTTCAAACTGCTTAAGTCACTTATTTGGTGTCTTCAACTACCATTTTGGTTGAATTTGTGGCTTCATAACTTGCAGCCCCGATTGAAATCATGGACCCACAACTGGGTGGGGTGCTTCATGCCATTCGCCCTTCTCCTTGTTCGCAGCAGGCGACCAAGACCTTTTTAAGTTCGTGATTGACTATCACCGGGACCGTAACTGAGATGAGCTTAGAGCAAAAGCTCTGAAGTTTTCATGAAAAGTCCACATATGTCATTAGCTTTTAGATTGGAACACTTTTGTCAAACTCCAAACCGGTTTCATTGTCTGCTTTTCTTAATTTGTTTGTCACTATGTCTTCGGTGTCTGAAAATAAGGTGCCCCAGATATTTGGATGGTTTTAGCATAATTTTCCTGAATGTATCTCGTCACATGCGGTTTACACACAGGAAACGCATCAGAAGCTTGTAGAAAATCATTGATTTCATGACTCGTGTTCCATGCTGTTTCACTTGTTTAAGATCTCTGAAATACGTGATTGCGTTCTTCTGGAGACAGCGTTCCATGCAGAAACAAAATTAGGCATGACTTTGGCATGACTTCTTGGATAGAACATTTACAATGGTAAATGCCCTTCAAAATCATGCCAGGCATGACCTAGGCGTGACATGGTCTTTTCCCTGTAGCCTGTTGGAAGTAATTCCCCATCTTGAGACACTTCCGTATTCGATTGTATTTCTCTTATGGTCGGTTTCTTACCCCCATTATCCCGCATTCATTCCATAGATTTGTTGGGAAACCAATCCGCATATCATTAATGATTTCGGTGGCGTTTTTCGGTGGCTTCGGCAACGAAAGTCCCAGTTCAACTGACAAACAGGGTGGGGAACAGGGTCATGTCAGTGATGATTCAACCAGCACAATTTCATAGCGATGGTCATGTCATCCATAAATGATTGGAAAGTATCTAAATCCCTAATTGGTTGATGGATTTTATTTGCTTTTGTGGAGATGACTAGTCAGTAGATCTTTCCTAAATTGAGTATAGTTTTACCTTTTCATGTTTTCTGGATATCACTATAATGGGCATTCTACCCCAGCGAATTGTGATTCAAGGACAAAGTGGCAACACATTAACCACTGAAAAAAATGGTGTGTTTGGCTTGGAACATGGTGACTCCATTTTTAATTGTGATTGTTTATATGTTGACCCATTGTAGATTTACCCATATAACATTATTAGTAAAATTGCTAGCTAGCAGAATGTGCTTGCCATCATCCATCCCTAGCCAACTTCTGTACAGCCAAAGCGCCAAAGTCTGGTGGTGCCAAAGATGTTGTCACATGTCTTTGGATTTGGCTTCACATGGGCCACAGGATCCACCAATGGCAGAATTTGGATTTATCCCATCTCCAGCCTATAGCATTAAATCCCTCCAATAGGGGCCCAAAAAATGATTAGACCGATTACTAGACAAGCGGTAGTGGTGGGGTATTTAAAGTTATTTTTAGGGGAAATTAAGGGATTTCTTAGTGAACATCACCTGAGTTGCTTTGAGATCGTGGTCTGCCCGCCAGCACATGTAATCTTCCACCATGGGAAACGTCGCAGAGGAAATGTCCCGCATCTTGATGCCTGTCCTCACCCAGAAGATTTCACATAAGTAGTGATTTCGCATTGCCTTCGTCAGATTAGAAGAGAGTGTGTAGGCAATCTAAGAAAGTTCCGTACCACATTGAATTGGTAAGACTCCAGATGAATGAGTAAAATCCGTTGGGTTTCCACCTAAGCTCATCAATAGATATGAACTTTCCATACCCAGTCAGTTAGTCCGTGGAGTCCATACCCATTTTGTTTTCAGCCAAGCTTATGCCAAGGCAAAGTCCATCTTCCCATCAACATCTCCAAATCGGCCGTGCTCCACGAGCTGAAGCGCTTTGGCTTGGAAGCCACGGAAGACCAGCGACTTGGCGAGGAAATGGTGGGAGGGGGAAACCGATCTACAGTGTGTCATTTTGTCAACAAATCCCTTTTTAATGCTGAAAATTTGTTTTACCAAGAAATGTGGGTTATCCACCGAAATGGACTGTCTTAAGCATTGCTGCAGCTTGAATTCACTGAGAAAACTGTGCTTCTTTTTTTGCCATGCGGAAAATTGGTTTCAAGAAGCACACGGTTTTCATGAACAAGACTCAACCAACAACCAACAAATCTATACAAATCTGACATTAAGGGTGATTGAAGGGATAATGTTCAAGTTCAATATGTGTTTATCATACAAATGCGAAGGAATTCTGTTCATGGTCCATGAAACCAATTCTGGAATGCTGGGATGAACATGCATTTCCATGAAGAGTGGAACATCCGAACAAATTGGGCCCTGAAAGATGCATGTGTAGCACACAAAGACATTTTGGTGGTCCCCAAATAGACATCATTTTCATGTTTCGAGATGGGAAGATCACACATGTCCGAAGCATATCTCATTAATACGGTACAGGAACTATTTCATAACCAACTGCCAAAGGGTGACCTTTCCAAAGAAGTTCCAACGATGGCCCGGCCTCTCCACAAACTGGTCGCGAGGCTTGTGGAAGATGCCGTTCGCTTCTCCTCCATGAAGAGGAAGATGTTGGACTGGCAAGGCGAAAGCCAAAAAATGAGGCAACGGGCGGCCGAAGAGTTGCTGTGCAGTGGGATTATGAAGGCGGCGGTGGAGAAATCGAAAGAAGATCAAGGAACGGGCTTCACTTTGAAGCGAGATGACCTGCGCAGCGCGTTGGGTCTTGATGAGACGGTGTTCAACAACCTATTCTCTGTCGTGGCAGGGAAGAAGCCCTGTGAGTCTGAAGTCCTGCAACGGTTTGCACGCTCGTTTGGATATTCAATGTCGGTGAGTAAACCTCGTGGCCAGTTCTTGGCGGGCAGCACTTGGAATGGGTCCCATAGTCTGAATGTGGTATTCACGCCGCATTGATTTGCATACAGCTGGCAAATGGCAGCTGCAATCGTTTCTGCAGCCTCAAGAGTCTACCCATGATTTTCCAGAGATCTGGATTTGAAACTGCACACAGGTCTCGGCACAGCACCTCTTTTATAAAAATTAGACGGACTGTGTGGATTCAACCTGGCCAGTGGTTTCCAGCATGGGAGTTTTGCAACACAACAAAACAGAGTCTGAGCACATATCAAGCAATCGCTTCCTTTGTGGCTTGATTAAGCTACTTTGATTAGAAGTTTTCCACTGTTTGCTCAGGAATTGCAGGAACAGAGTCTGCACCAGTTGTGGGACCGAGTGAAACCACCACCCGGCCCACTAGACCGAAAGACAGCAGCGTGGATTAAATTCGCTACAGCCATAGGTGGGTTGATTTACAACTAGGCGAACTGCTGGATTTGTGGTGGGTGATCCAGCCATCATTTCCCTAGAGGTCAACCCTTGCCTGAAACCCACTGACCGACTGGTTATTTTTTGCATTTGAAACCACCATTTGATGAATACATATGCCATATGCATTATTTGAAGAAAATGATCTAGAGTCACAGATAAAATCACAGCGAGAGAATGGGATCTTCAGTTTCAATCTTGTTGAGGGTTACTCCCTCAGCAAAGAATGTCCAAGTTTTAGACAGGTTTGTGAAAATTGCTCTAAGGTGAACGACATTGCCATGATAGAAATGATTGGCCTTGAATTTGCCTGAATGTCGTTCTTTGCTGCAGGCCTCTCAATCAATGCACGTTTCCTATGGATCAGGAAGATTTAGACAGCACAGCGGAATAACTCCAGCAACTATATAGTTGATTCTTTATACTGGAACATTTGAGCTCTGACTGTACACGAAAGTTTTTGACAGGTTTTTGGCGTTCACCATTTTTTGAGTTGACATGCGTCACTTTTGGCAGCCAGTCGCCATGTCGTGGCCATGTAAAGAGCGAGTCGAACAGTTCTGATCTCGTTACTTTCAACGTGTCACTGGGTCAAATGGGATCCGAGCATTGTGGGGTTATAGCAAGCTCAAAATAGATAGAAAATAGTGGGAAACCTTGACATTTTGACTAGATATCATCTATAACATCTTGGAAAGACGATACAGTCTATCTTTGGGTGGCATCAGTTGTGACTGAGATCATCCCTTTGAATTCTTTGAGCGTCATCATTCTGAGGACTCACTCTGTTGGTTTTCGAGGGACCTAGTTGTGTTTCAAGGGACTTTTTTATTCATCTTGCTTTCTGAAAATTGTCGCGCCACACAGCTAAGACCGAAGCAGAACTGGCAGAACTGGAACATGTCCATCCATAATGTGGTTTTCAGCTGATTCAAACAGCTGGAGCTGCCCTCACCTCCAGCAATCTAGCCTTGCAGACAGCACCAATAAGGTTTTCTTTACTATTGAAACTGGGAATGTTCAATTGCCATCTTAGGCAGAGAGCGCAGGATTCTTTAGCCCTATGTTGATGGTGGGTCTTTGCAACTGATGTGTTGGTAGGTCTCCACTGAAAGGACCCCAGTCCCAAACCCCGGCATTGGCTCCATTGGCGGAGGATCAGAAGGAATGACAAAGCCATTTTCGTGGAAGGCATGGACTGGATTTTTATAAGTTGCCAGACCCAGAAACTGTAATAGGGCAAAAAGTGTTTCATACTTGACCCATTGACACTGGATTGTAATATGGATTGTCACCAGCTTCCCACTTACTGCATGAGACATCCAAGCACTGATTTCCTCCAAGAAAAATGGGAGCACCGCAGTATTCCATTCTTGTTTATAACTGCCTTTCACGTTTAAGTTTGTTGACTGGAGTCACTAAGATGCTGCATCTTTTGATTTGCTTACTTGTAGTCGACCCCTCCGAAAATGCTGGTCCTTGCGGATGCGGCAGGCGACCAAGACCTCTTCAAGCTCGTGATTGATTATCATCGAGACCGCGACTGGGATAGAATTATCACCTTGAACCAGGAACAGACCTTGAGAGAATTTGCCACGCCCTGCTACCTTGCTTTCATGCACCGTTGATCTTACTGTGGCACCTACGGATTAAGAATAAAAGACGACAAAGAGTGTGGGTCGGGTTGCATTGCCAAGACTCTTTGGTCATTCGCTCATGAAATTTGGGAAAATTATAGGGACTGTAGAGCAACCTCACCATATATGGTAATAAGTAAGGGAACCATGTCAAACATGTGTCTGACTTATTTGGACATTATCACCATGTGCCCAGATGAGTTCATGTCTCTGTGACATGTCATTCACATTCTCACCAATGTCCACAAGCTGGAGCACACAGCATTGGCGCTTGGTTCCGCAACAACATGTTTTTTTTGCACTATACTAGAACATGCCTAGACAGAAAATCGTCGATGTCTGAAAGCATACGCCCGACCATTTGCGTATTCATCTGTGTTAGTTATGTCATGTGTCTATACGCATTTCATTCCAGTGAACCCACATGAGTTTTAAGATGTTTTAAGTAGACGAGACTTCACATATGCAAATGCATGCATATGTAAATCTAAATATAGATACAAAAACATAGACCCGTAGTATATTCAGATACTATAATTTAGTTGAACCCCACCCCGAGGCAAAGTCATTCCTCCCCATCAACGTGGCCAAAGATGCCGTGGTACGCAAGTTGAAGCGCTTCAACTTGGAAGCTGCAGATGACCAGCAACTTGGTGGCCTTTGGCCAACAAAATCATGTGGTAGTTGCTTGGAAAATGATGAAACATGATGAAACTATAATTGCAATGAATGCAGTAAGTCTTGGGATACCATGAGCAACAATTTGATACTGTGTTATACTCACAGATTCATGGTCAGAGTCATTTTTTTTGGCATGTACTTTAAGGACTTGATGTGTCATGTGAATATGACCAATAACAAAGATATTGCTTCGTCGGTCGATTAGTTGGTTGATGGGAACATCTAAATAATATGGGGACTATATGGTAAACAAATGTGCATTCTTACCATCAGAAGATGGTGATATAGTTGATAAATGATGGTTGGTTGATGATCAAGGGTGCCACAAGCTACCTTTGACCTTTTGTATGCTGGGGATTATCGTGATAAATTCTGACAAAAAGCAGGAATCTCTAAAAACCAAATTCAAGGGTTTCACATGGGTCTCTGACACTGCTGCGTTTTTTTTGAGATGTTCAAAGCATCACATGTCGATGTATAGGGATAGATAATTATTGTAGATCTATGGGATTTACTAAAAGTGGGAGTTGATGGGTTTCTTAGGATGGTTCATGTGTATCAAAATATAGATTTTGAGCCAGCGAGGACTTTGACCAATCAAAGGGATTGGAAAATCATCAAAACTGACGATAGCTCCATTTGTTAAGGGATGATAACAGCCAAAGCAATAACACATCAAGAGTTGTGGATTCAACCTAGTCCAAAAACTGCTGTATGTTTGTTTGTTGACACCGGCCAGGTTTGAGTTTACAATTCTCTCCATCCACCATCCTTTTGCAAGTTCTATCCTATCACTTATGTGTGGACTCTTTCTGATCCACTCAACTGACTAAAACGCGGCTTGTTATTTGGGATTTCTCAGTTTTGGGGGTTTCAGTGCAGTATTTGACGGGGTTTCAACAAACGAGACACCCAACTACCTCCCCCCAGCTTTCCAAACCATCACGGGACCATTGCGAGGATAGTGGAGGATGGAGTTTCCTTCTCCTCAGTGAAAAGAAAAATGAGCGATTGGCGAGGCGAGAGCCGGAAGATGAGAAAACTTTCGGCCACAGAGATGCTATGCTTGGGGGGTCCTTTTGCATCATCCCAGTCATACATGTATCATTGCCCAACAATGAATCCTCAACTGGAGATGGTTGATTCTTGGGTTTACCACATGACAAGTTTTGGGGGGCATGGTTGTGAATACCTCCCACACGGTAGAGTTGAACAAATAAGATTCAGTAACTATAGTTTTTTTTTACCGCATTGAGTAGGTTTGTAGCAAGGTTAGCTGTTGTTTATTTCATTGGTTTTTCTCTGCAGTTCTCTGAAGGCAAAAACTGACCAACAAACCATAACTTGAGGGCCACTTCCTGAAAGGTATGTAGAACCAGCCAGATTGGGAACAGAAAGGTAGTACAATGGGCTGAAACGGGTGGATGGTCTTGAGCTTTACACTCGACAAGCTATCATCTAAGGACTATTGTTCGGCATCAGTCTGTGGGTTGACAATCCACAGTTGCAAGGCATTGTGGCTTTTGTGCCACATCAAAACGCCACAGGGGCCAGTTGCATTTATAGTGTATACGTAACAGTTTACTTTGCCTAAATTTGCATGCTGGCATTTGTGGGTCCCGAAGCCTTCAATTTCATCAGTTCTCACTTCTACACATCATTTCGCTGGGGCAAACTGTGATTGGAAAGAGCCGACATGTTTGGTAGGTAACCATGGCAGCTGGACTGCAGGGTGTCAGAGGACGTGCTATGTTGAAGATGTCTAAGATTGTCTAGGTTGTTTGGGCATTCAGCGCGGCTAGCCATTGTAACAAGTTGGAAGCTGCTGTAAGCTCATTGTTTGCCCCAAGGGATTCTTGTGAAGCTGGGTTGCCTTACTTGCTGCGACGAGCATCACGTCCATGTCTGCGGGCCAGGGGTGGCAAGATCTGCCAAGCGCTGCGGGAGCCCACGTTGAGTTTGCATCCCAACTCGCTGCTGACGCAGATGGCCGAAGATCAGAAGGATGACAAACCCATCTTCGTGGAAGGTCGCTGGGCCCTGATGGGTGCTACAATGGATGGGTTGTAGCCATACCATACAATTAATTGTTTTGTCTTTTGTTTGGATGGGAAAACTGGTGGACATCATCATACACAGTTTCGAACAACATTAAAATCACTTTACTTCGAGCGATCCCCGCCCTGACGCATGACACATCATCTGGAAATTTATATGCAATACATTCTGACATTCTATTTGACATTTGTTCTGCCATATATTGTGACATTCTTTCTGGCATTCTTTCTGGCATCTGTTCTGGCATACTTTCTGGCATATATTCTGGCATTCTGTCTGGCGTTCTCTCCGGAATGTGTTCGGAGTCCAGGCGCCCGCCACAGCATCCTGAGCTGATTTACTGGTTGAATATTCGTATTACCCTTGACCAAGTTCAATTTCCAGAGAGTTTCCTTCAGATTTCCACCGGTGACTCCTTTTTTCCCCATGCGTTGCACCTTCAGGTGAGATGCGCGCCGCAGCGGCAAAGGGGCGAAGCGGCTGCGCAGTGCACCGAGCTGCGCGGTGCATTCGCAGACAAAAGGAGTGCAGTGGAGTCCTGCAAAGTGGTGCCCCATAGTTTGGGAACTTGTGTTTTTGGACTAGATTGACTTCGGAATTGTAGAGTTTATAATTATGGCTAGTGGGTGGATGCACTAACTTGTAAAAGGGTGATATTTCTGCCGTCGTTGCAGGTGATTGGCCCATCAGATGAAGATTAGTATCCAGTGTGATTAAAACTATATAACAATAACCACTAGAAATGAATTTACTGGCATTGTAATAGCATTGGAATAGCTGGCCCAAACTTCTACGGGGTAACCCATTGAACAATGAGAATAATTCTATGATAGCATGTGTGGTATACCTGTTTGGCGCCTTTTTTATTTCCAAGAAGGAAGCTAGGAATCAATTGTTTTTGCAAGGACGGGACAGAGGTGATACTGCAATGACCCTGACATTGGACAAAAGGTAACATGACTAGCCACTTGAGGTTTAAATCTTTTGAAGTATCACTGCCAGCGATTTTACCCCTCAAACCATACCATACGTTGAGGGGGTGAATATACCATTGACTTGATTTCAAGAAGGGTGAAGTCGGATTCCTGTGAAGTCGGTCCCAAGGGTGTAGCACCCCCTTGCCCGCATTTCTCATGTCTTGAGGGGCTTGGTATGTGGGAAAAATTAATTACTCTCCAGCAAGCCAAAATTACTATGGAAAAGTGATAGATACGTTGCCTATTAAACATTGTGATTTGTATAGCTATGTGAGTTTACCAAAAGGTATACTCAAATTTATCAAGTTTGACTTGCCCCTCAGCTCATTTTTCTCGGCTGTCCATATATTTCAATCAAGTTCAATCATGGCCCCCTCAGCCAGATATGTTCAAGGAGTGGGTGTGTTTTATCAGGCTGCAATTTGGTTGCTCTGGCACCTTTACAAACTTGGCTGGAAACTCCTGAAAAGACACGAGATTCCAAGATATACACATTGAAAAAAGGCGCATACCCCGGTTCATAGGTTTATTTTGCCAATCCTCCAATCATGATATTGGTTGTTGGATGCTGTCCTCATCGAAGGCTTTAGCGGGCGATATATCCATCTTAGAATTGGCTCGAATGACATTTACATGGTTCGCACAAACATATTGTATATGTTTATAAATATATATATATATATATTAAAAACAAAAACAAAAACACATGGGTTTCAATCGTCAAGTTTTCCCTTCAACTCGACCATTGAATTCACTAAATGGGCTTGTCTGAAAACGGCGTGCCCAAAAAATTGATTATGAATCATTATTTTCCCCTTTAAAATTGTCATTTTTGGGGTGTGCTCCATTTCCAGACACCCCCAGATGGTGGAATTTCTCACGCCAGGTGATTGCAGAGAGCTCCAAGCTCACATTCCTGGACAAGTTGCTGATGCACCTTGGAAGTACGACATAGTGATATCACCAACCAGACATACCCTTTGGCACAATGGGGATATGAATAGCATATGTTCAGGAATATGTTCACGGAATATGTTTACGGAATATGTTTACGGAATATCAATGGAGACATTCATGGAATATGAGAGTGGAATAAACATCGATAGCTAGGAAATCACCACAAATGGATCTGGAAATCATCTACCAGTAGTACCGCACAAGGCGGTGGCAGAAATTTCAAAGATAGGAAACCTATAGGAGAGGTTGGTTGTTGTGAATCACGGATGGCAGAGCGAATCCACTGATGGACCGAAAGGTGGCTGGAGCTGTGTTTTTTGGAATGTGTGCAATGGTTGCAGTGGTCACCTCACCCACAACTGCTGGATGTAGTTTGGTGTAGCGCAGTTGTAGTTGTAGTTGTGGTGTAATGGAATTGTAGTTGTAGTGTAGTATAATTAGTGTAGTGTAGTGTTGTAGTTGTAGTTGTAAAGTAGTGTAGCGTAATGTAGTGTAGCGTACTGTAGTGTAAGATACTGTTGTGTTGTGTACTCTAGTGTAGTAAAGTGTAGTGTAGTCTAGCGTAGTGTGCGTGAAGTGGTGTAGTTGTAGTTGTAGTGTCGTGTAGTTGTAGTTGTAGCGTAGTGTAGTGTAATTAGTGTAGCGTAGTGTTGTGTAAAAATGTAGTAGTAGTAGTAGCAGTAGTAGTAGTAATAAAAATGGTAGCAGTAGTAGCAGCAGCAGTAGCAGCAGTAGTAGCAGCAGTAGTAGTAGTAGTAGTCGTTGTTGTAGTTGTTGTAGTTGCTGTTGTAGTTGTAGTTGTTGTAGTTGCTGTAGTTCTAGTAGTAGTAGTCGTCGTCGTCGTCGTCGTCGTCGTCATCGTCATCGTAGTCGTAGTAGTCGTAGTAGTAGTAGTTGTTGTTGTTGTTGTTGTTGCTGTTGCTGTTGTTGTAACTGTCGTTGTAGTTGTAGTTGTAGTTGTGATGTAGTGTACTGTAATTAGCATAGTGTAGTGTAATGTCGTTGTAGTTGTAGTTGTAGCTGTAGTTGTAGCTGTAGTGTAGCGGTAGCGGTAGTTCTATGTGCAGTTGACTATCTATTTTTCTGTCTATCTGCAAGCTTCAAGACTTCCCCAACTTTTGAACTTGATAGCGTCAAAAAGGAAGCAAGCGTGTGAGACTTCCTCAATTTTGAAGTTGGCAACATCAAAAACGAAGCAATCCTGCGAGACTTCCTCAATTTTTGAAGTTGGCAACATCAAAAACGAAGCACTTCTGCGAGACTTCCTTTAAAAATGGAAAGTTGAGTGCGGAGCTTATGGCCTCGTGCCAATGCGTTTTGCAATTCTTCCATTCCATCTTTCTAAAGTACTGCGCCTGCCACGAAAAAGTGAAGCCAGGTCATACGAAGTGATGCACCTGTCAGGCAAAATCACCTTAGCAAACCTGAAGATCTGATGCTCCAAATTCAACCCCTCTCGGGAAATCAGCGCCCTGACCTCCGAACAGCTCTGATGAACATGTCCTTTTTACTGGGCCTGCCACGCAGAAGACATCTTGCCAGATCCTCTGCAAATGTCGCATGCCTGCCATCGCTTTAGGAAATGCAACAAAACCCTCACATTTTGCTCTCTTTGACAACATGCAGAATCCCTTGCGCCTGCCACGCAAAACTACATCTGAAGGTCCAAAAGTGCTCCGAACCCGTCAGTTTTTACACTTTTGAGTTCGAAATGTGCTTCGTGCCACCACGGCGTGCACTTTATCTCAACTTCCAAAAGTGGTCCGAGCATGGTGTGCTTTGTACATTTTCACTTGCAAATGCCCTTTGTGCCACAACTGCGTGCACTTTTTCGACATGACAACTTCCAAAAATGCTCCGAACCTGGTCTGTTTTGTACATTTTGACTTGGAAATTTGCTTCGCGCCACAACGGTGTGCAATTTTTCATCGCTCATCTGGCCCTCACCTACTTTTTGACCCTCCGGAACCACAAATCATTGGAAAACACCGTGAATCGTGCCTTTTCTACCTTTTCACGCACCTGCATCTTCTTTCTTCTGACTCTTTCTCTTCTCTGATCTTATCTCTTCCGCTCTTTCTTCTCTGACTCTTCCCACCTCTGCTTTTCCATCTGTCCACATTGTCGGAAGTTTGACTTCTAAACTTCCTTTGATAGTGGCGGATTCTCCATTGCCATGTTTGATCACCAGATAGTAAAAACCATGCTGTAAGCCAGTTTTTGGTGGAATATTCACAGTTAGGGTATGTTCAACATTATAAGATGAACCGCTTACTAGTTGGGATGTTGGGATACGCATCCAAGCCAGCATTGTTGAGCGGGGAAATCCTTGTGATGCTAGCACAACAGGTAGGCGTTGGCCGAGAAGAAGGTGGTGGTTTTCTTTGGTTATTTGGATGGTTAGGATGGCAAAAATTACTATATGGTTGTTTTTATTTTAAAAAAAACTGCAAGATTATGCTTAGTAGCTGGTCATGTCAGGTTAGCCATGAACACTGGAAAAGATTGTTTGATTTATGACGATGTCAATGGCGGAAATTTTGAGAAATCATGAGATAAGATAGTTTATACTTTTGAATGAAGAGGAACTTTGGCTATGCCACATTTCAGTATCGTGCTGGCAAACCTAATGATGGCAAGTGAAACTCTGTTTGCATTTGTTCGCATAATTTTACTATTAGTTTTTTCCTTTTCAGTTACAGTAAAACCATACCGAAAAAAACATATTCTTGCGTTTGTCATATGGAGAAACTAAGCCCCTTTGCTTCAAAACAAACCGCAAAAACCGTTTGAGAACTGAGGGGAAACCTCAGCACAAAGGTGATGTTTAACAGGATTATCCTCAGCACACGTACTTACAGGAAACCCATACAATATACTCGATGCTGCAAAGATCTACAAAGAATGGTGATTGCTCATGTTCCCTGAACAGTTTTTTCAAGATTTCTGGACACTCAGTGCCAAAGAGATGCGCAAATGTCTAGTTTTTGATTCATCCCATGATCCAAAATTCCGGCCTGCATCAAAATGTGTCCATCTCATGCAATGTTACAAGGCGGCCCCACCTCAGTTTTAAGTTATAACGCCATCTAACTACTGATACATTTTATCCACCATAAACGCTAGTCAGTCTAGGTATAAAATGTTATAAACTGGATTAGCAAACTAAATCTGCATGTTTGGTAGGTTCAATCACCATTTATGTTGGTTAAAACTCCATTAAACGGAATCTTGGTGAACCCTTGGTGTCTCACATCGGAACTCGAGGCAGTTGCATTGCCAAAACATGGGCATCAGCGATTCATGGAGGAAGGCCTTTGAGGACATGAATCTCTGCGGTTTCCTCTCGCATGAAGATATTATGGGGGGGTTCCATAAATTCGGGACCTCCGATAACTGGTTGATTTATAATTTATATTGGAAGATCCGAAAATCCATGGATGATTTAGGGGTACCATATGATTGATCTGCCTAATATCCCTTCATATTCGCTTCAGTATCCCATGATAGTTTCCCATTGTATGGGATATATTGAGATTGTATTATATATGGGATTTTTTGATGGCAATTTCATTGATTTGTCATCTGCAGTTATATCTCCCATTCTGGTTCATATATCAGTACATGGTTCATATCCCATGAACTACCCATTATATAATGACACTTTTGATACTGGTATATTCTGAAGTTTTTTGGGATGTTGTTGATTTAGTGATGTTTTTGGGGATGTTGTTCTTTAACATACAAGATTTGGGCATGTCTGAAATAGGGTACCTCAAATTGGATGCTGCTTCATCATCATTGTTATCATGAGGACGGTGATTTGGATCTATTGGGATGGCTATCCCAATGTTTAGACACATCCTTTCATTTTCATGAAGTCGATTTTCTGGCAGAATCGTGGTGATTTCATTGGTAATATCAATGAAAACAAACCAGGCCACTAGTTGATTAGATTGTTGAATTGTAGGCTCCAAAACATCATCTGAGAAGCTGTTTAGGCACCAAAACCTAGCCCAAATATCCAAATGAGGTTTCGGAACATGTTTGCAGGAGGGACATTTGTTGATTCCCACTGTAGATGATATTTAGATTCGGGCGTATATATTCTGTTTTTTGAATCTATAACTCTTTATAATTTATTTGATGGAGATCATGAATGTCAAAACATGATTTGTTTGAACCTCTCATTTATGATTTTTTCGGAAGGTCCACAAAATAGTGATGATCTTATCATCACCGATGATTTTACATGGAAACAAATGTTCCTAAAAAGATCTGAGTCCAAGTCGCTCACTGATTCCAACTGGCCAAGTTCTATCTCAGTTCTGTTGGGGAGATCACTGTTTGTTAATTACTTGTGTTTGCCCCAGAAAAGGTTCCACATCATGGCGAACCCAGGGTTTTGCTTCATCCTTGAGAAATACAAATTTATGCAATGGATGGGTTGATACTCAAAGTGACCACAGGGCCTCAGAATCTGTGGGTTAATCAACCATTTGTGGTGGTCAACCCGTCATTCTCGTGGATAAAACCATAGTTGAATCCCCTATTTTGCAAGTCAACGCATCTTGCTACTGAAAGCACGGTTTTGTATTGTTTTTGCAGATTGAACCACCATTTGTGCTACCTGAGTCACCTTTTGTGCATTCCCAATTTGGCTCAGATCTGAACCATGACCGAAGACTGCGCGGGCATTTGGGGACGCACTCAGCCCATTTCCTGCAAGCAAAAGCTATTCGAGAAGGAGGTTGACAGTGGCATTCTCGGTGGCACTTGCTACAATCCTGCAGATGATAGTGAGCACATACTCGAAGGAAGAGGCTGCCACGTCGCAGATGCCAAACTACGTCTTGGTGGACAATGTCAACATGGCCCATGATTAAAACATTGTTAAACCATGATATAACAACCATCAGTTTTGCAGATGAAATGCCCACAGTTTAGGGTTTAACTTTGATTAGCACAGGGTGTATCCCATTAATGTCCCATTTGACCTTCATTTATCCCATGAATATCCTATTAAATCACCGTAAAATCCCACGAATATCCCATTATATAAATTCCATTAATATCCCCATGAACATCCAACTGAATCCCTATAAAATCATATGAAATCCCATTAAATTATTATAACACCCCATTACATCATTATAAAATCCCATTAAACATGGTGTAAAATCATTCTTTATTGGTTTCAACCATCGTTGTCTCTTCTTCCCCTTGATCCAAGCCAGGACCGCCAGGCCAAGATCAGTCCCGAGAAGAAACGGAAGAGCGCGGCCGCGTGGCTTCAAGGTGCGCCTGGGCGTGGTGTCTTTTTTACGAATGAGGTAAAGCCTGGCTGCCACAAACTATCCCATGAACTGACTTATAAGCTTATCTGGTTGGTGGTTTGGAACA
>Ga0126342_10009329_pt1:2500-17589 | contig 17589 bp, 19 predicted proteins | sample Cyp1metagenome_FD_92528 | JGI IMG/M metagenome (GOLD analysis project Ga0126342, IMG submission 92528) | Coral microbial communities from Lord Howe Island, Old Settlement Bay, Australia - Cyphastrea 1 metagenome | ecosystem: Host-associated > Invertebrates > Cnidaria > Coral ... | reverse complement strand
TCCAGCGGTGCCCAGTGCGCTCAGACCCTTGCAGTTGAGGTCCAGCAGTGCCCACTGCGTGCGGAAGTTGGCGAAGAGCTTGGCGAAGAGTTGGCAAGGCGGAAGTGAACATGGAAGTGGAGGAAGAGGTGGTGGAGGAGAAGGAGGAGGACGAGGAGGAGGAGGAGGAGGAGAAGGAGAAGGAGAAGAACAACTCTGATAAAATCTAACAACCCTCACCTGGCAGGTGGGGAAAAATACAATATAATATAATATACTAAAATAAAATATAATATAATATAACATAACATAATAAAATAAAATATAACCGAAGGAAGTTTAGAAGTCAAACTTCCGACTATATGGACAGATGAAAAGAAGAGATGGGAAGAGTCAGAGAAGAGAAGAGAAGAGAAGAGAAGAGAAGAGAAGAAGAAAGAAGATCAAAAAAGAGAAAGAGTCTCAGAAGAAAGGAGATCCAGGTTCGCGAAAAGGTAGGAAAGTCGCGAAACACGGTGTTTTCCCAATGATTTGTGGCTCCGGAGGGTCGAAAAGTATTCGGAGCACTTTTTGAAGTTGCGATGTCGAAAAAGTGCACGCCGTTGTGGCGCGAAGCACATTTCGAAGTAAAAATGTACAAGACACCTCAACTTCGGAGCGCTTGTAGAAGTTGCGATGTCGAAAAAGTGCACGCCGTTGTGGCGCGAAGCACATTTGGAAGTAAAAATGTTAAAAGCACCACATGCTCGGACCGCTTTTTTGACGTTCAGATGTCGTTTCGCACGGCAGGCGCAAGGGATTGTGCACCGTGTCAAAAGTGAGAAAAACGTGAAGGCCTGTAGCATTTCCAAAAACGATGGCAGGCGTGGGACATTTGAAGAGGATCTGCAAAGATGCATTTTCCGTGGCAGGCGCAGTGCAAGAGACATGTTCACCAGAGCTGTTAGGAGGTCCGGGCGCTGATTTCCTGAGGGTTGCATTTTGGAGCATCAGATCTTCAGGTTTGCTGAGATGATTTTGCGTGACAGGTGCAGCACTTCGTATGACCTGGCATCACTTTTTCGTGGCAAGCGCAGTAGTTTAGACAGATGGAATGGAAAAATTGCAAAACGCATTGGTACGAGGCCGTCAGCTCTGCACTCAACTTTCCATTTTTGACGGACGTCTCGCAGAATTGCTTCGTTTTTGATGTTGTCAGCTTTAAAAAATGAGGAAGTCTCGCAGAATTGCTTTGTTTTTGACGTTCCCAAGTTCAAAAATTGAAGAAGTCTCGCTGAATTGCTGCGTTTTTGATGTTGTCAGGTTCAAAAAGGACGTCTCGCAGAATAGCTTCGTTTTCAAGCTTGCAGATAGACAGATAGACAGACAGACACATAGACAGATAGATAGATAGATAGATAGAGAGATAGATAGATAGATAGATAGATAAGATTAGATGAGATTAGATAGGATAAGATCAGAAAAGATAAGATAAGATTAGATTAGATTAGATAGGTAGACAGGCAGATAGATAGAAAGACAGATAGACAACTACAACTACAATTACCACTACACTACACTACACTACTGCCACAGCTGCAAATACAAATATACTACGCTACATTACACTACACTAATTACACTACACTAATTACACTACACTAATTACATCTAATTACACTACACTACGCCAATTACACTAACAACTACAACAACAACTACTACCACAACTACAATTACAACTGCATTACACTACGCTAATTACACTGCAGCACACTACAACTACAAATGCAACTACAACTACAACCACGCTACATTACACAACACTGCACGGCACTGATTACATTGCATTACACTACAACTACAACTGCAGCTGCAACTGCAACTGCAACTACAACTACCACTACATTACACTACACTACACTACGCTACACTACACTACCCCTACAGCTACAACTACAACTGCAACTACAACCACAACTACAACCACACTACACTACACTACACATACTACACAGCATTACACTACATTACACTACATTACACTACACTCAACTGCACTACACTAATTACACTACACTACAACTACAACTACACTACACTAATTACACTGCGCTACCACAACTACAACTACACGACCTTACACTAGACTACACTACACTATACCACACTTCACTACACTACACAACACTACACGACATTACGCTGCACTACACTACACTAAGTACACCGCACCACGACTACAACTGCAACTGCACTTGCAAATACACTAATTACACTACATTACAGCTATAGCTCCACTATACTTCACTCCACTACAACTACAACTACAACTGCGCTACACCACACTACATCCAGCAGTTGTGGTGAGGTGACCGCTGCGACCATTGCAACCATTCCAAAAAACACAACTCCAACCACCTGCCGGTCCATCAGTGGATTCGCTCTGCCATCCGTGATTCACAACAACCAAACTCTCCTATAGGTTTCCTATTTATGAAACTTCTGCCACCGCCTTGTGCGGTACTACTGGCATAATATAATATAATCAGGTTTGGTTATGTTTGGTTAAGGTTTTACGGGATTCAGTTCCCGACGGATCACTCCAATGATCTAGTTCTTGTCTAGTCTAGTGTGTGTGTGTGTTGCACATGCCAACATGCTACGGTATTGAAGCTCTCAAACTGTCCTCAGCATTCTGGGACTTTGGAGAACATATTATTGTCATCTGTGGTCATCTGCTGTCAATTGTGGTTCCAAAAACGCTGAAATTACAAGCAGCATCAAGCAGCAACACTTGGCCTATTTTGGACGCTACCAGTCAGCCAAGGCTCGGAAATCATTCTCGGCTATGCCTTTGGCCGCCTCTGCAGTTGTGCCGTGAAACAACCAGTGTTCGTTGACAACCTCAGCAAGCAAGAAACACAGCGCGAGTTCTCAAAGAGGCACATGCCAATGTCTTCATCTCCATTCCATAGAACCAAAGCTTAAAGTGAAAAACACGGAAGAGTATGTCGCCAGCCACCCAATGGCCGTGCGGGATTATTTTGGACTGTGCAGTTTCTTGACCTTTGTATTGTGAGTTTCAATCTCCTCCCGTTTCTCCCTTGCTCTTTCTTACTTCTTCAGCATTGTTCTGTATAAGTTTACGGCTGGATCCAGTGGTGGCAAAGCGGACAAACCACCACTCCTCATGGCATCAATGCAATCTACCGCAACACTGTTCCCACAACAGAAATTCGCATCGCCGGCACTGTGACGGTGACGGAACCTTGAACAGTGTGTTCATGTTTGCTTTTACCGTCAATTTTATCGCTGTCTCAACTCCACAGTTGTCAAGCAACATTTAGAAGAAAGATCCGATCATTCACAAATCCATAGCAAACTCTATCGATTCTCACTTGATAACCAGCAACCTTTGTTCCTAGTTGACCCAACTCATTCGCCAACTCGCTCTCTCACTGACTGCCCTCCACTCCCAATGACACGTTCATAATACAGAGCACCGCCGGACTGTGGAACAGTTTGTGCTATAATCTGCTCACACGGTTCTGATCGAATCATTGCAGAAATCACTGCAGGAGGACGATAGTGCCCGGTGCCCGGTCGTGCCGGGCAGATGTTTCCAAAAATAGCAATGGCTATTAGAAATCAATGGCCTATAGGAACTCTTTGAGATGCAGAAGCAATGAACAACTGAGGTCACAAGGCGCATCAACACATGAGCAAATGGTTGTTGAGATGCCGGCAAAATGACAGGGAATCAATGACGTGAAAGAATCAGTGCACGGATGGCTGGGTGAGTGAATTGATCAACCAATGAACCAATGAATGAGCGAGTCAGTGAATGATTGGATCAATGAATGAGGGACTCAGCGAATCAACGTGCCAATGAGCGAATCAATGAACCAACGAATGGAAGAAGGAATGAATCATTCAATGAATCAATGCTTTCGTGAATCAATGAATGAATGAACCCATGAATCAATGAATGAAAGAACCAATATGGATCAACATGGAAACTTCTCCAGGAATCAATGAATCCATCAGTGAATCAGTGAGGAGTGAATTGATGAATTAGTGAAAGAGAACCAACGAATGAATGAATGAGTGAATGAATGAAGGAAGGAATGAATGAATGAGCGAGCTACACCTTGTTGAGCTACCCATCCACCCATTCCCTAAGCCAAGTTTTTCCCAACTACCTCTTCGCTGAGCTCAGCTAGTTCTTCACTGAGCCATTGAGCCACCTCTTCGCTGAGCTACCTCCTTCGCTAAGTTACCTCTTTTCTCAGCTACTTCTTCTCTGACCTGCCTCTTATTATCTGGGCCGCTTTTGATTCTTTGACCCGCTTCCACTCTGAGCTACCTCCCTGTCTCAGCCATATCTTCTCTGAGCTACCTCTTCTGTAGCTTCTGCAAGCCAATCCTTCTCTTTGCACAGCCATTACAAAGCGTTTATGAACCTTCAGCTGCAGTCCCGCACAGCAGCGTCACAGCATGACTACAGCTTTCCTACGCGCAGCCGTGCCCATGCGTTTTGTCACAGCCGGTTGCAATCCCGCACAGCACAAACGCACCATCATATTCTCACCATTTCGGACTTTCGAACCTGAAATCGCTGGTGGGCGCATCCAGGGCTGGTCCGAACCCCTGTCACTGTCATTTTGTTTAGATCTTTAAAGCATGTTTTTGGCCTAAATCGAGCTCTCGCTGCAGCTCGTGTGCTTTTTTTCCGACCTCATCTTCTAAAAGTGGTCTGCGGCCTGCGGCCTTTAGTTTTTATATGTTTTTATAGTCTTTTAACATTTGGAACTGCGAATCGAGGAAGTCTGGGTCTGTCTTCGACCAATCTCTCACTCTTGAGTATGCGGTTGCGAATCCTTCGCAACTGTAGCAGGTAGCCTTTAGATTGCTTCAATTTGCCGGTGGTTGTATGCTTGAGTACTGCTTCGTTGGAGCAACATGGAGGCCTGGATCCTACACTTCTTTTGACGACATTTGACGACGACATGCTGCAACACTGCTACTCTCGTTCTCTGAACATGGACAGTGTGCAAAAAATTACTTTAGGATTCACTTGGACTCACATATCTTGCCAATTCTTGCAATATCTTGCAACAATCTCTTGCGAAATCTTGCGAACATGCGTCTGCGACAGGTGATTCACAGTGTGAGATCCATCTGGTAGTTCTGCTTTCTTTGAAGCACATGCCTCTCGCACCCCTTCTCTCCGAGCTTCGTACTCCTAAGTCCATGCTTGTTGTGAGATATTGTGCGGAGTATTAATGATCCTTTAAATATATATATATATATACAAAATCCACACCCATCAAGTAAAGCACGTTGCAGCATTTTGAAGCTGACTGAGGCACCACGAATAAGCCAAGAGCACCCAGAGGTTACAACACATCCCTGAATCAACATAATCAACAAATGCATGCAAACGCCAAGTATCTCTCCACACCTGACCAAAATTGCTCATGTGTGCAGTCGTGTTCAGTCTTCCCATGTCCATCTCAAGGCGCTGGTCATCATTTCTCTGAACTTTGGACGAGTCATTTTGTAGTCACAGTGTTTTTTCCTAAACGATTTCTTTCACTACAAGATCTACAAGCATATACCAGCACAGTTATAGTTCAGTACCCAACATTGGTCTGGACTTGCACTTCTCATCCACAAAGAATCGCTGCCTGGTCGTTGAGGACTCGGTGGACCTGCAACTGTTTCGAAGAACAATGGTCCACCGGAGTCCACTGGGACATCTATAGACTGTACATGACTGTACTATCTGTATCTATCTGTACTATCTATACTTGTGACATGAGTCCCTTTCGTGAGCACATGTGAGCACCACACTAACCCCATCTAACCCCTATTAACCCCTGCCTCTTTCACCACAAATCTGTCAGGGATGGGTGCGCCACGTCTATCACGCGTGTACACCTGATTTCAAATCAAGCCATCTTAACAGCTACGCAACAAAATCTCCTTCAAAGTTTCTTCAGCAACACTCTACAAACCTCACACAAACCTCTACATAGCTTCTGGGGCAGCCTGCGGGGACTAGTCGTTGTTGCAGGGGGTTCCGAGTAAAGATCGTGAGCGACGAGTCTGGAAGGCTCTGATTGGTTCCAGCTAAGAGCCCAAAGGATCTCTAGAGAAGATTTGCCAGGGTTCCAACATGTTCCAACTCTGGGAGGCTCCAACTCAAAAATTCAATACTTTCTTTATGTTTATTTAAATCTGTGTAGTTGGTGCTGACGGATAGACTCAAAGTGACAAAGAGGGACCCGTTGCTTCTTGGGGTCTCACATGGGCAGAGCGGCGACAGCTTTCAGATTTCGTATGTTGTCCGAGACCAAGGTGGTTTAGGTGTCTGGAAAAACTCCTATGACCGGCCTATCCCAACCTCGGCCCCACAAGGGCCAATGACGAGACAATATTCCGTGCGATTACTGAAACTGTATAAAACTCTACTGTATATTCTTTTATTTTCCGATTTATTTCGTGTGCAGGCCTCCTTAGCACTTGCACGCAGAAACATCAGAAACCACATAAATAAATAAATTAAACATCAGAAACCATTTAAACGTGCCATGTCGTGGTTTGCCGCGGTTTGCCTGGGACAATTCCAAGAAGGCGGCGTGCCGTGAAGGAGGGATATGGAGGGCATTGACTGTGTTCGTTCTGTTGTTGAATTGCATCGGGTGTCTGTCTGAGGTGCAATTGTCGTATTGCGTCCATCATCACCAGATTCTCGGTTGTGTGAGAGCTTTGCCGAACATCTGCAACTTAAATCAAATCAACCCATGGACGGTGGCAACAACATTGCACATCAGTGCAGCAATCGAGGTGGCTTGGTAATGCGCCTGGAGAGTAGCACTATGTAGCACTCACTTGAACAGGCTTTACATGAGAGCTCAGCCGTTGAGACTCAAAACAAAGCCCACGACCAAAACACACAACAGTTTTTGCAGTTAAAGAGCCTTTTACATCCTTTTACATCCTTGTAAGTTTTTACAAAGTCATTCTGTTTGATGTGTTACATTGTGTTACTGTGAGACTCTGCCTCCCATGATGTGATCATGCGCGCATGAGTTTCTTTGCTGAAGACTGCAATCAAAAACATCTGATCAAAACATCATGACTAACAAGCTTGATAAGTTTCAAATGTGGACCTGAGGATCCAACTTTTCGGTACGTACCATCGAGCACAGATTGCATTGCTTTGACAACCTCATTGGCTGTCTGACTGGGTCCAAGTTCATCGAAATTCCATAACGCACGAGCGAGTTCAGGACCAAAATACGATACCGCAAAAATCTCAGCAAAATCGCCAAACCCACGAGAAACCGCCGGAGGCTGTGGATGGAATGCTACCACAGTGGATGCCTGACACCCCAAGGATTGCAACGGCGTAATTAGATGTAATTAGATGTAATTAGTGCCTTAGGGCACGTGGAATTGAATGAAGGTTCTGCCACTGACTTCAGCTGTAACTGGGCATGTTTGAATCCGAAATGCAGAGCAAATTGCCCCCAGCCTTTCGACCACCAAGGCCGCCTGTAAACTTGCAAGATGTGTTGTATGCGTGATCAACGCAAACGATGTCAACACAGAAAACCAAGGAAGGGCGACTTCATTTGCATCTCGAGTGTTAAGGTAAGATTCGGTAAAATACTGAGATAGAGCCTAGTCCATTCCAATCCATTCCAATCCATTGCGCTTTTCATGCCCCCTAGCACCTTCCAGCCTTCGGCCAGCACAAAAGGCCTTTAAGTCCTGCCCAAATCAGAGCAATTTGGAAGTACTCACCCAATTCTCCAGCAAATCTAGCAAGTCAAGGCAGCTACGGAACACGTGCAAACTATGTATGACAGTGACGGATACTGCTGGATAACGTGCATCACCCCAATCCCGGTCCCAGTCAGCTGGCAATTTGAGGCTTGCTCGTAGGCGAGATTCAGCAGCTGAGTAACACTTCTCAAGAACAAGCGCAAATAAATCACACTACAAACATTTCCAGGCAATCTAGTACCATCGAGAAACGTCAATTGTGAAACCCCGTGTTGTTGTATTTTGTTTGCCGTGATGCCTCATGATGTGTGTAGTCTATCTACTGTATTAACCTCACCACTAAAATCTAAAAGTTCCGACGAGATGCATACTCCAAAACAATCCAAACCAATAGACTAAAATTCATTGACATATATTGAAATCATATATATATATATGATATTATATATATTATTATATATATTATTATTATTATTAGTATTATTATTATTATTATATATATATAATTATATATTATATTATAATTATATATATAATTATATATTATAAGTGTATATATATTACATTACATTACATTACATTATATCATATCATATAATATCATATATAATATCATATTATATTATAATTATATTATATAGTTTTTTTATTATTATTATTTATTTATTTATTTATTGATTGATTTCAATGTTATATGTATATATTTATACAATCGTATACGATTCTCAGGTTGCAACCTGTGACTTCGGGACCGTGTTGCCCACGCGACCAAGCACTGGAGAGGGCTCGCCTCAAGACCTGAAACCAGTTCCCAGCGACTTTTCCTTCACGGTGTCGACATAACATTTCCTAGCTTCAGATTTCATACGGCTCAAGGCCTCAGGATCATCTGACTGAAGGCCTGTTGAAGGGCAAAAACATGGTAAAACTGCAAGAAAACACTAGGAACAACAACTCCACGCAAAACACAATTTGATGCAATGATATGTAATGAACAAATCCCAAATTTGCTGAAACTTCAACATTGCATTCGCAATCATCTGCAATCATTCAGTTTTCTATCCTTCTCGGCTTTACTCCAGTCATTCTGAAGTCCAAGGTCTGAAATGACAAAAGAGTGCAAAAGTGACCAGCGCCAAGACAAGCCTTCTGCCGTGCCAGAAGTTGCTGCCGCGGTTGACATGCTTTCAGCGTTTTTCTCTGCTTTTGGCGCTGAAGATGGCGCTGATGCAGGGTCTGGTCAGTGAACTTGCCAAAAGGGTCAGTCAAACATGAGTTTCAACCAGAACACCGCAAAAACTTGAAAGAAATTGACGCACCCAAGTTGATTCGGATTTGTTGGTATTTCCGCAATTTGCCAGACAAGATGGCCTTCTGCGCTTTTGCTACCGCCACAGCCCATAGCAAATTTCACTTTGCAAACAATGCAATCCAAGTTGGTGCATGCTTTGATGTTTGACAATGTTTGACATATGTTTGACACATCTGCTGTTGGCGCACTCTGGTTTCACACTGTTGGGCTGAATGCTTCAAGAGATCAAACATCTGATGCGAAGGTTGAAAATTTAGTACATCAAACATGCCACGACCGTGCAAAAGTCAAATGCTTGAGCAGTGAAAATTGCAAAAATTCAATTCGGCCCTGGCCAGAGTCACACAGTTTGAAACAATTTCTAGGCGTTTCATGTTTTATGTTCTTTTTTGACAACACTTCGAGGACTTCCAGCATCTGACTTGCTTGAGTTGATGCACGTGCCTGCCCACGGGGTGGCCGTCCAGCAGGAACCAAACCTGGTGGTGCCTTTTCCTGGCAACTCACAATGCAACGAATCTTCCGCAATTTACACTCAAGAGATCTCAAGAGATTTAGGCAACATCAGGCAACCAAGCACCTGGTCCAATGCTTGCCTGCCGGAATGCATACAGGAAATTCCAGCTGAAAAAATACTACTCTCCCTCTCAGTTCTCATCTTCGGCTCAATTTTCACTGTTTTATATGCTTCATTGATTCATAGTGCTTCATCAAATGCTTGCCAATTTTCACACAACACCATGTGTTGCCAACTCGTTGGGTCGGGCAAAGCATCTTTGGGTCCGAGTCGCTGTTGGCTTCGAATCTGTCGCATCTTTTCAGCCCTTGAAGAGTATGCACTCTTTGCGCCAGCCTTTGAAATTTCGAACAAATAAATATGTGCAAACACCTCAAAAACGCAAATGCTTTCACGACGTGGCTAAACGTGAAACCTTGACATGTTCTGATACTCTGTTATTTAGTGAGCTGAGGATCATGTCTGCCAAATTGACAAGTTCGGCAACCTTGTCATCTCCTTCTCCGTTTCCATCAGTTACTTCATGAGTCACCTCCGTCAGCTGGAGTTGTTCGAACAGGCTACCAGTCTATTGTGCGTCCTCATTTTTGTGATTTCCGCAGAAACTGAACCGAACGTATCCAAAAGTCAGGCCTTGTCCTCCTCCTTGTCACTATTCTCCGACTTTGATGCCATTGGGGCTGCAGGGCGGCATGCAATCGGCACTTTGAACGCTTCGATCAACTTCTGGCTGATGATATTCTGCCTGTGCGTTCCTGGTCCCACTACATTTTCCAAAGGTCTTTGTTCAGTATTTTTCAGTGTTTTGCTGCTTGCCTCAAGTCACGTTGGCATCCAAAGATATCCAAAACACAATTTCATGCAATTGTGTGGGTTAAAATTGCCAACATCATTTACGGATTTCAAAGCTCTGTCATGAGTAGCAGCCCGTCGCTCTTGAGCGGTGCAATTTTGGTGCTGTCCTGCCCCCCCCCCTGCCTACAAAGCGTATACCAAAGAGCTCAGGACTCTGAGAAGTCATTATGTCATTTCAGAAACCAGCTGAATCATGGCGAATGTTGTGGATATTTGTTGATCATATTTTTGTTGATTTTTTAAATTTGATCATAATTCTTATTTTTATGATTTCTTCATCTTCTTCTCGTTTCCTGAGCTCGAATCGAATCATGATACATGATTTTACTCTGGCCATGGGCCAAACAACTTCTTGCACTCCAAGAATTTTCAAGGAAACCCGTAGGTCATCGTAGATCACATGGTTTGGTCATGTTTGGTCCATGGATCTTTTGGATCTGCGGTTCGTGCCGATGCCAAAAGTCGTAGGTTGGATATGGTTTGATCTTTAGACAAACTGGCATTCAAAGTCTAAACGATCCAAAAGACTGGAAGAAAACATCTCCCCACAATCGCCCACGCAGCAAGGAAACATGACATCAAAACAAATCAAAAGAATTCAAATATCAAAATATATCAAACCTGAACCTGGAAATGCGGAAGCTCGAGCCACTCCGACCCTTGGAACATATCTTTTTAGGTCTGTCAACTCAGATCTCTGAATCGTCTCTCAAGGCTGGATGCTTGTAGATTCCAGCATTTGGCTGGGTCTCAGATTGCAAAATCAGATTGAAAGCAAGTGAAGACCAGTTGGAGTTGACGACATATGCATAATTTCATAATCAAATCAAAAGCACCGTGGACACTGAGAAAACTGAGAAGACTGAGGCGATGTCTGCCTTTGAGAGTGACTCCCGGTCAATGGCAACCACCTGTTCAAACTCTCTTGGTACCATTGTGAATTAATCCAGCATAAGACGCCTGAATGACTGATCTGTGGGTTGGCAAATTAGATATAACTTACACATTTCAAAGTTGAGCATTCAAGCACATTGTCCACAACCTTCCCGACATTCTGGTAGAGGTTCCACAAACTACGAGTAGCAGTTTTTGCTGGCCCTAATTACTTTGCATTTCTGCATTGAAGCTGAATGAATAGAGTGTCCACATCCGGGGAAAGTCTGCAAATGTCTGAATGATGTGCCCACACGTCACTGCCCTGTCTTGTAGTACGTTTAATGATTAACGCGAAAGTCTGATTTACGTTGAAACCACAAAGGCCAAACCAGACCGAAACACAAAAATCAAGACACTACCAAGGCAGCCCAAACACCACAGAGACAACATGAGACAACACCTAGAAGTCCGACCCAAGCACGAAAAACCCAAACACAAACGCGAAAGGCAAACACCACCTTCAAATCAAAACTAAAAAAATAAAGTATACTAAAGTTACTAAAAGCCCAGCACAGCATCAAGACATCATTGCAAAATATTGCAAATTAGATAAGAAGCATCACAAGCAAGACGGCACAAACATACGAATCATACTGTAATAATCATATACGAATCATACCAAGACTGTAGCCCTTGTTGACCAGGCACCCAACCACCTAGAGCGTGAACAACTCCCAGCCGCCATGAGGGAAATCTTGTTTGCCATTTGCCCGGTTCAAAAAGCGCCTCTGGAATTGGTAACGACCTCCACCGGAAGCCCGTCTGAAACTGCCAAACAGATATCACCTCAATGGAAGTGATTCTCTCTCATCATCCAAGTGGGAGTCTACTAATTACTTGACTGATTGAGCCCTCAGAAAATTATGCCACAGCTTTGCAGCATCAATCATTCCAGTTGCTTTGGTCCTCAAACCAATGCAAACAAATGCACACGCTATACCTCCACCTCTTTTATCAAAAACCTAGGGTGCTGCTGATTTCTCTGCCAAACGTGGGCATAGCATGGCATAGCTACCCCATGCTTCCTCTCGTGCCAAGTCGCAGCAATCACGACCCCGACAAATGCCACTGCTGCTGGAATTAAACTTGACGATCGATGCAGGAGAAGTCCACACATTCCGACCTTAAGGTCTGCCGCAGCCCGCAATTGACCATGCTACCGTGAGCACGTCAACGAAAAGTGTTTTAAACTGTTTTAAAAGCGTTCAAGTATCAAGTTCTAAAATGATCTAAGAGAAAAGAATAATAAGATAGAACATGATAGAAGCACACAAAATAGCATCTATAACTATAATATCTAATATCAATATCTATAATTGTATATACCCCATAAACATTATACATTATATATACAATATCTAAAACGTGGGTAACAAGTGACGTATCAGCGTGCACCTCTGTCTCGCCGCCTGGCCTGGTGGCTTGCTACAGTTCCTATGCCTTGCGATTTCACACGGCGACACCGAGCTGAGGCAGAAACAGCAAATAGAACCTGACATCATTGCCATCGATTATCGTCAAGTGTTCAATATGATCATGATAATTTCTCAGTGCTCCACATAAAATATCAAATGCAGAAACCGCGATAGAAGACTGCGCCATGAGTAGCTACTGCTACGTGTAGTACTGCACAATGCAGCAAAGTCGCCATACTATACCTTACAATGGCAGGTTTGGACAAAGATCAAAGCATGATGCCCATTGCCCCAAATCACAATGCCCCAAAGGCCATGTAAAGCTACGTGCCTCCCTCTCCCTCTCTATCGCCCTGCTTGGGCGCATAACAGTTTTACATGAGTTTACAATAGTTTATATGTTTATATGTAATCTAATGTATATACTTCCTGTTACTCCTCAGTTGTTCAATTTGTCGTATAGGTGTGACCGGTTGGCTCGTGTCATCGCTGTTTCTTCTTTCTGTCTAAGGCTGTGGCTTTGCAAGATGCATCTGCATACATCTATATAAATACAAATAGATTTGAATAGGTTCACTCATCTCGGTAATCTCGCAGTCTGTTGGGTGGCTGGTAGGTTGACCAATCTTTTCAATTTTGTTTCGCATTTCCCCTTCAGTTAGAAATCTTTGTCCCCTCACGTGCCAGTTTCTTCTCATCAGCCCCATGACTTCGTAGGCCTTCGTACTGCTTTCAATGGCATTGTTTTGAGCACACCAGACAGGCCACATAGCACCCCTACTGACCCCAAAAACATCTACTGTAGTCGTTTCTTGTTAAGCAATGGGAAGATATGTGATGATACGTGAAGTAGATATTGTAAAAGTATATCTGGTTGCTGTCGGAGGTGCAGCAGTTGCGACAATGATTCCGACCAGAATTCTCCCCCGGAGTCTGCTTTCTTTGTCTCAGCAAAGGCCTCACAATCATTGACAGCGCAGGTGTTCCAAATTTCCTCCGAAGATCAAAGCATTGAACAAACATACAAGCCCAGCTGCCCAGCTTAGTCCAAGGCAAACAAATATCCATATGCAACTCGTTGCAGAAGAAACTGGACTAGCGTCACAAGTGTCACGAGGGGCCACACACCTGGGACATCTGGAGGACTGCATCACACTCTATTATATAATTAGGATATATAGTGAAGTGAAGTATGTGGACTGCTCTATCCTGCGAAAGACACCACGTGACTATCATATTTTCGGTGTCGAGTTTGTTCTGAGCTCAGCACCGCAGAATATGCATCCTTGGTGACGAAAAATATGACTACATATTCATATGACCTACAACCCTGGAACCTCAATGCCCTGCAAATGTAACGCAATGAATTACAAAGCTCCTATCGAATTGGGGCTTCAGCCGATAACCAGGTTCAAACTCCATCGGGCAAATCGCCCTCCCATACCGTAGAACTCCTGGATTGAAACTCAGGGGAGATCAGGGCAAACATAAGATATTTACAACAAATATGGCAGAAAATCTATATTCCTGAAGCGATATCCATCCCACACAATGAAACATGATGAAATCTGATGAGATTGTTTCATGCCTTTTTCCATGTATCTGACTCTTCACCATCTGACTCAATTGACTCGGATGCACCTTACCTGATCCTCAGGCTCAGCCATGTCGCGTGCTTCCTTTTCCGTGTGCATTGCCCTGAACGCGGGCACGCGATCCAATTCTCAAGTCTCACCAGCCGCCTGACTAGTTTCAGAATGTTCCATGTGCCAAAATGCAATCAAACGCCACGTCGTTTTCACCAAAAACCTCTTCACTTTCACTACTCTGATCATTTTAATCGCCATCATCACCATCACCATCATCACTGCCGCCATCATCGCCATCCTCCTCCACCTCCTCCACCTCCTCCACCTCCTCCACCTCCTCCACCTCCTCCACCTCCTCCACCTCCTCCCACCCCCACCTCCATCAGCATCAGCAGTATCGGCATCATCAGCGTCAGCATCAGCATCATCATCACAATAAACAAAAATAACAATCATAACAATTATAAACACATATAAAAACTGAAAATACAACAATATATTGTATAATAATAATAATACTATATGTACAATAATAATCATCATCGTTGTCACATGTTGTCACCATCAACATCCTCCTTCTCCTTCTCCTCCTCGTCATCATCATCATACCAGCATCCTCCTCCTTCTTCTCCTCCTCCTCCTCGTCATCATCATCAAAATCATCACCATCACAATCATAAACCAACCTCCTCCTTCTCCTCCTCCTC
>Ga0126342_10009328_pt1 | contig 17590 bp, 15 predicted proteins | sample Cyp1metagenome_FD_92528 | JGI IMG/M metagenome (GOLD analysis project Ga0126342, IMG submission 92528) | Coral microbial communities from Lord Howe Island, Old Settlement Bay, Australia - Cyphastrea 1 metagenome | ecosystem: Host-associated > Invertebrates > Cnidaria > Coral ... | reverse complement strand
ATTCTCCCACCCCCGTTAAACTCTTCCATTCATTGAAGATCTTCAATAGGGGTTTAATTCTCCCACCCCCGTTAAACTCTTCCATTCATTGAAGATCTTCAATAAGGGTTTAATTCTCCCACCCCCTGTTAAACTCTTCCATTCATTGAAGATCTTCAATAGGGGTTTAATTCCCCCACCCCCGTTAAACTCTTACATTCATTGAAGATCCTCAATAAGGGTTTAATTCATTGAAGATCTTCAATCATCATCATCATCATCAACATGCCCGGAACGTCCCTGTAAATATCCGGGCAACACAAGGCGCCTGGCCGTATATATATATATATATACATATATATATACATATATATATATATACATATATATAATACATATGATAGATACTTGGAAGATCAACCCGCGGTTAGTAAGTGGGGGCAACTTTTATAAACCGGTTATGACCCACTGAGAGGAGACTTGCTTCACTCAGCGTTATGAAGCTTTTGCTAAGTTTTAATGTAGAAAACCGTGCTCACCCATCAAATTTGGGGAATATGTTGCTGGAAAACTCATCAACCATATAGGGATATGTGATATATACTGTAATATGGGAAGTCATAACTTTGGAACATAATATGAGATATAAATGAGTGTATATATATATATATATATAATGATTGTGATATGGTGTAGTAGTATACTTATATTGTGTTTCATTATGATTACTGATAGGCTGATAGGTATATCTCTATACTATGGCTAGAACGAGCTGGAAGACGCCATTCCCCAAAAAAACAACTCTTCAGAACGGGTTCACTTCAAACCGCAAATGATTTCCAAACTGTTCGCAACATAGCCAAGAGTGACAGTGGTGCCACATCACTTCATCGGCATCTCTTGATCCATGATATTCCCATCATATACTGTACTGGTTGGTGGTTTGGAACATGTTTTATTTTTCCATATATTGGGAATCATAATCCCAACTGACTTTCATATTTTTCAGAGGGGTAGGTATACCACCAACTAGTATACACCAGTATATCTCCAACGGTTGGTGGTGAAATCCCCCATAGTTCAGCCATGGATTTCCATCCCATGGAGGTGATGAAGCAGCAAAGGTCTTGCAGCTTCCAGGACCGGAATTTTGATCCTCAAGTTCTGGCCACTGTTGACGGGGAAACATGATGAGAAACTTTATGGAAATTTGGGTGGTTTCAATTGGTTTCATGTGCTTTGTCTGAGTTCTTCAGACAAAAGGCATTTGGCCGTATTTGGCTTGTGGTTTGAACTTGCATGACATGTGTTTTTTGTAGACTTCCACATGTTGTCGTGCATTCTCGGGACTGTTCAGAGACTTCCAACATGTCCGACTTCTCAGTTCAAAGGTCCACAGCTATACCATGATGTGTAGACCCCTTTGCAATATCCGGATAGTCTATACAGCCATGATGGGACTAGCCATGGGGTCCCAATGGCAACAGCCATGACAGGCCGGGGCAGTGGACCGCGCTTGGCCATGGTGGATCGAGGAACCAGGGATCCCCGGGATCTCCAATCAACCCCACGGAATTCTGGGTGAACTATCACTGGCACTTCTGTCAGATTTTATCATATCCCATAGGATCCATGGTGCTGGTATATATGTATATATATTACATGCTAACATGACTGGGGTATATTGATGGGATCCATGTTACCATATATAGCAGCACCATGGATCCTGTGGGTATAATCATATAGTCGTTTCCCATTTATTAACCGGTTTGTTGATCAGATTATAGAGCCTAAAAGATTATCCATCAAACTCTTGCTACTTTCATCGCTGATTGTCACGGCCCTGCCTTTCGGCCAGGCAACGGCAAAGCCATGCTGCGGCTCTATGCCTCCCAAGGAGACAAGACGGCAGCCATGGAAGTGCACAGCGAGTGCAGCAGCTTGAAGATTTGAGAAGGGGATAATGATGGTTACGTATGAGTGACATGAACAATAGTGTGATTATATATCCGAGATCAAGGGGGAAAGATGATTGGTGAACCAATGAACAAACGGGATGGCCATGAAAGAGGGCAAGATCGGCCACAGCCAGGGAAGCTGTGCACCCGGTGAGGATTGATCCATAAGACATCGGAATTCAACCATCACAACTGTGGATTGCAATGAGGATACGTCGATACGTTTATAATCAAAGAATTCCACCTTGTAATGGTCTAAAGTTGGATAGTGTGGATTTCATGTGTGAGGTAAATAGAGGTACATTTGACCAAAAGTGCGCGGGCTTCCATAGCTATACTAAAATAACTAGGGGGTAACTATCAGGAAGGTTTGAGAGCCACTCATGCCTGGACCAGAGCGGTCTACACATGTTTTCGCTATGACCATTGTTCTTACAGGATTGTAGCTTTTGTTTATCCTCCAGTAAACCAGCGTAGCTATGGAAAATGGCCCATTTGTAAGTGATTTACCAATTTACAACGGTGATTTCCATAGCTATTTTGGTTTACCAGAGGCCACAGGTTGAAACATCAGTTTTGAGCGTGTTTCTCAATGGTGCTCATGTCGTTGATGATGGTGGGGAAGTGTCTTGACCCAGTTGTTTGTACTCTTACCCTCCCGATCCCTCCGGTAAGGTAGTACATGAAAAAGGCACATTTATATCTAGATGATGTACCAATTAAACATGGTGATTTACTAACTAAGTTAAATCTCCAGAGTGTATAGCGTAAATTCAGTTTGATCCCTCTCTGTCAATCATTATCGAGGTACTGCCACAGCAAATGACGAAGAGCGACTTGCCATAACTAGGGTTGGGCAGATCTCATTTTGGGAAAGTGTAAACAAAACAAATTCAGCTTGGCAAAAAAAAAACAAATCGGTCAACTCGTACATTCTTAGACCCTCCAAGTACTAGTACCTAGAAAAACTGGGCAATATACCCATTAGTTTGGGACTATTTCCCAAATCTACAGGTACTTGGCGCGTCTAAGTTGATCCCACTGGGAAATCTCTCCAAGTTTTCATTTTTTGCGCACCAGCTGTTGCCAAATCCATGGTTTTGGCTGGTTAAATCCGTCTCCATACCATGTCGACCATCGCGATCTCCTTTAAGCGCAGGTGTTCCTTCGAAATCTTCGGCTTTGCAGGGCTTCAAAGGAGAAGACGCAGATGGGCTAGCACTGGACCCAGAAAAATGTGTCATTTTTACACAAAACATGCATTCTGGGGGACTGATCGACCATTTGACCTAATCCGAGTTTCAAGATGTCTCAAGTTATTTTGAAGTGTGAGTCACATTTTTGGGGGTCACAAGAGAGATGACATGACATGCCACATTTTCTTGGCGCAGGAGTGCACCGGGTCAGCGCAGAGCTCTCAGTCTGGCTGCTAGATGGGGATGTGGTGATGCTGATGCCCAAGTCATAGACCCGATATCGAGAAACATTGGGGAATATACTGTAGCCATTACAGATGTGCCATTATGACTTGGGACTTTTACCTGTTTGAAATCATTGGTACTTGACGGGTCCAAGTCCAAGTAGTTGTGGCCTCGTCCGAAAAACACTCAGTAAAGCCTGTACATTCAATGACTAGGAGTTGAGTAGAGGTATCTTCTTGGTGCTTGGAGGATAGCCAGGTCCCCGCTGTGTTGAGGTCCTGACTTGCGGATTGAGTGCAAGAAGCTGCAAACTGCCACAGGGCCAAAGGAGCAGTTCACCAAATGGTCCCTGAGCTGCAGGTATTCGGTTTCAAAATTGGCTGCGAGTTACCCCGCAAAAAAAAATATGGGTGACTTGTGCATTTTCCCTATCCCATATGCTCCATGTATGGAATATTTACCAACATTTACCCCATAAATGACCCAAATGTAGGTAAATATACCATACATGGAGCATATGGGTATATAGTTGAATACAGATTGTAATTTTTGGGGATGCACCCTGTTCTGATAACATTTTGGGACAAGCGCCAAATAATATGACGAGGGAACCCCAAGCTACCATCACAAGGTGTGATGTTGGAACCAACGGATATGTAGGTTTGACCGACCGGCAAGGGAGGGGATGCACACATAGGTTTTGCAGTTTTGGTACAGCCTTACTGACTCTTCTTGGTTTGGTGTGGAGGTGTTTTCCTGATGTTGAAATTGCTTGGCATGATTGACTTCATAAGTAAGGATGAATATGTGTGAAGTGGAGCTTTCCTTTGTTTCAGTGAAACTTCATTTGAGGTTGTCGTCCGAAGTCCTAAAGTCCACAGAAATCCCATGGTTTGTCGTACTAAAAATCCAATCTTATCCCGGCCTTTTCACTTTGCATATCCCCCACTGCTTTGGTCAAACCTATTTGCATTCACCGAAGTTCGCTTTTTTTTTTCCAGGAAAGACGCGTTGATGATTCCTGGCCACATTGATGGGGGGGGGCGATCCAAAGATCTGAAATGAGGAGATCTGTCGATGTATCACTACAAGCTATATACATCTATATACTAGCTATAGTGGACATGGTTTATTTTCACCATCAGACGTGCAAAAAAAAAAGTTTTAGATAGTTTTAGATCATCCTAGACTTCAAGGAGGTGATGACATCAGTCCACTACACAGCTTTCACGAGTCTCCGTATGCTTGGTAACCGCTGTTCGTTGTATCAGGAAATGTGGGCTGCTGGAGGGAGAAAAAAAAAAGACCGCCAAGCAGTGCTGGAGTTGCTTCCCTGGTTTGGGGGACAAGGGATTTGGCATGAAAAGGCCACAAATGGCTTGGCTGTTTGAGCAGCTGCGGTGCAAATTCTTGTTTGGTGCAGACTTCATTGAATGTCCCAAGCTAAGATTCAGGGACTCTCATCTCTCTTGCAGGTATTGAAAGGTTGGACACCTGAGTCTTTTAGCCATTGAATTGGCCATATGAGATGTTGAATGTTTTTGACATACCCTCTGGTAAACTAACATAACTATGGAAAATCACCATTTTTAATGGGAAAACTCACTATAAATGGCCATTTTCAATAGCTATGTTAAATTACCAGAGGGTAAATACAATCGATTTTCTCTTGTTGAAAGAACACAGCCTGGGTGCACCTATGTGCACCTGCAAGGATAGGTCCAAAACCCGGGGCCCCGGGAAAAATGCACCATTTCAGCAGGCCTCAACGAGCGCCATCACGTCGTGGGAGAACTCAGCTACAGATCGCAATGACTCACCACAAGGGGAGGCTTAGCAGAGGAAATCACTCTAATTAAATATAATTAAATTCTACAAGATGTTATTTGATATTCCCGGAATTGTTGAGGGAATCATGATTGCACTTGTCGAATCTGGCCATCGATATCAGTAGATTGTTTCTGGAGCGAAGAATGAGTCAGTTAGTGATTGATGTGATTGTTACGCGCGAAATTGTGGGGAGAGAGAGAGAGGGTTCTGCGATGCAAGCACTCCAAAAATCACCGGGCAGCCAGAAATTGCATTAAATTGCCATGTGTGTGATCCCACAGTGTGTGTTTATTTGTTGTAAGGGGGACATGTAAGGGGGACATGTCCGCACACTTCATGCTTGCAAAGTCTGACCTGGAGCTCGGACTTGAAGCCTGATCATTGAGTGATGACTGAATGATCGCTCATAACAGGTGACATAGAATGCAATGAATGAATGATATTATATATCAGCAAGTGATCATTATAACAAAATCAGTCAATTAATTAAGTAAATTAATGAAATCTTACTTACATTTCATTGTTTACCACCGGGCCGGAACTTTGCTTGTTGCCAACATGTGACTCTCAAGGATTTCAAAGGTTCAAAACGTGCCTGCAAGTGCCGTTTTGTAACACACAGGATTTATACAGAAAATTCAGCTTCACTGAAGTACTCACAGACACACACATATCTCCTTTTTGACGGTGAAGAAACAATGTATTGCATTGAGTCAGCAAGTTTTTCAGCTGACTGGAACTTGCCATTGCTGGCGGTCAAATAAATCCCAGGAAGTTATGGGTTGGTGAACCGCTTTGATCCACATTTTACCAACCAATCCAACACTGAATAACTTGACGGTGAACTCGGTGAACCCACAATTTTTCTCCCTCAAAGTTCGGCCCTTTTCGAGGGGAACATTTTGGGGAAGCCCATTGGCCCATGGTCATGGCGGGTTTGCGCCTGTTGGGCGTTCCTGTGGTGCTTGGCCCTTTGGCCGTGGCGCTGAAACTGCATTTGTTGGGAATGCAGCTGCTGCCCCGAGTGCGCCTTGGAGGCACTGTTGGGCATTGTCTTGAATGGCAGTGACATGCCGTTGGCATCTCACAAGCAAAAACAAAACAGATATCATGCTGATGATATGTTTCATAGTACTATATTATATTATCACCTACATAAGAGCCATTTTGGCGGTACATGACATGTTGAACACGTCGCTTCGGACAATTGTGGCATTTTACCTCTGAAGCATCTACCTTAAACATGTTGTATTTCCAGAACCATGGAGAACATGGGACCTATTATATCTAATATGTAATATCTAGTCTATATCAATCTGTATGTAGTATAGTTATATCATGCTATATCATGCTATATCATGCTGTATCATGATATATCATGCTATATCATGCTCAATCATGCTATATCATGCTATATCATGTTATATCATGCTCTATCATGCTATATATCATGCTATATCATGCTATATATCATGCTATATCTATATATCTATAATTATATTATATATATCTAGAATATCGATATCAAATATGATAATGTTTTCCTATTCTCAGACCCTTTGTTCACTACTTCACATCGGAAGGGTAAACAGTGGACTCCTCACAGACCCTGGCATCCCAAGGTCTGCTTCAGGCTGGGCAACTGTCGCCGCGGAAATCGACTGCTTGGGTAGTGAAATTAGGTGATACTTCAATCGTTTGCCATAAAGGGAATATGCTAATATATACAGCGTATATGTATATATATATATACATGCTCAGTGCCATTACATGGACCTACCTTTCTCTGAATATATATATATATATTGTATTCAAAATGTATATAATTGTATATATATATATGTATGTATATATATATATACATGACTACCCAGCATGCACTTGCTTTTCGATGCTGGACTTCCAAGATTTGCCATGGATGCACACATCGAGAAACCATTGACGCAGCTATGACTACAAGTCTGATTGTTAATCATCTGAGGGTTTATGTATCAATCATATAATACTCATCAATGCCAATGAACTATAGATCATAAAACACTCATATAGTAATGCTAGTTGATGGTTATCATTGGTTATTGAGTTCATCAGTTACCAACTCAACAACCGCATCGCATGTCAGGAGCGTTGCTCATCGCGGCGCTGTGGTTTCAACACTGGAGCTGGTGATCTCACCTTCGATGACCGGCATATTGCATAAAAGCCTATATAAATCTATATATAATATATAAATAGTACATATATATATATATGTATACATGTTCCTAATTGTATGTATGTACATATACTTATTTGTATATTTATATATATATATATATACATATATATATATATATAGTATCATGTTTCTTGAATGCATGGATTTTTGGACGGAATTTGATTTTGTAGTAGAAGTGAGGATCAGTTTAGTTTTCAGTGAAGGTGGTGGATACACGAGAAAGGATTGTTCAGTGTTGCCGTTGTGTTTTCTGTGCCGTGGTTGAATAGCAACTTGAATAAAGATATGATTCAATTACCCTCTGGTAAACTAACATAACTATGGAAAATCACCATTATTCATGGGAAAATCCGCTATAAATGGCCATTTTCAATAGCTATGTTAAATTACCAGAGGGTACTCAGGTTCGGTTTCTGGAATCCTGAGATTTACCGCCAGGAGCTTACTGCTCGGATGCATCCTGATGGGAGTATACTGGATGCATCTGCTTGGGAACCCAGGGAGGTCTGTGCTGTTTGTAGATTACCAAGTCAAGTACTGTATGAATTATAAACCCTACATTTGAGATCGGAATGTGTGATATGTCAACTTCTCATCATGGGTTTGTTTTTGTATGTGCTCATTCCAAACACAATTGGATGATGCATAGCAAGTACTTGGTACACAACTTGTAGATGGTGCTGCTATCTATGCATTTTGGGGTAATACCAAGTCTTCACCGGAGACTTAAAACAGAACCCCCTGGGCCCCTGAGGAAGAAGAACATTTGGTGGTTGGCCGGGGCCTGAGTGAATTCAATCTACACCATGGTTATTGTGGTGACCTGTGAAGATTTTACCCCCATGTTTGTTTTTAATTTTCATGTTGTTCCATACGTATATTTATATATATATACATGTATATATATATATATATGTATATATATATATATATGTATATATATATGTATATATATATATGTATATATATATATATATATATATATGTATATATATATATATGTATATATATATATGTATATATATATATGTATATATACATATATAAATATACATTTTTACCTTTGTGACTTCCTGTAGATGAAATCCGCATTTCCGCAGACTTCAGCCCCTTGTTTGTGGGACGTTCCCGATGCACATCGATTTATCGAAGGGGAAGTCACCAGCATCAGGTGGAGATGGGCTGGCGAAAGGAGACGGCGGAACTTGTGGCGAAATGCCGCAAGTGGTACTACGATCAGACAGGTCGGGTGAAGTCACGGATGTACTGGCATACCTTGGGTGGGTGACCCAGCAATAGCTATTGAAAATTGCACATTTAAAATGTTGATTTTCCATAGTTATGTTAGTTTCCCCCTCTGGGTAAACTATAATTTTCAGAAATAAGTTTGAGTGGAAACAATTCAGCACAATATCTCAGAAATTCTCAGACCTATCATGCTGGCGTCAATCTGTGGAGCCATGTGAACTATATAGTTTAGAATCTTTTGGAATCATTCCCACCTCACAGAATTGGGTCTAACATGATACTAGTATCACTATGTATCACTTATCATTGGATTTACCACATGCATTACTATTGAAGTAGCGGCCTCTTAGCCTGCTTGGACTGGTCCAGCCACTTGGTTGCCGTGCTTTTCTGTGATGAACACCAAATCTGCTGAGATCTCACATTTTGGTTTATCACTGGGAAACTCGGAGTATGAGCCAGCTTACAAACTTTCACATCTGAGACATATCCTTGTGGCTACATTGGAACATATGGTCTCAAATACCACTAACACATGATGCTTGTAAGATGAGACAAAAAGTACCACCGACAGTTGGGCATTGTTGAGCACATTGTTTGGCCCATTGTTGGATCCCAGGTCTTGGGTTTTTCAGATAGACCACGGATTGTCATCCTATCCCTGTCGGTCCAGGTCTATGTAAACAGGTTTGTTTATTAAGTGGGTAATACCCAAAGTCGTATGAATAACCATCTATTACTATTACCATCCTTGCAATATCATGCAATATCTAGTGGTATCAAGTATAGATACGATGTTGTTGGCCACTAATTATTGATATGAATTCTAAAGTGCAGTATCAATAATTAGATTATCCGATTTTATCCCAATAATTATCATATGCTGGTATCCACTATATAATTGTTGATAATAAGATACTAATTATTGGGAAAATCTAATCATTAAATGATACTGGTACTTTACAATGATCATTAGATTATCCCAATAATTAGTATTTTTATGATTGATTAGTATCAATTAGATTAGATTATCTTATTATCCCAATGATTAGATTTTCCTAATGATGGTATGATACTATATCTTTAAACTCAATCATTGGGAAAATCTTCACCGGGTTTTCCCGACTTTGAGGCGATCTGCGCCACGCGCGCCTTGCGAGTCCCTTGCCGAAGCTGGAGGAAACGAAGGCGCGGCTTAAAGGGCTGGAAGGGCATTGGTTCAACAGAAGAAATTGGGACTTTAACCATGAAAAGCACGTGGATTTAAGATGATTTAAGCCTCAAACATGTGGATTTCACCTTCAATGTAGATCAAAGATCCTCAAAAAAGTGGGATTTCGCCAGAGATCTGGATTCCAAGAGGTCAAGACCTCTCGACTGCAGGCAGGCCACGTGGCGGTGGTGCGCACCACCCAGAGCGGTGAACGACTGCGGCCTCTGGCGCAGCTTGAGCTGGTGGAGGGACAACCCAACAAAGGTGGGGGATGATAGTCTTCCCACAAGACGCCAGGGGGTTCTTAGCATGGATTTTATTGTATACCAAATTTGCACATGACTGGATCTTTCACATTCTTTTACCATAGTTTATGATGTATTCTTTTTTGCTGGGGGTGGCCTTGAATCATTGAATCTGTTCAAATTCCATCAGTTTAGTATATTGAAGCAACCATTGGACCATGCTATTTTAGGGATGATCCGCCCATTTTCAGAAATACCCATGGTGTTTTGCCCAAATTCTGCGGCGTTCTGCGGGGAATTTTAGTGACTATGGATGATGAATTCACCGGCTTCCGAGTTGCATCCCAAGGTGTTGGGCAGTTGAGATATCAAGGGATGCAAGCGATGAACATAGAGATGAAACCCGTGAATTGGCACCTCATTTTGGGGCAATTTTCATGGGGATAAGGTTTACATCCTTTTTCTGGCTTCCGAATTTTGAAAATGATGATAGACTATAGGGTGTGGGGGTTCAAAGCCATGATTGAGATTGTGACTCCAGATACAGGCTCTGATTGTGTCGGAAGGGATAACTTTGTCACGTTGCGGAGCATGCATTGTGGATTGCATGTTCACTACTTGATTATTTGTTGTTGTTCTCTGAACCATCTTCTATGTCTATGTCTTTTCGATTTTTCGGCACTCTGACTTGTAGCCTCCAGCAAAATTAAGATAGATATGAAAAGCCACCATGAATGTAGATCAGTTATCATTTACCTATGGGTAAACCAGGGGTAAACCATGGCTGCCAGTACCTTTGAAACCGCGATGGAGGCTTGTAATTTCCGAGCTTCGGAATCCGGCGAGTTTTCCGCGCCAGGTGAAGTCTCCTTGGTAATCGACCCATCGATCACCTTCCAAGAGTTCATGGGCTTCGGTACATCCTTCACGGAGCGCCCCCTGCCGGATGGGCGATGTTTGTTTTTAGGGGGAACCATGGTGCCCCAAAGATTTTAGATTATGGGCATGTTCGTTATAGTATAGGTTTATATAATGGCATTATAATGGTGTAAAACTTCCATGAGTAGGAGTTAAGTATCCTACTCATACTCGTTGAAATGTGTTTATCAACAAAGTCGCAGCTGGCGGGCCCCACATTGGAGTGGGTTCAGCCAGAATTGCAATTCCAATAGTGAAAGTATGAGAAAACTACGTATGGATATGTATGGATAAACCTTTGGATTTTGGGGGGTTGCCCCATTTTTGGACAAACCTAAGTGACATCACGAACTTCAATGAGCAGATCTCAGACATCATGGACATCATGACTGTTAGTAGGGAATTTGTGGAGTTTAGGCGCCACACAAAGGGAGATAACTGGTGCAACATGTGAAATTCACCAGCAAGATATTCACCATTTCTGGCATTGCAAACCTCCAGCTGTTGGCAGGGAAGCCAATGAGGTTTGTGTGTTGCTACATCATCTCAGATATGGCTATGGATCAATACCTATTAATACCATTTTTAGAGGGATGAACATCCATTTACCAGCTATTTTGATGTTCACCAGGGGTACAAGGTTTTGACACACTGCCATATCAAGCTGGCAAAGCCTCCTGTTTACCGACTAATAGTTTTTTTTTCATGATCACTTCCATCACGCACCCAGAACTGTTTGTAATGTTCATCGAGGATCAATAACTCCGCAGTATATTAGGGTGGGTAAGTTATCACAGTTGTGCTCATCCGTTGACATTAAGTAGAACCAGCCACCAGGAGTCTTCCTGCAAGATTTTGCAACAGATGGGTTCCGCCAGCCAAGAGCGGACACGTGTCGGTTTGGAGATGGGGCTGGTCGGCTGGTCATGGGTTGGTGGATCCTTTTCCCGCTCGGGAAACAACAAGATTACATATATAAAAGTCTATATGTATACTGGAAACATATGTACATATGTATATGCATTTACGCACATAAGTGATGAGCCAACATATAGGGATGATACACAGTTTGTCATTTCCGTTAGTATTTTTTTAATATGATATATGGAACATGTATCTATACTAATACATGGTTGCATAAGCACATGCACACTATGATTTCCAAGAATCTGAATGAGATGATAAAAGGTGCAATATATTTTGCTTAGCTACTAGCTGATGATGTGGATATATATGACAACAACTATGATATTTCTACCAGCTATCCAATAGGAATGTATTGGATTGTTTGACATCTCATCCACATTTTTGTTGGACACAGATTATTTGGTTGATTGATGTCTCGGTTCCACACTTTTTTGTTGTGTCGCATGTCCCCTAATTGTTTTTCCTTGTGATACCATGATTTGAAACAAAAAAAACAAACTGTAAAACAATCCCAACATGGTGATCCAAAAACTGAATCATGAATCATAATCCCAAGCCAACAAAACGCCAGAACTTCAATCCCTGTGTCTTCATGCATCCTTTTCCAAGGATAGTGGATGCTTACTTCCATCCAGAGACTGGTTTGGGCTTCAACATGGGACGTCTCCACATGCGCCCTGGCCTGGAGTTCAGCCGTGTTGGGTTCCCCCATTTTTGTTAGGTCCCATTTTTTTGCAATCATTAATATGTTTTTTTTGTTGTGCTATACGTACATTACAGTGAATTAAACAAAAAATCCGTGGAACTTCGGGCACCCGTCGGATTCTATAGATACTTGTGCTATCCAATTGTTCAAAACATTGGCCAGATGTCAGATAATATCTGGAGTCAAAATTTGATTGCTGGGGGTGCAGTGGAGGTTATCAATGGGTATGTCAATGGGTATGTCAATGGGTATGTCAATGGTAGCAACAACCCCCGAAAGTTGGGATATAACCCCTATGACTATGCTTATATACATATTATAAATATAATATATATATATATCCACTTACAACTGGAACTGCTGCCCCAATATGTTCTAGATCCACAACCAGTCACAAGCATATTGGTTGCGTGCATGCGCGTAGAATATGTTTGCTGATGTTCTCAGTTTTATCGTTGATATCTTGACCTAGTTGACTGTCTTCGGCAACCTCCCTGTTTCAGTCGAAGATGCCCGACAAATGTTGGACCTAGAGCAGCACATTCGTGCAGAGACTCAGAGGACTCAGTTCAGTGATTACCAATCAAAATAGGGTACCCCCACCCAAAAATTGATCATTATAATCCTAAAACCACAAAATTGGATGCCCATCTTGCAAGACCTCCCTGTTTTCACGGGAAACAACTATATATTTTCTGCTGGTTTTCCCTTGAACCAATCCACTGATATTGCCTCTAAGAGGCTCCAAGTAGCTATTTCGGTTGGTCCCTCATTTTGGTTTTGATCATCTGATTCCCCATAGGCCATAGGTGGTTGCTTCAAAAAACTGCTGCGCATCACCCTCCTAGCTGCCAGCTGCAGCTTGAGGAATTCTTGCGATTTCTCGGATGGCAACTGGAGCTGCTGTGAAAACGAGGATCTGTCGAAGTTCTGCGTGGATCGATATGCCGCTCGGCGAAGCCCTCACAGCAGCTGGATTGGGTGTGGTTGAAAATGGATAAACATGGGAGGTAGCCTTGAACTTGTTGTTTTAAGGGGTGGAAGATCAACCCTCAATTTTTGTTCAGGTCTACCATATTCCGTATACGCTAATTTTAGAACCAACGCATGTTGAGATGGTGCAGGATAGGATGAGGGAGGTGCCTTAAGCTGCCAAACTCAGCATCGCTAGGAAGAGGCGATTCTTCCAATGGTGAGGCGTCCGGAAATGCCGTGCTGTTCGCTGTTTGGGTTTGCTGTCCTCAAATTGCAGACCACAAAATTTACCCTCTGGTAAACCTACAAAAAGCTATGGAAAATCACCATTTTTAATGGGAAAACTCACTATAGATGGCCATTTTCAATAGCTACGTTAAATTACCAGAGGGTACCCTTCATCGTTCTCTTTAGGAACAGAATCAATACTGGAAGTCGGTGTAGCTTCCCAATATTTTTGGACACACCCAAAGTATCCCAAAGTGTTGTTTGCCTCATTGGATCTGACCCCAGATCAAGCAACATCATTTTTTTTTTCAGGATCCACCATTGAAGTGGATCATTTCATGGGGGCATCATGGTGTTCCACATTTTTTTGTAGGTGCCCAAGGTAAATTGGTACTTCTACTGTTGGTGAACCTTCCGAGCATTGCTGGACATGGCTTCCTCGCCATAGGCGCGCGAGCAAAGTGGCAGCTGCGCCGCTGACGAGCCTCAGCTGTTGACTGGTCAACTGCTACATTCAATGAAGGCATTGATCCACCCGTGAGAACTATAGAAGTCAATGGTGAAATGATCATGGAAAACATGGTTTATTGGAAAACCTTTTAATGATCAATGAAATGTTCATCATCTAATCAACGGTATTAATTAGTATTTTCATGATTGATACTGTTTTCCATGATTGTCCAACACGTTATTTATTATTATTATTGTTATTATTATTATTATTTATTTATTTATTTATTTATTATTATTATTATTATTAAATTATTAATTATTAATAATATTTTATCATTATTAGTATCATTATTATTATTATAATAATTATTATTATTATTTAAAATTAATATAAAACTATAATATGTATATATATATATTCCATTGAGGACACATGATTTATATTGATTTATGGTAAACCATGCATGATCCACCATAGTAATTATATCAGTATATTTGATAACAATCGTCCAGGATCTTCGCAAGCCCCTGGAGCCCTCCCAAGTGGATGAAGGCTGGCTGCTCTGCTTGGGCTTCATCCCCCATGGATTGGCTGAAAAATATTTCCCAGATGCTGGGGATGATATAACATGGTCTAACTCAATGGAGTGGAGACAATGGAATATTTATCAGAATTCCCCTGTAATGTTGATGGAAAAAAACACATTGTTTTCTGTAGATGTTCCCTGAAACCAATCCATTGATGAACCTATCATTTGAATTGCAAATGAACTACACCACCCAATTAGGGTAACATTGGGGATAGTTTACCACTGGATTTATCATATTACTGTACATTTCATGATGATTCAAGGATGCATGGACAGATGTTTTCCCTGACTTTGGAGCATTTGGCCTCCAGCAAATTCAATCATGGTTCGCTGAAAATTCCGCCGAATGCTTGATTAGTTGGATGTCATTTATGTTTTCCAGTGAAACATATTGGTTCAGCAGATGGTAAACATGTACAACGTTTTTTCATGGCAGAGGGTTGCTGCAAACCTACATGAAAATGAGTGCCACGAGGAGAAACTGGTGATTTACAAACCTTCTACCATGTCAAAAAAAAAGTGGCAGGGGTTTGGAACGCACAGCAGTTGATGTCCAGGATAGCGAACAGATGTGTCAAGGAGGCAAACTGAAAGAAGCACCTGGGCAGCGCTGTGTGTGGCAACGGGGCCAGAAGTGATATGGGAAGCCGTCATGGTGACCCATACCTAAATATCATTGAACTTTCCTACTCAGTTCATTTGTTATCCATATCTGATCATATTTGCCAGATTTTGCCAGATTTTCCAGCCATCTCTCCAGCTCCGCCAAGGCCTGTCGCCCTGTGTGGGCCAAATTCTATGTGCGTTTTGCTGAGATGATGAAGGAGAAGGGTCTATCCTTATGGGGTTTCTCAGTTCAGTGGCTCGGCAGTTTTTCAGATTGACTATCCCATAGGATCCATGGTGCTGCTATATATGGTAACATTCTGTAACATTTACCATCAATATACCCCATTCGTGTTAGCATATATACCGGATCCTATGGGTATGAAACTCGTTGGCGGTTGATGAAAACCACTGAAGTTGAGATGTTGGTCCACCTGGTTGGATGTTGATATAACTGCATTGAAGTTGATCGTCAGTTGATCATGTCTCAATCATTTCCCTCTCATAATCTAACAACTATGGAAAATGGATGAACATGGCCCATTCGTAGATGATTTACTTATTTAAAATGATCGTTGTCCATAGCCAAGTCAAGTTACCAGAGGAAATTCAGTTTGAAAGTCACTTGTAGTTTAATAGACCCAATAAGAAAACCATACCTCGTCTTAGCAGAAAATTGTTGCTTAAACCTCATTGGATGTTATGATATGTATGACTGTTATGATATGTTATGATCACCGCAATTTCAGCACCTTCTGGGTTATTTTGTTTTCCCAAACCTTTCAACACCATTTCAAAAACGCATGGGTCAACTTGGACGTTTCCTTTCCCGCATCAAAGGAATGAACCCGATGGACAGACGCCGTGGGAAAACTGTGGCCGGGCAGCAGCGGCAAATCTGCATTTGTTCAGAGTGTTTTCTTTAGACTCTCCAAGTGGAAAAATGTGGCAACATGCCCATTATATCCCATTCAAGTACCTGGAAAAATGTGGCGATATACCCATTATTGCCCATTATATATATATATATATCATTGTGACTCAGGATTTTACTGTACATACTTTTGCCAGTGAATTCATTGGTACTTGGAGGGTCCCTTCGCATGTCGAGGTTTGTACAGTCCCGAAGAGGAGCGCGATTTCATTCGCGACCACCTGGGGCCTGAGCTGGAGAAGAGCGGTTTCTGGGACCAACAAAAAGACGAACCACCGGGGCCACCCTGAGTTTTTGGCGTTTCCAACTTCCAACAGTTTGGCATATTTTCCCCCGAAAAAGAAACACATAAATAGCAATTTCACTACAGGGGTAATGATAATTATGAAGAGTGGATTATGGGGCATCCTATTTTCAGGCACACCCTTGTATAGTCTAAAGAAGTACATATATATATAATATATGAGTGATGATCAAAACCCCCGCAGAGGAGTTTTATACAAACCTATGATTGGAGTATGTTGTTGTAAATTTGTAGTGCTTTTTGCCTGGGAGGCGCAAGAAAGCGCAAGGGCGGGCGCAAGATATATTAATATCGTAGTTCTTTTCTGTATCGGTCGGTATTTGCAGCTGTAGCGGCTCAGAGCTCATAGCCAGAACATATAGGAGGTTAAGACTAATTTGACTAGCAACGCCATAGAGTACAGAACCTACAAGTTTTCCAGCACCGAGAAACGGAGCAAGCTCCTGAAGAGCTGGGCTGCAGCTGAAAGGTGGGCCAAGGAAAACAACGTTGAAGCTCCTGAGCCACCACCTGGTTTGAAGCGGTGCAAGGCCTGAGGGGAGATGTGTTTTGCTTGGAAGTCCAGTGGTTGGAGTTGCATGAGCTGGAAGCAAAGACCATTCACGCCCTGAAGCATGAGCTACTAGTGTGCCGATCATACCCTTGGCATATCAATTCAGCACGGCGTCAATCCGATTGTGCGCTTAGTGTCAGACGGGACCTTCCTTTGAATGCTTTTTTTCCCGAGAGCGTCTGAGCGCAGGGTTCTTCCAATAGTGGGGGTCTGTAAAACATCTTCTCATCTTCACATCTTCTCTCACATCTGCTCATCTTCACATCTTCTCTCACATCTTCTCT
>Ga0126342_10009327_pt1 | contig 17592 bp, 16 predicted proteins | sample Cyp1metagenome_FD_92528 | JGI IMG/M metagenome (GOLD analysis project Ga0126342, IMG submission 92528) | Coral microbial communities from Lord Howe Island, Old Settlement Bay, Australia - Cyphastrea 1 metagenome | ecosystem: Host-associated > Invertebrates > Cnidaria > Coral ... | reverse complement strand
CCACCCCCAGTGACGTGACGTTAGTTGTGCATGTGACGCAAGTTCACATGAACGTTAACATCCCCACCCCACCCCAACCCAGTGACGTGACGCCAGTTGTGCATGCATCAATTTCAAGAGCAACTTGCCTCCAATCAGCAAAAATGCCAAAAACGCAGGGGTCGTTAATGGCGCCGTAGGCAAAAACTAGTGATAACTAGTGGGATTTTCGTGGGATTTCGCAACGGGTTAAATAGTGATTTGTTATGGGACCCTGGCGATCGTAAGGCCAAATTCAGTGGGTTCTCCCTTTTATGGGTCATAACATGTGATAACTCTGGTTAGTTGCAATCCGTAGGATGAGCTCATATGACCTCCAGGTTGCAAGAAATCTCAAGGCGATGCAACCAACAGGGTGATTTAATATTTAAGAATCAGACGAGATTCTGAAAACTGGGTCATTTTAGGTCCTTCAAAACTACCACAAACCATTGATCGAAGGAATGTTCAGGAGAAATTCATTTTCACTTCACCAGCTGGAAAATGGTTTTCATGGAAACTTGTATCCCGGATAAGATACGGATTTCAGCGACAAGAAGGGTGATTGATTCATGCAAAAACTGGGATTGAAGCGACTAGGAAGGTGTTGGCCCAAACAAAGAAACGGATTTCTCCAACATGGCGAAGATAGGGAGTAAACCAGTGAACATGAGGACACAAAAACAGAAAAACGCGCATTTCACCATCAGAAATGAACTTTCACCAGCATATTTGATGGTGATATAATGCAATCGTTTAAGGCTTTAACCAACTATTTTATTGTGATGTAATGATGATATGTTAGGGATAATGGTGTAATATGGCACAATATGCCCTATTTATATCCTTTATATGGGATAATACATCTTCCCATTCTGCTAGATTCACAATTTAAATATAGTCTTAGAGGGGTAGTAACTCCTACAGTGCTGCGGGAGGACATGTCCCAATGGCCAAAGTCATGCCAACTCGACGCGCGAATTCGACAGTAAACCGGTGGGCAAAATGGTGACAAGACGGTGCCCCTCAGCTATAACTGGTTGGTGGTATACCTACCCCTCTGAAAACTATGAGTTCGTCAGTTGGGATGATTATTCCCAACTGAATGGAAAGTCATAAAATTCATGTTCCAAACCACCAACCAAAAAAGTTGCTTGCTAGACCCCGTTTGCCACACATATATCTGTAGACTGTAGACATCTGTAGACCATAAACCAAACATCCACACTATCTGAGGGTGCCCCGCCTTGTATGAATTTAAGCTGGGCATCGCCGAACATAGATTCCGACAGTGGAATTGGACTTCAACAGGAAAACTACTTAAAAATACTCACAGATCTCCCACTTTTCGGATAGGAAAGCATCCACAAATGGTGGATTTCCAACTTTTGCCACTGGTACAATGATAAAAAATTGCTGGATTTCCCACTTTTCCCAAGTCAACTTTAGTAAGTCATCACCAACACCTGGTGGGTTTCCCTGTCCTCATCAGCATCAGGCCAAATCATGATGGCGCTCTGCCACGAATAAGGCAACAATGCCCTGGTACCGCCTGGGGAAACATCGAGATGAATCAATGGCTATGCTATGTAAGGGGATATGCCCCCCAAATATGGATTGATAATAGTGATTTAATGTGATACATACAAATATAATGTTCAGTAGCTCCAGTTTAGGTACCTGAAATGGCCATTCAATGAAGCTGTGGGATATGGCACTGAATCAGCCATGGTTCTCTACCAAGACAAAAAAAGGCCGATGCAGAATTCGAAGTTCGAATCCTTGCAGACTCTGTTGTCAATTGTGACAATCACCAGAAGTATGGATGCCAAACATTCCAAAAAATTGCCCGACCGATTTTTTGGATAAGTCTGATAAGTGCTTTGTGTGAGTGCATTCCCAGGCATTCCGCTTTTCAGATGTCAAAATATCATAAAATATCCATTGAAGCTTCAGGTTTGGTCGCCACGAGTTCTCCATATTTTTCTGTTGATTTCATCGCCCAATCCGCCTGAAGGAAGGCTGTACAGCACGCAACGCCTGGGCTAAGGCACGCCAACAAATGCAGTGGTAAAACTTCAACGGCCATGCAACAGGAACCGATTCATTGGAGGTACCTACCATATACAAGGCCTATTTTTTAGGCCTATGTAAGGGGATATACCCCCAGAATATGGCTTTATATGGTACTAACGTACCTCCATTTTAGGGTCCTGAAATTTCCATAACTTGTAGCCTCCAGCTAACATAGCTATGGAATAGCGACGCCATTGCCCAGTTATATTTTCCCATAGCTATGTTAATCTACCAAAGGGCAACTCTTCCCTTCTGCAAGTCCATGAGTCATATCTTATCATATCTTGGCTTAGCTAAAAGAGTGTTTGGGCTGGCCATGAAATTCCACTATTTATGAACTTATGGCCAAAACATGCCAAAACTCCCTCTGTTATTAGGGTAGTTCCAATTTAGTCATTACATGACACGCAACCAATTTCTTGTTGGTAAAACTCCTGCTCTGGCCTCGGACTGGCCAAAAAACCACCATTTGGTCGAACTGAACGTGCCATGGAACGGGTCCACGAACGTGCCAAGTCAATAGGGATAATTATGATGACCCACTAGGTTTTAATATTTAAGGGGTGTTTTTCCCAGCATTTTTGCATATTTTTGCACCCATCTTAGCCCATCAGGCTGCCCCATCGACCTGTCGGTTTCTCCGTCTTCCCACTTCACAGGGACGTTGGCGCCATAGAAATCAAAATCGATGCCCTGGGTGGCAAGAGCCTCCTGAGACGCGCGCTTTGCCGCCACGAGGCCATGGTGCCAATGGGTACAACTTTGAATCTGAAAATTGCTGATATGGTGATTTAATTGTGGTTTTATGGGGATTTAATGGGAACTACTCGGGTTAATTGAGATGTAATGCTGGTTGGTGGTTGACCACAATCCCTCTGAAAAATGATGGAGTTAAAGTCAGTTGGGATGATGATTATTCCCAACTGAATGGAAAAATAAAAGTCATTGCTGATATTATATCTGTACCACCAAAAAATGATAATCTTAATGGGGAAAGTGATGATTAAGCAGATGTTACGCATGGCTACCCCAGTTTCAGACAAAACCAATTTGATGGTCTTTCGAAGTAGACCATCAAATTCTTGCTGGTGCTAAACGCAGGGAATGGGTGAATGGAATGATTGCAATAGGTATGGATTCGATCCTTCCCCCATTCTCTACGCTTAGCAACAGTAAGAATTTGGGTGGTCAATCATTTTGAGCCATAGGACACCGCCACCATTTCTATCGTTTTTTCCTGGGAAAATGGCTGAACATGTCGTATATGTTCAATGCCAGGATTCACTTAGGGAACATCCCAATTCATAAGCTCCAAATAGGACGTCGTGGCCCTGATCACCAGCAAAATTCTGGTCAAATCGTTGTTGGTTGAGGGGTGTTTGTCGTCCCGCCGTAGGGGCTGAAGATTGACAGAAACACGTCTTCCATCGCGGTGCACATTGTCTTGATAACCGCCACTGTTTTTGTCGCTTTTTGTTGATGTCCTTCATTCCTTCATCTTAGAATCTTTCTCCATGGTCAACTCCCTATTTTGGATACTCCTACCACCTGGCGCAATCTTCAATCTTGCTCCTTTTGCCGTCCAGAATGCCATTGAAAAAGCCGAAAACTAACCCCGACAAACACTGAAACTACACAACAAAAATTAACAACAACTTCTGGACCCATGGTTCATCATGGTTCTATGCATTTTTTCCTGCCCCGAAGTTCTCCAAATCGCCAACTCCGCAGTCACCGCTGCCCCGCCCGTCCTGTTCACACACCGAGAGCCACATGGTGCTGACACCACTAGAGCCTCCCAGACGTTCAGCCCAGGCGATGCATTGCAAGGTCTTCGGTTGGCCTGTGGTGCACTGGTGCACTTGCCGAAGCAACTGCAAACCAACCCTGAAGACGCCCGAGAGTGACATCTCAGTGACTTGATCCCGGAGCAATGCCCAACCCCCGATTTTTGTGCAGTTCTTTGGGGCTTGTACTACACGACTCACTGCGGAACATGTTTGCGTTTGACCAAGATCTTCCAAACACTTTTTCAGAGTAATAAGGCCAATGACCCCAAGACTCTGACACCCCAATCAATTCTGAGCATTTATTAGCTGGTTAGCTATATCCCCATTCATGGCAACAGATCCACCTTTGAAAATTCAAAATGTTCGTAAAACAATAGGGTCCACCATCCCCAAATTTATCATTTTTATGATTGGGATTTCAAGCATCCATCGTTTATACCATGGCTAACCTCGACCAGTCGTCCGTTTGGCGGAGGCGCCTTCCATCAATGAGATGCTGCTGGAAGCCAAGCTTGTGTTTTCGCCTGTGATCAGCTGGGCAAGCGCACCAATGCCGTGGAAGAAGTATGAAGAAGTGTTGAACGACAAAAAAGAAGCAGCCAGTCACTCAGTAGTACCCAGTAATGTGAAAAGTAACAACCCCCAAGATCTATAGAACTGTCATTTACCACTATTTCGTTGTTTTGTTTCTATCTTTTCCGAGGGTGGTTTGTTTGTCAGACATGTGAATTGACCACAAGACATTCTTCACGCTCTTCCTGGAGCAGTCACGGAGCAGAATTTCTCTATGCGAACTATGTTCATCCCATTTCATCCCGATGGATTTTCACAAGCATCTCTCCAGCAACTAAGGCCCGAATTACGCATCTTGGATTCTCTGCATATGTTCAAAAGCTGGTTAGGCTCGAAGATTCTCAAAAGGAGCAGCGCCTGCTGGGATTCAATCTCTGGGTCTGTTGGTGCATGGTTTAAATGCCCAAGAAAAAGGAATGGGCGAGTTTATGACTTTGATCGCCGGCAATTCGTAAGAGCAAAAGGTTGGATCTTTTTTGCGGTCCAGAACAGTTTCATCCAAGAGCAAAAATAGCAACAGCAACAAAGAACTCTAACACACGCCCAAAAAATGTCGATGTTTCATTTTTTAATGTTTTTTTTTCATGGTTTCAACGCGCATTTCAAGTGGGATAAACCCAGATCGCCTTTGGCAGTGACGTAGGTGAACTCCAACTGTCCGCCGTCGTCATCTGCTTGCAGATAGATCTGGCCGTGAACACCGTGACGAGGCCGAAGCAAAACGTTGGGGATTGAAAACTTCAGTGAATATCCTGAAAAAGGCTATAGGCATTCATTTCTATACACTTATTTTTAAATACATCACTGAAGATTCACTTAAGATAAGTTCATTTGGGGCTAATCCATGAGCCTACCATAACCATCCACTTCATCCAGGGCGCTCATCCAGCGCTCCCAAAAAACACCACCGTCCTTGAGTCGTTGCAGCGCGCTGCTGCCAGGGTTGGTGTCTGAAATCACTAGTTCTAAGACCTGGCGTCGCAGCTAAGGATGGTTGGAGGGACGAAAAAATTGGGGATGTAAATAACTAATGTCAACCCCGGATTAATAACCATGGTTTATGACAATTAGGGGGGGGTACTCCTCCAATAGTCATAATCTGATACCCAATTTAACCAATCGTTTATTAATCCAGGGTTGACATTAATTGACTAAGGGAAGTGGTGACTTAGGGAAATGGTGACCATCAACTGTGGTCCAATCATCAAATGTCATACTACTGATCCATGAAACAACAAAAACAAACATTATTAACCATGCGCTTTTTTGAGTTTGACTGAATGAACATGGGCATGACATTCAACCATCATGTAAGACCGTGAACTTTGAGATGCCATGGACATCCACAGAAATTTCGACTGCACGAGCGTGTGACCACGATGGACTCCTTCCAGTTACACGGCAAAGTGTTCGATTGCATACGGGTCATTTGTCCGTCCTTTGGACACTTTTAAATGAGATCCTGAAAAATTTGGGTTTCAAAAATGGTCAAAATCTTGTTTGGTTCAATCCCCATTTTACTTTTTTTTGGCTTCAGTTGGTCACCACTCTAAAAGTGCTTCACTCTCAGCTTCTGTTGGTTTATCATCCGCCTCAGTTGGTTCAAAGGTGTTGTCATCGTGGATGCTGATGACCAGCGCCTTCGGCGAGGTATCGCCATCCGTCCACCTGCGCTGGAGCAGCGGATAAAGGGATGTGTGGATACACACACACACTGACACACATGTATATATCTATGATAGATAGATAGATAGATAGATAGATAGATAGATATTAGATAGATAGATAGATAGATAGATATATATATATATACATACCCCAATACCAATATATGGCTATGATTTTAAACAAGCCAGCCCCCCAGTATATCCCCACATCTTTGAAATCTTAAAACTCCTTAAAACTCCGATAAAAATGATGGTTAAGTACTCATCAATTTTTTAATTTACCTATTTAGTAACCAATCTGGGCAAATTCTAACATTTCACGAACCTGAAAACACTTACTCGTGCTTAGTAGGGAATGGATGGGTTGCTGGGGGTTGCTGGGATGATTATTACTAGTGATTATGGATCGTTCCCTCATTCCCTACGTTCAGCACCAGTAAGAACAAAAGGCCAGCTATGGGGATACCCTTACCATGGCAGGCGTCGTCCAGCCTTACGCTTCCACTGTGGAAGGTGTAGTCGACAGGCTGCATCGTGCTGGCCTTGGTGACATGTGCGCTGAACCCACCAGGCATGCTTCGACTAGGCTATTTCATTATAGTACATGCTTCGTATTCAAGGTTTACAACACTTATAATTGTATGCATGCATATATATATATATACACATATGTGTGTATGCATACATACATACATATATATATGTATATAGATATATATGTATATGTATGCATATATATATAGATATGTATGCATATATATATATATGGGTTTTACCCACATATGCTGCACATGGTTCATGATATCCATTTGCTTAACTGGGACGCAAATCCGAGCAGCCAGCATGCTATAACGATAATGGTTCTGAAAACAATTCATTCTCAGGGAAAACATGCCCAGGAACCCTTTCACTTTCAATCAGAAAAGGAACCGAAATGGAAAACAATGCTGGGTGGGTTGGTGAACCTTCAACACTTTCAGCAGGATACACCCCAAGGCCCAAGGGGCTAAATCGATTCCATCCAAAAAACAAGTAAGACACAAATAACAACATCAAAGTATATGGCGAAAAATTATCCAGTAAGACTGCTGCATATTTGTGTCTATCATGTTTGAAACTTCATTCTTAGCTCCAGCTGGCGTTGAAATAGGCTATATGGAGGTTTCCTAAAATAGGGGTGCTCGCAAATCATTCAAGTCATGGATGACAATAACTTGGTATTGACATCCATGGTGACTTGGGGATACCCTCGTTTCAAGAGCCCTTCAGTTCTAGGTTGGTTTATAACTTCCATTAACTATAGTTATAAGTATCAAAAACCTCATAGTGGGGTTATAGACCAATCTATATGTTGGAGATATTGGAGTTAAAACCCTCATAAACTATAGTTAATAGTTCTGGGTAAATTATAACGACCTCACTGCGACCTCACTGGAAATCATGGTTAATAAGGGAAATCATCCCAAAATGGCCTTAATTCAGGTTAGTGAATTATTATTTATAATTTACCCAGATAGTTGTAGGTTTATCACGATAAATCACAGTTACTGGAGTTATTTTAGGCATCAAATATGACCCACACAAAGGGTTTCTAAGATTAAACCCCCATCAACTATCGCTATAAGTTTTACAAACCATAGTTGTTGGAGTTATTTTACTTACTCAGCGGGTGTCCTTGCCAAAAAACGTTTAAACCTTTTTTCGTTAGGTTCGCGCACGAATTTGGGGCGTAGAAAAGGGGGCAGTTTCGCGCGCGAACCCAACCAGAAAAAAAGTTCAAAGTGTAGTCACTTGCTGAGTTAAGGAAACCTCCACATGGACTCAGGCTACAAGTCTCATAAACCATAGTTAGTATCAAAAACCACCATTGACATAGTTTATAAGTGGAGGTTTCCTAACCTAACTTATATAAGCGCTATACCACACACACGCATATATATATATATATATATACACACATTGATTTATTTAGGACACCTCCACATGGATACAACCAGCTTGCCCCTTATCCTCTGGCAGCAAGGTACCACTGTGTCCACTGTCACGGTGGCCTCCGAGATCAAGGGATTCATGGAAGAAATCACAGGGAAACACAATAACTGCTGGGTGGTTTCAACCTACCCCTATGTTTCATGGGAAAAATCACTATAAATCATTAATGGTTAATGGATAATCTATGATTAATGGTTAATAGCTACCCTCCGGTAAACTAACAAAAAGCTATTGAACATGGCCATAGAAATGGTGGATTTACCCAGCTATAAAATGGTGGATCTTTCCATAGTTATGTAAACGTTTACCAGAGGGTAGCCCTCTGAAAACTATGACTTAGTCAGTTGGTATCTGTTTATTCCCAATATATGGAAAAATGACCAAATGTTCCAAACCACCAACCAGATAGCCATTGAATGATAGTTTTATGTATGCAGCATGTTTTTTGGACTCAATGGTGAATTCAGCATTTTTTCCTTGCTGAGAATGGATGATTGAAGTTTATCCATGTTTATCCAACATATTGGTGATAAAAAACATTGAAGATTGGGGTCTTTCACCAGCAAACATCGTTTTTTTCGCCGGTTCACCCGACCAAAAATCGGGACAGAGAAAAGCATGGGGGTTGATCAGCAAACACCAGGGATTTTCATGGAATTTCACCATCCAAAGTGTCCAAGTTCCCTTCAAGGCCCTGCAACAAAGAAACAGTCGAAATCATGGTGGACTTGTAACATCCAGAGAGACAAACTTTGAGATGTACATTGTCTTAAAAACCCAAACGGCCAACAATTGAAACATCTTCAACTCCCAAAAACTCCCAACTGAGGATTAGATGCCCCTACTTTGTTGACTCTCTTTATTGGTCATCCATGAGATTTCCATCATCCGACTCGACTCCGCCCTGGGCGGACCATCGCGCCTCCAGAATCCCCGTGGAACCATCAACCCTCTTCAAGGGGATGCCAACGGTACCCACCTTTTCAGTGAGATTCAAAGTGCTGGCCTGGCAACAAAACAGGGATATCTTTCCAGGTGCCACAATAGCTGGATGGTGAAAAAATCATGGAACATATGGAGGGTAAGCAGGGCTACCCCCATTTTAGGAAACCTTAGGAAACCTTAGTATGGTGATGTGATGGTTTTTAAGCAGCATTCAATGGGAATAGAATGGGATACATGAGCATTCACCAATGAAATTTTCTTTGGGTTTGCCTGATCTTTTCGAGCAAAAATGGACAATGGAGTGCTGTAGCGACAAACCCATGAGTATGAGTCTTTCAAGAAGTCTTTCCATGATGTTGAGGCTGAGGTCGCCAAACATGATTTCAGACCATTTCGTATGTCCTGCCCTTTGGCATTTCTTTCACCATCTCCCGTCACAAAAAGTTCGCTTCCGGCGAAAGGAGGTGCAACCAAATTGACATCACATCATCTGCCCCAAGAGAAACACGAACAGCACAACCAACATCGACAGAACAAAACTGAGAAACAAAAGGCAACCACAAAGAGCATTCATTGTATCCATTGGATTTCTGAAAATTCTGTCCATGTTTTTTTCCCGCTAGCCAGCAAGAAATCCATTGCCTGAAAAACCGCGTGGCCCTGCTGCGCATGGCAAATTTTCAGCAAGGCAGCGAGCAAAAAGGCCTGGTGTCAGCGGTTCAGATCGAGGCTGGTGGCTTCCCATCCAAAAAAACAACTGGTTGGTGGTATACCTACCCCTCTGAAAAATATAAAAGTCAAATGGGAGTATTATTCCTAAGATATGGAAAGTCATAATCCAGTCATGTTCCAAACCACCAACCAGATGAAAGTCGCCAGTCTCATCGCCAGTTTGGCCTTCAATGTGGCCATGGCCCCCTTTTGGGGGCACCGCGAAGCGCGGCCAAAAAATCAGGGGAGAAATCACGCAAGGGATCTGCTGCCAATGTGGTGTTCTCATGGGAAAGACATAAAACGGGCCCCAAGGATGCCAGGACTTCCCAATTTCCGCAGTGAAAAGACCAGGAAAAAACATAAATACCGATTGGATCCGATTGTTGCCTAACCGTCCCTCCATTTTTCTCAAGAAAATAATGTTGCATCATGTGCCGTGGGTGAACAATCACCGTACTTCTTTGCCCCACAAAAGCTGCCAACTTGTACACAAAGCATGTCACTTTGCAACATCAGAGTTTCCCTAATTCAAGCATGGGAATGTGTGACTTTCGCAACACTATGTAAGCAACATATCATGTTACATCATGTTATATACATCCCTATCAACTGGTTGTTTTTTCCATGCGAAACCGACATCTCTGACAATCTGTTTCTCATATGTCCCCAGACCACGCGGCTTGAGCCAGAACTGTTGAGGATTTTGACCTGGCGAGTGGGGATTCTGTGGGGATTGGATCCGAACATCTCGTCCACCAAGATGAACATCTATACTCCAAGCTGCCAGGGCAGCTAACCCTACAAATAGCATGCAATCATCTTCCAGACTCAGTGTGGGAGGCTTCCATTAAGGTGGAAAAGTCACAAACTGGAGATGTATGTTGCACGACTGAATTTTCTGAACCCTCAAAACACGCCAATTCCAAAAAGAACACCATCTTCCAAACGTAAATTCCGGTAATTCAAGATAACTATGGAACATTTCCCATTCAAAGATGGATAATTTCTATTTAAGCTGGTGATTTTCCAGTTCGCTACGTTATTCAAACATTGCTGGATCGCCGGCAGCCAGTCCACTCCCGATGTCAATGGGAATCAGCTGATTGGGTTGGTTTACAACCAAACCGTCTGGAAAAACCCACTTATATTTGGTTATGTACCCATATAATACCCATATGGCCCATATAATACCCATATAATTACTTATATTATATATTTTGGCGCTTCACCTACCACAAAAAATATTGGCTAATCATCAGAAATCATCCCTTCTACCCATCATTTCTTGTGCCCATCATTTGATGCCCATGCCATACTGCGATCACTGAGCTTTCAGGCCATATAGCCCTCCTTGCGCAGCAGTTTCATCAACAGGCGACAACCTGACGTTTTAGCTTCTGTGGAAGGTCCAACAAAAGTCACCAAACATGCGGAATGGGTATTTCATGGGGTGGATATGAAATCGATGAGGACTGGGATTCATATGGGGTTGAGATATTCATGTTCCGAATATGTTTCGAATATGGGAATGGTCCAGAATGGAGATAAAACTTGATATCAGGCCTTGGAGCCCAGAGTTTTCGACGGAGCACTTTTTCTGTCATAGTTAAATCATGTGAAACCATCTGCAAACAGGCCATTTTTTTCCATAGAAAACTGTACATGATTACCAATTGGTACCCTCTGGATTTTTTTTTTGGCATAGCTATTGAACATTGCACATAGTTGATTTTCCCATAAAACATGGTGATTTCCATAGTTTTTCTATGTTTACCAACTGATCACCCGGCCCATTGATCACCATCGATCCATTCACCAAGCATTCGCCGGTCACCCAGCACCGAGATCTGCACTGCATTTGTTCAACTTTTCTTCTGGATCCTCAAGTGCCAGATATGAAAGACGCAGGGCAATTCTGTGCATGCAAACGACGATAAATGCCTTATATATAATATATATATTAATATATAATAATATATTATGTATATATAAAAAATATAAACATACCTTCCGGTAATCAAACCTTACCTGGCTGGAACATATTGGAAAATCCTCTGTAAAGAAAAGGTTGTAGCTAGGAAAGTCATCCAAAAAATGGTGGATTTTCCAGAAGGCCTGCTTTGATTACAGGGTATAATAATGTATAATAGATACTATGCGCATGAGCAGCATTTACCATTTGGTTATTTAACATAGCCATCGGAAAATCCCCAAAATAAATGGAGGTTTCGATCGATGGGAAAATCGAATCTATTTCTATGGGCCATCATTTTCCATGGCGATCTGTTAGTCATAACCAGAGGGTACCTGCAAGCTAATATCCTCAAGTGGGTGTGATCCAAGACATGTCAAGCTGAAAATACCTGAGTGGATGCCGAAATCTGGGGCCCTGGGCCCTTCCCTTCCGCCGATGGTCACCTTGGTGAAAAATGCCGGCTGAACTGTACCATGTTTTGGGGATGTCTAGTGAGTTTAGTATCAAAAATCATAAACCTCTGGTGGAAATTTGGAAATCTATGGAACTAGAAATGTATTGGGATGTAACATGATGTAACATGATCGAACTATAAACAAAATGGGGTTGAAACTGAAAAATCGGGAATTTATACCTGATCATTTGCTCTGAACAGGCCTGCCGACATTGGCAATCTTTCATGAGAATGGAACGGTTGGACCAGTTCAACTTGCATCACGAGACTCCTTCTTGTTGGGACTCATGGTCCGCATGCGCCAGTAACATCTCCGAAAAAAGAAACTCAACAACTGGTTGGTGGTTGGTGGTTTGAACCCCTCTGAAACATATTAGTCAATTGTGGTTACTATTCCCAATATATGGAAAATATCAAACATGTTCCAAACCACCAACCAAAGAATTTCCGTTTTCTGTTTCCCTGAATTTCTGAAAAACTAAGGGAGCTCTGCGTCGCACGAAGCTAACCCATTTTCATGTCCGTCAAGGATTCGGGAAAAACCCTCAGTTTGTCCATGGGAAACTGCGGTGTTTCCGCCCCAGAGCTCGCTGTTCAAAGCCCTTCAGCCAAGGGGCAACAACCCACCAGGTAGAGAGTGAAGCTGATAATTTTGGGTACTGCGGCGCGAACTGCGCGACCCAACATGACCCAACTGTTGTGGATGTGCTGGCTTTACCCTTCCAAAAGGCTGGTGAATCAGAAGTCAACATAGAACTCATCAAAAAAACCCTCCGGTAATTTTAAGAAAGCTATGGAAAACGGTCCGTTTATAGATGATTTAGCTATATATATATATATGTTAAATAACTTTTTTGGAAACCGACCAGGTAACCCATGTTTTTTGTGCCTCGGAAGAGGGTCTTCAGGAAGGCACTTAGAATCACCGAGCCCAAGTGATAACCTCACGTCGGCATCTGTGAATCTAAACATTTGGGATCCAAGATGATCTAAGCCACTGAAAAATGTGGTGTGAAATATCTATTTAAACATTTTCAATAAGCCCAAAGTGGGGATATGAGCATGAACGATTCGACACTAAGCGGAGTTTTGAGGGGAATTTCTGTGTGATCACCAGAGCTATCAACAGGGGGACCGATCCTCGGCGAAAAAAATATTCCGCTGATGGTGGAGGAAAGGGCCAAGTGTCAAGCGGAGTGTCTGAAAATGCGGGATACCCATAAGATGACAATTTCATGGGGGAAAATGATCATAAACCATCATACAAATTCAAATGAGGATTTAATAAGTTTCTACCTGGGATTGGGATGGGAGGAAAGCGTCTCCCAGCTTCTAAAAGGACCTTTCCAAGTGACGGAACATGTTGAAGATGGCTTCCAGCACGATGCATGGATGCCTTGGGAGGAACCGTTCAACCATCCCTGGGAGCTATCCACTTGGTCACCAATCCACAACTCGAACCCATCACCGCACTGCACCAAAACCTGCTCAAGGCCTTTGTGTTTTCGATATGCATCGAAATCTTCGATCTTGGCGTAGCTACCATGTTTTAATGAAACATAGATGCACGCAAGCGTGAATCTATAGGATATATATATATATATCAATATGTGTGGAATGTGTGGATAGATTTATATAGAAAACTAGTGTCCACCGTGTGTGGATTCTATCCACATCATCCGTAGACACGACATTCTAGCCGAGCTTTGTCTCCAATATCTCTGGATCTTCGGACTTATCGAAATCACTAACCGCGATTTTCTTCGTCATTCCGATCCCAAATTGGCCCCCAAATTCATCATTCGCAGGATGCAAAACTTACTGGTGCTAAACGCAAGGAATGAGGGAATGATCCACAACCACACTAGTAATTAATAATTATCCCAGCAACCCCCAGCAACCCATCCATTCCCTACTAAGCACCAGTAAGAAAAATCATGGATCCTCCAAAAAGAGAGCACCTGGATGATTTGGTGATACATCTGGCAGCCGCCCCATGCCACCATCTATAAAATGGGCCGCTAAAAAAGGCCGCTATCGAGGGGCGGAATGTCCACCTTCACATCTTCCACAAAGGGGATGAAGTACCACCTGTGCAGCGGGAGCGACTAGTCGCGGTTCTCCTGGAATTGTGGAACACATTTTGGCGAGAAAACATGAACAAAATAGGAAAAAATCAAGGTTTTTCCGCTATCTTCGTTGGCGATATCCAGCTGGTGAGAGAATTTCCGGTGTCACCATTTTCGCTGGTGAAGTTCCAAGCGTAAATTGCCACATCTAATCACCATATCTACTCACATTGGTGACAACTCACTGCAAAATATCGTAAAATATAGCAAATTTCACCAGAAGTCAGTTGATTTTTCCCCCATTGATGGCCTTAAACAACATCAAAAAAAACAAATCCACTCAGCTGCCGCCATCGACATTCCCCCGAGGCCACCGAATGCCTTTCAGTGACGTACGCCAAGACGTACTGAGTGCCGTTGTGAGTGATCTCCACTAACTCAGCGCAGCAAGCGTGAGAGAAATCTCGGATTTCGGGGGGGTCTAAGAATAAGGGATTTTCAGAACCTGTTATCATGGGATATACTGGGATATAGTGAGATATGAAGAGATATAATGAAATAACGTAGGATACAATGGCATACAAAAAAAAGATTTAACCATAGATTATCCATAGATTAACCATTTTGTATCCTTTCAACATGTTTTAAGGCCCTATTTTTTCAGACCAACTCACTGCTGGGAATGGAAATGATCCACTCAGGCCATCGGTGTTGTATGGCATCCCGGCAGGTGCTTTGCAAATCAGGGGCCCCCGATACCCTCTGGTTATTTGTTACCTATTAGAAATGGGTGGATCTTTCCATGGCGAACTGTTAGTCATAACCAGATGGTACACCCAAGCTTTGACAAATCAGCTCCAAGGTATGTCTTCTCTATGCTTTGCTGTTGAATAATGTTGAATATCAGTCAGTTGAAGCTGCACCAAGCCAGGCCAGCCAGGCCGAGCTGAGGCTCGCTGCTTGGTTGGAACTCAGCTCGGCTCCACCCCTGGCACCCGAGCTAAGCTCCAGACCCATAGACACATGAACACGACATAAGCCAAGTACACCCACTGTTCCTGTCACGGGCTGGCTTTGGAAGCCAAAAAAATATCCCCCAGGTCCAGAAGGGAATCTTACATGACAAGAAAGGATCAGTATCAGCTTCCCGGTTCAAAAGATACATCCATCATGCGCCAGTTGCACTGTTCATTTTTCTCGCGAAAAACAACACCATTTATCATTATAGCAACCCCCCAAAAAGGTAGACACATGTTTCCAGGATGGTACAAACAGTTTTTTCCACGTAAGTCCCAGGTTTCCAACTTTCCATATCTTTTCATCCAAATTTTGGGTGTCATTATAGGTCATGATATCCCAGTATGCCATATAATATCATATTACCATTGTACTTGGTTATCATATATGATCTTCACTAATCATCATAATCAGGGGTTGGTAAATGTCCTGTTTTTGTTTTGGGAATTTGAACATCACTCTCAAGTATCCGTTGGATTTTAAATATCCCCGTAGTTGGGTGATGGTCAATTAGGACATTTACCTTCTGGTAAACGTTTACATAACTGTGGAAAGATCCACCATTTTTTAGCTGGGAAAATCCACTATTTCTATGTGGCCATTTTCAATAACTTTTGTTTCTTTACCAGGAGGGTAACTATTCACCATTAACCATAGATTATCCATATATTAACCATAGATTAACAATAGGTTAACCGTTTATATTCTGTTTACCCAGCCATAAACCCATTCACTGTCCAAAGAATCGCCGACTTCGGTGATAGTGACGTCACCGTCAAGGGAACAACGGTAGACCAACGGGATCGACATGTGGGGTGGCAACCCCACGAAAAAACACGCCATGCTGAAGCCATGACCCGTTTAGTTCGATGAATCAACGGTTTACCATGTCTTAAACATTGCGATATTTTCCACGGAAACGATGAAACATTCCTAAAGGCGATGTTTTTTTCCGCGCGAAAAACTCGTATTGAAAAAAACCAGGATCAACTCGTAGTGCTGTAACCAACACCCAGTCGTCCTCTGTAGCACAACATTTCAGGTCAACTCGTGGTCATATGGTCATTGAACATCTCAAATTCAGCACCAGAATGGATCTGAACATAGGAAAAAAACCTCCAATTTTAGGACATTCCTTTTTATGGATGACAATGATGATCAACGGATTCTTCAACTGATTATCAACGGCTAAATCTGGAGTTGCCCGGCTGCCAAACATGCCAGAGCTGGCCCCCTGCAACGACACCGTCCGATGCATCTGCCGCGACAAGGGGCGGGATACGACACAAGGGGTGCCATTGGCGACATCGAAAAGGATTCGAATGGTGACCCTGCAGCCAATAACGGAACATCAGGGAAAAATTACAGAAAATCACCTGAAATCGTAGATGGTGTTTCTTTATTCAAAGTCAAAGTTTGCAACGCATTTTCCAGACTCAGGCTGGTTGTACCGCCAACTTTTTCCCCTGTAAAAAAACAAACTTTCAATTCTCATGTCCAGGAACCTTAGATGCGGACATGTACCCCCTGAGAATCAAACGCGGCTTGCTGGAAAATCCCCATTTAGTTCGACGACTTTCCCATTAAAATGCTCATTTGCAGAGGATTTCCCAGCCATGTTTGAAGACACCGGAAGGCAAACTGATTAGACTTTTCATATCTCACCGTTGATGGATGTTGATGGTTTAATCCCATTAAACAGTCGATTCTAAGTCGATGAAAATACCCCACCCTTGGGGCCGCCAACCTCGTCGTTGCCCATCAGCAGGACCATTTGGCCAGTGGAAACCTTGAAAGTCTCAGGACAGAAATCATCATTCCCAATCTTGGGATATCTTAAACAAATCTACCAAATCCAATTTCTATCATTTTGTAGCTATGTGTATGTATCTATATATAAATCATATGTGAGTAAATATCGGGTGGCTAACCCGGCTACAACATGAAGATGGCTTTTCACCATTCATCACAGTCTCAAACTACGATTCGTAGTAGAAGCTGGTGACTCTGTGTGGAAAGAGGAAATTAAGATGATCAAAATGTAACATTTCAACTGGAAATATGACCAACTCTGACAGCTGGATCCCTGCGGCTTCCTTCCAAGAGATCCATGGCCATGGCGGGCGGCAATTTTTTGGGCCTCATTTAGCACCTTACACTTTTCTATCGAAAAATCATCTGAGCGATCGGCAAAACCTCAATTGAAAAATGCGATCTCGGGTCAAAGTTATCGTTTTTGGGACTTCACTATATCGTTTTACAGTATATCCTGATTGCATCATTTGCATCCCCTGGCAAACTG
>Ga0126342_10009326_pt1 | contig 17593 bp, 13 predicted proteins | sample Cyp1metagenome_FD_92528 | JGI IMG/M metagenome (GOLD analysis project Ga0126342, IMG submission 92528) | Coral microbial communities from Lord Howe Island, Old Settlement Bay, Australia - Cyphastrea 1 metagenome | ecosystem: Host-associated > Invertebrates > Cnidaria > Coral ... | reverse complement strand
TGGGAATGTCATCATCCATGAACCTATCTGGTTGGGATAATTTTCCATTTCATATTTTGGGATAATCTATCTGGTTGGTGATTTGGAACATGAATGGATTCTTTTCCATTTCATATATGGGATACTCCTTTACATCATCATTAATAATCACCATTCATATCACCATTAATCACCATTAATATCTATGGACCATGGTTGGTATACTGATGATATACTGGTTGGTGGTTTGGAACATGAATGGATTAATTTTCGATATATATTGGGAATGTCATCATCCCAACGTAGGTGGCTCAACCACCCACCAGATAGTTATTAACCATCATTAACCATATGTATATATATATATATATATATCCATATATTAACCATTATTAACCATGAATTTTGGTGATTTCCATGGGCTAAGCAGGGTGATCGTAACCACGTATTTCACAACGTTTTTTTTTTTTTCGCTAGTCGTGGGATCAGCCACCAAAGCCCAGCGCTTCAACATCGAAAAAAGGAGAAATCCTTGAGATTTTTTGATGAAGATATTGGAACCTCATCTAAGAACCGGAGATTATATAATTGATGGTCGGTTTTGCAGGTTAATTATGGTTAATTTATGTGGGACCCTACAGATTTCGGGTTTGAACATGATTTGACCAATCATCCAAAACTCATGTTTATATTTTCATGGCGGTAAAACCCCAAACCAGTTGGCAGTTCACCATGAAATCAGAAAGAAATTATTCATTGGAGCAACAACAGATGAGTTTCAAATGTACGGATGAACATAACTATATATATATATATCCATATATCAACCATTATTAATAATTATTAACCACATATTAACCATCTGTTTTTATGGGTTTTCGATGTTTTTCTGTTTCAGGCACCAAAGCCACATGATGAGCATTGGAGGCTTCCAAGGCTTTTGGTTTTTGAAGCATCTAGTGATGTTTTCTTCAGCCCGAGCCGCAGCACCAGATTATCCTCTATTCCCCGTATGGGTGGTTCCTTGCTTCCCCATCACTTTGACGAAAAACTACAGTATAGACTTTGGTGTTGTCCCAATTTGTGTAGGTTCGATCATGACACCTTTTTTGACGACATCCCATGTATGCTTAGTCGACCTGGTTCCTTCACACTTGCATCAACTTTCAACAGCGGCGGTCGCATCCCAGCCCAAGGCAATTTACAAGGCTTGTGTTCTGACTTGGGTATGGATCAATACCTATTAATGCCATTTTTAGGGGAATGAACATCCATTTACCAGCTATTTTGATGTTCACCAGGGGTACAAGGTTTTGACACACTGCCACTTGCCAAAGCTTGGTTGATGAAAACGACCTTCTAATCATGGAGCAAGCTGCCATTCTTGTTACCTCACTTTGCTTCTGGCTTCCACTCTTCAGCAGAACTAAGTCGTGGGTCGACATGCAAGTGGTTTAGATTGGTAATGGTTTTTCAGGGAATGAACATAAATGAAAACACATTGAAAAAATGGAAAAAATGAAAAGACATGGAAATAAATGAACAGAACTAACAAATTAAAAGGCACCAGGAAATGAAATAAACCATGAATGAAAACAATAAAGCACACAATGAATGATAAAGATATGTGAGCATTGGAGGCCACCATATTCCAAACATGAATCGGGTAGCGGTGATTGAGTAGAAGCCTCTAGCCTCTAGCGAAAAAAATGCAAAACCGCTCCAGACCGTTCAACATGAACCATAAACATGTGAAAGCAACATGAACTATAAACATGTGAAAAAATGTCAGTACAGATCACTACAGCATGATTTCTGGGAACCATTTTCCAAACATGAATTGCATAGCGGTGATTGGGTAGAAATTGCATAACGGTGACATTTTGTTCTGTTTGTTTCTTTTTGTTTTTTTTCTTTTTCTTTTTTATTTCTTTGTTTCTTTTTCCTTTTTTTCTTTTTTTTTCTTTTTTTCTTTTGGTTTTCGCGCCAGTGGGATACTGTAACCTGCAATTGGTTTTCAATTGAGAAAATGTTTCTTGAGGTCATGTTTTTTTCATTTTTGTTTCTTTTTGATCTTTTTTGACGAACAAAATGACAATATGAAAAATAATGAAAACATGTTTTTTTAAAGGAAATCATATACGTGCTGCAAGGGTGTTCCTGGTGCGATGTGCTGTGGAAAAATCTACGATTGTTTGCGTTTTGGTGGCATTTTGGATCCCAGAGTCTTGTGTGGTCAGTTGTTGCGCGCTTTCATTTCAATTTCAGCGCTCACCCATGTCGTCTTCAGCCAATGGTCCTTTGGCCTGTACGGCCAAGCGTCATCGAGAGGTCAACCCAATGATGGCAGGAATGAATCTTGTCCTTGCGTCCATGTTTGGTCCGGCCTTTGCATTGCTTGTCCCTACCCGTGCTGAATCGTGCTGACTTTGTTTTGATGGATCGATGAGGTACGTTGCTACACGTGACCAAAAACGACTTTGGTTCCTGGTCCTGATGTGCCTTTTTTTGTCAGTTGTTGTCAGACGTTTGGCACCGCGTGGCCAGCGTTGTCAAAACAAAATCAGTTTTGATAGGCTTCAGCCTGAACAGATTAAGCAGGATGAAGTAAAGTCATTTGAGTTCTATCTTTTTTTAACGTATACTTATTTCTTGTTATGTATTTTCATGTTTTTCTTTTTATTTCTTTTTATATCTGTTTTGTTCTTTTATTTCTCTTTTCTGGCAATTTTTTAAAATGATTTTCAATGTGTTGTCTGATTTTCGGACCATCCAAACCATGTTGTAACTAACCTACTGCAACCTGCACCACCACTTAGTCTTGCTGAACTCTTACTTACGGGTTAAGGATGATGTGTTCTTGTCTTCACCCTTTATCATGGAGCTCCCAAGCTGATGTTGTTCCGCAGTATTCTGAGTACTCTCATGGTCACTTATATAACTCTTCATCAGGTTTGGATCAACCTTATTATTGGTTTGTTTTGATTCAGTTTGATGGCGAAATTCACAAAATGTCATGGCTATCTAGGATCAGCCATATCAATCCATATCAAATACGTATGGACCTGTATGGATTTAATGATTTATGATTTATGTACCATTTTTTGTTATACCAGTCTTTGCCGATGATATCCCAGTTGTTTTGGTTAAATTCACATTGTTCACCGCGAAATCTCCATTGTTTTTCGCTTCTATAAATCATTGATTTTCTTTGGTAAGAATCTTGCTCAAATCTTATGCCTCTCAAATTTGTTGTGGTAACTTGTCAATTTTGGTGCCTTAATTCCCATTTTCTTCCTGGTGATTCCCGTTTTTTTTAGTTAAATCCGAATTATAAGGCCGAAATCCAACTTTTCTAGGTTAAAATTCTAATTCTAGGGTTTAGTTCCCATTCTTGTTGAATTCCTCAAATTTCTAAGGATTAATTCCCATGGATTCCATGGACTTCCTGACTTTTCCTAGGCAGTGCCGAGTCGTCGCCGTCGCCCACGGGGCAAGGGCAAGCCATGCACGGCAGCCTGGCGACCCACGGCAGCCTGGCGGAAGCTGCCAAAGTGCAGCACGAGAAGTCGAAGGACGACAAGGTCTGGGCAGATGGGATGGATATGGATGGGTTACCCTCTGGTAATTTGTTACATAACTATGGAAAATCACCATTTATAGTGATTTTTCCCATTAACAATTGTGATTTTCCATAGTTATGTTAGTTTACCAGAGGGTATCTGGTTGGTATATAATGGGATATCTGGATGGGATATAAAGTGCTGGTTTAATGGTATATAATGGGATTATCACTGGTTAATGATGGTTAATCATGGTTAATAATCACTGGTTGGTGGTTTGGAGACCCCAAAATAATTGGTCTATAGTGGAAAATCATGGAAAATCCTATTGAAAACTGTTTAATGGGATATCTGGATGGGATATAAAGTGCTGGTTTAATGGTATATAATGGGATTATTAATGATTAATGTATGATTATCTGGTTGGTGGTTTGGAACATGGTTTTTTTCCATATATATTGGGAATAATAATCCAAACTGACTAATATTTTTCAGAGGGGTTCAAACCACCGACCAGTATATATAGTCTAGGTCAATCTTAGATGTGTAGAAACAAATCCTTTATATAGTCTTTTAGTATCAATGCGATTTTTTACTTTCACCAGCTATGAATTTAATTACCTAGATAATTACCCTCCTGCAAAACAACATGGATGTGGGGATGTGGGTTATATGGGGGTTTCCTAAATGGGGGTACCCAAAAACTAAAGGTTTCAGTACGAAAACGGTCGAATGACTTGATTTGGGATACCCCTTATTCTAGGAACCCCCGTATCTATATTATATATATGTAAATAAATGATATATATCCGATGGTTAGTTAATGTTTCACTATCATTTCTTCTCAACTATCATTGATATATATATAGATAGATAGATCGATTCGTATATACAATCTAACAATCCATTTAATAATAGATTAACGGTTTATTAGATCCTATGGTTTATTGATTGTTAATTGTCGCTAGTACTATCTATATGGTTAGATATAATATTATCTATTTAACACACCATTGATAATTAATATACCATGGTATCATATGGTATCGCTTTAATTGAGGTACCATTAAATACCATTAAATAGTGAATATAGAACCATGATCAATTTGTTAATTGTTAATTATCAATTAGTGGGTGGCTAAATCCATTGTGTTTTTGGCTCAATTCCTTTTGACCCTCCCGGTTTAGTACTTTATCTTTGGCCATATGTCTAAAAAAGGACATTCAATAACATACAATTTGAATCAGTGATGTAGATATATATATATATTATAAATATATATATATTAATATATATATATATATTAATATGTATATATATATATATATGGGTAAATTATAACGACCTCAGTGCGACCTTGCGACCTCACTGGAATCATGGTCACTAAGGGAAATCATCCCCTTTTATGGCCGAACTATTCAGGTTAGTGAAATATGTTCATTTGCCCAGATATATGCTGTACTAAGTCATGTTTTTAAAGATCAGCCATGATCAGCCATGGTTCCACGGTGTTCGCTGGACGAGTTCTGACCAGGTCAGTAGTTCGAGTGCCTTCCTGGTGAGTCCTTCTTAAGGTGCAGCATCAGGTATCAATCAACAGAAGTGGGGATCTTGAAATAGAAATACCACTTATGTAAATATTTCTAGATCCCCACTTCAAAATATAGTTGGGATACACAAAATAATTCAATACTTAAATCTTGATGAACAGGAATGGATATTGAATGTTCTTAATCAAAATATAGTTGGGATATATAATAATATCAAGCAACAAGACATGTAGCCAGAAGTGTTGAATAGTGCTCAGCTAGTTTCTGTTGAGTTCTGATGGGATCGATGGGAACAATGAACCCTGCGGAAACAGTCTTTGTAGATAGATTCAACCCTACAAGTACCTAGAAAAATGATGAAAAACGGACACATATACCTTCATATACCCATTGCTTTGGGACTTTTAACATTTTTTTTTATGATATACTTTGATGATCTAGGTAGATTCAGCTGCTTCTCCTTTTCAACATGAACATTCCGCCGAGAATGTGCCGAGGGTATCCTGGTGTCGACTTGGGATAATTCAGCACGTGTGTTTTTTCTTATCCTGTCCCATCAAACATGATGGTGACTTTCGTATAATCGGGATTCGTGGTTCAACCAGGAACAGTATATTTGAGAACCAACATGAACCAATTCAACATGTTTGCTCTGAAACCAACTGAAATGATGCCAAACTCGAAGTGTGACATCTCTACTTGGAGGAACATCCCAGTTAGCGATTGGTTTTCATAAACCCGGGCTATGAAAAGTCCCCTATATTAACGGGGGTAATCTTTATTGAAATTGATTTATAACCCTACTTCCAACCATTTATCACATGGGTTTGCCAGTTATAGTTAAGATAACGACTTGGAACATGGGTTTGCCAGTTATAGTTGAGATAACCCAGCTAAATTAGATTGTTATACATAAGTGGGTTATATTTGTTGCTGAACCGAGTTGTGAGTTTACTTTGGGCAGAGGACCGGCATGCTGAGAGGGTTTCCTGGTATCGCCAGGCCTTTGCGAACGCCAAACGACGAGACTATTTTGGCATCGCCAAAAGCGCTTCCTTGCGGCTGGTGGCCATGGGAGCAGTTTTCTTTTCGGCTGGATTGATGGATGTTTATTCCAAAATATTCCAAATATATCCAAATATGCCTTCAATCCAGCCGAAAAGAATATCATTACTTGGATATATTTGGAATATTCCATTCTGGTTGGTGGTTTCAATCATTGTTTATTTTCCATTTCATATATGGGATGTCATCCAAACCCCATTGACGAAGTCCATCATGTTTCAAGATGGCCAGATTGCACCACCAACCAGCATTATTATTGGTAAATATATCCAAATATAGCCACATTATAATCATATATATCCAAATATATCCAAATATATCCATATATATCCATATATATATTATATATATATATTGATAATATATCCAAATATAGCCTGTTAAATGGTGTTAGATTCATTTATGCCATTGGTGATGCATCACCACCTTTGGGATTCCAAAAGGGGAAGTAGAAACGAGCGATAGCTGGTTGGATCATGTTGGATCCCAGGTCGTGGCACTATGAAAATTGGGTCAACAAAATATCATATCCTCTGGTAAACGTTTGCAGTTTGCTATGGAAAATCACCATTTTTTAATGGGAAAACTCACTATAGCCATGGAAAATGATGGAACATGGCCCATTTTTTGGAGATATCTTCTGGTTATTTAACATAGCCATGGAAAATGGCCCATTTTTTGGAGATATCCATTAAAAACGGTGATTTTCCATGGCCATGTGACAAATAACCAGAGGGTATCTGGTCATAAGTTACTTGTTCATCAGAATGTGATCGGTTTTGAAGTCGAAATGTTGATCGATTTATTGATGTTAATCATCACCCAAATCGTCAATATTCCCGGCTTAACTTGTTCATATCTCGCACTTGGGTTGAGTTTATTTTTTTTTTTGAACCCTTTAGCAATGGCAAGTGAGCTGCTCAAATTCCCCGAAAATTGGTCACTTGGGTTTTTGCAGCTTCGAAGCGGGACTTGCCATGAGGAACTTCAAGTCGCAATGTTGGCATTGATAAGGCAACCCAATAAGGCAGCACTTTAAAGGTGACAACCAACTTTCAGACATGAAATATATTGAAATATACAGAATAATACGGTATACGTAAATTACCTTCTGGCCAATAGTAGCCCTGTTATTGACACAGCATGTTTTTTCCTGGTCCGGGGTCGGCATTTTCTTCTGAAGGACAGGCATTGGTTGTTTTTTCCCTTGCGTAAGGATGGGCAAACAGATCAGTAGGCGTCTTCACATCTAACACTGGGTGAATGCGCAGCTATTCAACCCTTGAGAGTTCTTTCCCGGAATTGGCCAAATGGGTTGTTTTGATCATAGATGATCATAGGTAAGAGATGTCCTATTCCCACTGGCTGGGTGATTCATGCAGAGGGGTACATAACCCATTTTGCCATTTTGATAAACGATTGAATATTCACCACCAATAGATTCATGATGATCAGTTGTTGTTTGCCACTCAGCGGCCCCAACCGTTATGCGACGCGACGGTAGATGTCACGGACACAGAAACTTTATGCGACGCGGGCTCCAGCAATGCCAAATGGCACTCAGATTGTATACTTTTCAAAAGGACGACCACAAAGGTTCGCTAGTATGGTTAATCGGTGAATCATGATATGCTGATATAGAATATGCTAAGATTTATCATCATGTTTTTCGCTGATCAATTCCAAGCTCCACATGTTTGTCAAGTATTTGCGCTTTGGCATTTGAGCAATCGTGAAAAATGAGTTGTCATGACCTCTGGAGTCTTTTGTTCCGGTGGAGTTTTGGCTCAGCTTGCCTGCTGCAAAACGATCGATTCCGAGAAAGAAAATTGAAGATACTACCCACTTATAGTTGTGTGCCCAAAAACTGTGTTGCCGAGAATCCCGCTGTGTGACCTGTCTAAAAACATCTAAAAACACGATAAATCCCACTGGATCAATCTGGGTAAATTATAACGACCTCACTGGTCTCCCTCACTGGAAATCATGGTGAGTATTGGAAATCATCCCCAAATGGCCGAACCATTCAGGTTAGTGACATATTATAATTTACCCAGAATCATATTCCCCATACTAACTTGACATTTTGGTGCTTTTTGACATCTAAAAACACGATTTTTTCCCACTGGATCAATGGCAAATCAATGACCCAGTCGACGGCTCCGCTCTGATGGAGTCGGATAGGCTTGCCGGAATGGCTTATCTCCCAGTCGAAGAAATGGTGAAAGTCGGCAAGTGACCCTCTGGTTATGTCAAAATAGCTATTGAAAATGGTGATTTTCCATAGCAAACTGATTTATAGTGAGTTCTAGTGAGTTTTCCCATGATAATCCCATTGATATAGTACTCCATTATTAATCCATGATACCCTCTGGTAAATTAACTTGTTGACCCTGAAAATCCACCATGTTTTTAGAGGAAACTAATCTTCCAACCCCGATGACTGCCAGGGTCGAACTGTTAATTTACTGGGTACCACTTTATGAGTATTTTATGTAGTACGATTCCACTCTTGTTTACTAGTAAGATAATCAATGATAGTCATACGTTGTGGCTTTCATACCCCGAAAATGGGAAGGGGTGCACCCTACTGTGTAAGTGCTAAATCACAATAGTCAGAACATTGTCATCATCAAATGGGTCCCACACTGGTACTTGTACACCAGTGAATATCAAAATGCTGGTTGGTGGTTTGGAACATTTTTTATTTTTCCATATATTGGGAATAATCATCCAAACTGACTTTCATATTTTTCAGAGGGGTAGGGCTCAACCACCAACCAAAAATGGCATTGATCCAGTGGACGTTCATCTCCTTAAAAGATGACATAAGATGGCATTGATCGTTTTCAAGTATGGGATCCATGGGAATCCCGAAGGCCAGCAAGTGATGCTCATTCTGGTCAAGTGGAAAAAAAAAACAGGTTGGATATGGGGCTGGCTCAAAACCAACAATCAATGGATTGGTTTAAGGGAAAATCTTAACCGGAAACCATAGATTTTCCCATGAAATAAATGGGGCTTTCCTGTAATTTTTCCCGTGAAAACCAATCCATTGAAACAATCTATCAATTTTAATGGGATGAAGATCTACTTATCAGCTATGACCCGACTTGAGGTTCACTAGGTAGGCTGACCCATAGATCCCATAGCCATGTTGGTAACCTATCTCTGGCCAGGCCCCGTATCTCCGCGGTGCTTCTCTTTAATGACTCCTATGAGGCCGATCGCTGGCCGGTCACGATGGACACTTAAATTGTGTGGAGATATCCATCATTTTCATTTAGGAAACAAAGAGGGGTATGATTTTCAAACATGAAATGGAGGATTAAATGGAGAATTTAGGATACCTAATAGGATTATGAGATATCCATTTTCAAACATCACTGAAGAAACCTCTTTTTTTTTATATGGAGGTATCCATAATCCTATTGAAATGGATTTGGGGGGTGCCCTGTTTTTTGTAGGACACGTCCATATGGTATCAAAACTGGGGATTTAGGAGGAATTTGACCTAGATGTTCATGTTTCTGAAGATTCATTTTCTTCATAGTCACGTCCCTGCAACGTCACTGGAATGATGGTTAGTGAAGGGTTTTTTTGACGATCTCCCAAACATGCCTTATTTCAGGTTAGTGAATTATCATGATTTATCTTTAAATAGGTGCATGTCTACTTGGGCTGCCATGTGATATCTCTGCACCTGATGATCCGCCCTTTAATCTCGGCATCGGGTGGATGCATGCCCTTCCTCGAGGAAATAGGCCTTATTTCAGCTTAGTGATTTTTGTTTAGAACTTCCTCATTTTTTAATGGACTGTTTGACCAAAGACAAAATCGATATATCCGGTGTGCTCAAATGACCCGCGGGCTTAGTCCCCAATGAAATCCTGTCAGTGGGAGGTTCCTTTTTGTCACAGCTCTGTGGCAATGAAAAATTTATTGTATGCTACATGGGAAGATACTGAAGTGAGGCTGTGCAATGCAGCGATATCACCATTATATATTATTGGGATGCTGGAGATTCTCCAGAAACAAGGTCTTAACACTCAGTTTATGGCAGTTTTGAATGTGGAAAATGATGGTCAACAAAAGCATTTTGGGGTGCCCAGGTCTTGCACAAAGCCTATTGAGTTTCTTACCTCTGGATTTTCTGGCCTGTTGCTTCATCCTGATTGTTCATGTTGATTAAGCACCTCCACCATTGTTGATGAGTTATCGTCTTTGTTGGTGCGAAAAACAAACACTACCCTCTGAATCGTGGTGAAACTGTTTTATCATGTTTAACGTTACTCTTGGAAAAATAACATAGCTATGCAAAGTGGCATAAAAATGATAGCCATGCAAATAGAACCCCTGTACCTATGAAACATGTGACTTTCCATGGCCGCCCAGATGAGTTGAATTCAACGTGTTTTTCAACATCGTCAGACGTGTGGTGCTCCATCTTAGGACAAAATCGCGTTTCGGAATCCCTGTTTTAAATGCCCAGTAAATGCCCATGACAAAATCCCTGTTTGGATGGGGTAAATCCCGTGGAAAATCCCATGGTTTCGGTGGATGAATCCACATTTTGGGTACAAAAAATGACCCCTTTTTCGGCAGGGCATGGTATGGTCCTTGATATGCCTGATAGGTGGGACACTTCTGTAGCAAGATCAATGCCACCTACTGCCGACGACATGGCTACAGGCAACCCGCGGCCGGGGGGGAAACCTTGTATTCACATGTGTTCACAAGGTGGCCCACACAATAGAGTGAATGTGTCACTTGTTTCCCACAAGTGTTGTCTGTCCCTGTTGTTTTCGTCTTTTGAAAACTCAACCCAGTCCATGCCATGCAAGTCTCAGAAAGGAGGCCATGTTTTTTGTGGCCGACATTGCAGATCTTGGTCGATTTTCACCTTTTTGTTGGAACAGCAGATGAACAGCTGATTGATATGGCCCGAAAATGCCGACTCAGACGGGACAATTTGATTTGATCCTCATGTGTGGGATGTTACCTGCTGATCAGACAGGGCTGGGTAAGTTTTCAGCAGTCACCCAGAAATGGATCATCTTTGCTCTGGTTGGTGGTGACTGGAACATGGCTTTTATGACTTTAATGTCACCATTAATCACCATTAATATCTATGAACCATGGTTGGTATACTGATGATATACTGGTTGGTGGTTTGGAACATGAATGGATCATTTTTCCATATATTGGGAATGTCAGAAAATCCCAACTGACTTTCACTCCATCATTTTTCAGAGGGGTAGGTAGAAACCACCAACCAGTAATGAGTTTTTATCCAGTCAGATTAGACTAAGATATATACAAGGTGGTGCCCCATAGTTAGCTAAGTTGGTTTTTAAGTCCAATAACTAGGGTTGATTAGGGGGTTATATCTATAGTATTCATGGGGATTGTAAATCAACAAACATCACTATGGGGGCACCACCTTGTAGGGTCACGAAAAAAAGATGGGTCAGGATTTCCAGGGATTCTTCGAACTGGCCAAATGACCAACCAAGATTGGGAGAAAAGTCATCAAACCATGTCTAGCCGGTATAGTCCCCAAAATGTGGACTTAACCGTTGAACATGGGGGTTGTCTAAAGAGTTTGGGTACCTCAAATCCAACTCTAGTTTTGTCATTGTTTACCCGGCCTGGTAAACATACAAAAAACTATAAAAAATGGTGATTTATAGTGGATTTAGCCATAAAAAATGGTGATTTTCCATAGTTTGTTGTATCTTTACCAGAGGGTATCATCATAAAAACCCATACTAAACTTGACAAATTTTGGTGCTGGGTTGTTGCCCATTTCTCATACACCCACATTGGATTGCAAAAAAAGCTGAATTTCACTAAAAATCATCCAGGATTGGAGGGATAACCTGCAGGTTTTCCTTCATTTTGTGGGGTGTTGCACCATGCCATTTGTACTTGGCCGGTGCAACTCGACTACTAAGTTACGTATATAACCCAAGCAGTGAGAGTGGTTCAATCCCAATTTTGGGGGGTTTGCATTCCATGGTTAGATTAACCATATAGAAAAAAGATCATTGGATAAATCCATATATATATATACATATATATATATATATATCAATTTAGATGGCTGTTGTATGTTGTATTCTAACTTATGGTTGAGAATACGTATGGTCTTCTGAAAGATTAGGTATAGCCATGATTACATAAACTTAGATAGCTCGATAGTTGTATAGCTTAGAACTTATCCAGATAATTGTATACCATAAGTTAAATTTATGTTACCCTTTGGTAATTTAACAGTTCGCTATTGAAGCCATGGCCCATTTAGTTTGTTGATTTACAGAACTTAAAGATGATGATTTTCCATAGCTATGGAAATGTTTACCAGAGGCTATGCTGGATAGTTGTCTAGCTTAGATACACTCTGGTAATCTAATGTAGCTATTGCAAATTGCCATTTAGTTCGTTAATTTACCCATTTGCCATTAGATAGCCATGAATAAACTAAGCCATAAATAGCTTTGCATTCGCGCAAATTACGAAGTAAATAGCAATGCTTAGTATAATGGCAAAGCTTAGTACACCATAGTAAGCATCTAATAGTTATGATGAAGTACCATTTGGAATGATGAATGCCCATTTCAGGAACCTAATTTGGAGGTACCTACCATACATAAGGCCTATTTTGTTAGGCCTATGTTATGGAATATCCCCACAACATATGGCCAAACATATGGTAGATATACATTTATATACAGTAGCTCCATTTTAGGATCCTGTTTTTTTACCATTGATCATAAGATTCTTCATAGACCCTCCAGCTATCCTTCATGAACACTCCTCAAAATAATGAAGAATCCTATGGTTTGATGATCATAAACCCTCCATATCACTGTTCATTATGAAATTCCATGAAACCTCCATATGGGGATGGGTCAAAACCCTGTACCCCTGGTGAACATCAAAATAGCTGGTAAATGGATGTTCATCCCACTAAAAATGGTATTAATAGGTATTGATCCATACCCATATCATTGTTCATAAAGCCTCCATTTCATCCCAGTAAATCCCATGAAATTCCATAAAAAATCCCATGATGCTAAGCTATGCTTAGATAACTTATGGGTTCAGTGCCATCTCCCAAGGACCGCGCTGTTGCCAGGATGCAATCCTTGGTCTTCAGCGATAAGGAGATGAAGGCTAGGGGCCCCTAGGGGATGTCGTGGAAGATGGAAAGATCCAGTATTTACCTTCTGGTAAACTAACAAAGCTATTGAGAATGACTATTTATAGTGGATTTGCCCATTTAAAATGGTGATTTTCCATAGTTACGTTAGTTTACCAGAGGGTATAGGGGAAAAAATGACAAAACATATGGACATCATATGGAAAAAGTAGATTTTACCCTCTGGTAAACGTTTACATAACTATGTAAAATCACATGTTTTAATGGGTAAATCCACTATTTCTATGGGCCATGGCTTCAATGTCGCGAACTGTTAGTCATGACCAGAGGGTATAGGGAATGCATATTTGTTTTACCATTTCTAGGGAAATATATGGAAAACCCATCCCCATGGAAAGTCATCCACCATTTCAATGACTTTCCTGGGAGGAGTTTCTCCATGAAAGGTTCGATGATTGTCCCAGAAACTGCCACGTAAAAAGTGGAGGCAGTGGATGGTCAGCATCCAACTTAGGTGATTTTCATAGGGCGGGTGACCTTGGGCATCAAACATAAGTTTCATCACTTGGTGGTTTTCTGAGAGGAGATATCCAACAAGAATGACTGATTGGTGGTGACTGGAACATGGCTTTTATGACTTTCCATATATTGGGAATAATCATCCCAACTGACAGAGGGGTTCAAACCACCAACAAAACATGGAGCTCGTAATGATCAAAATCCAACTAAACTGCAATGTTTTAGTGTCAAAAAAAATCACAAATGGATGCACATGGTTGAGACCCGAAGGGGAAGTCCGACTGAAGTCCGACTGGGGTTCTCCATATTTTCAGTTGGAAAATCAGTCGGACTCGCCGTTTTTTTCATAGAAACATTGGGTGATCTACCCATTGTTTGACTTTCACCCATTAAAGCATTGGTACAAAACCCAAAGATTACGCCAATGATTCTGGAGCAGGGCACTTCGATGGTTTTTATCTTGGCTTGATCCGAGTGTTTAGTCGGTGTATGTTCGGAAAGATGTCAGTACAGCAAATGATGTTGGTCGTGAAGTAAGACTCTGGTCAGGATAGCCTCTCTGGTAAACGTTTACAAAAAAGACGATGGAAAGATCCAGCATGTGAAACATGGGAAAACTCACTATTTCGACTGGGCCATGGCTTCAATAGCCATAGGATCCATGTATGGTATATATACTAACATTGGGGGTAAATTGATGGTAAATGTTACCATATATAGCATACATGGATCCTATGGGATAGCAAACTGTAACAAATCCCAGAGGCTACCGTTTTTTGTTTGGCAGTTGACCCCAAAATATACCGGTCGGACAGTGACATTTCATGACATTTCCGCATCTTGGGAGTTGCCAGGTCGTTGCTTTTCACGATTTTTAAAGGGTGGTCCAGACCTGGGCCACATCCAGTAACTGTTGTATTGTGGGCTGTATATATCCAGGAAATACACATAATTAGAAACAATCAACATATATGTCATGATTGTTATGTCAGAAACATTAACTAAGGACCATTTTCGACCGTTGTTGAGCGATTCATCTTCCATGTGGGAACAAAAACACGGTGTTCCGGGCAAAAACTGATCAATGGTGGCTTCTGGATGTGTTTCGATCAGATCCTCAGTTGATCTTCCAAGATGCGTCCAATCCATGGTGAAACATTTAAGGGGCATATCATAGAATCAGATTGAATCTGTGGGTGAGCAAAGTACATGTATATATAATATATGATATTATCATATTATATAATCCCATAATTTATAATATATATATAATAATCATATATATATATATACTATTGTATATATATATATACATAGTAATATATAAATAGTGTATGTTTTTTTTCCTCAATTTTTCCACACATTTCTGGAGAAAAGTCATCAATTTCCCTTCACCGAGGTCCTGTGCGAAGATCGCCACTTTGCCTGGGGGAAGGCTGCCTATCTCCCCAAAATCGTGGGTGTATAAATGTTTGGAGAATTTCATGGAGAATTCCAGGAACACATGGATGATTTAGGGCTTAGGTTACCCCTTTTTCTCGGAAACCTCTATTTCAGGTACCGATCGATTTAAGATACCATAAGGCCTATGGTTCAGAGCTAAGAGGAATAATTCCCATTGATTATCACGTTCAGAATCATTATTTTATTGGGGATGCGGAGTTTCGAAAACCTGTTGACGGTTTTTAGGTTGTTCGAGTTCGGGGGTTCAACAATCGAAAACATGTGGATATGTTTATAATGATATACCATCTGGTAAACTAACATAACTATGGAAAATCATCATTTTTAATGGGAAAACTCACTATAAATGGTCATTTTCAATAACTATGTTAAATTACCAGAGGGTATATATATATGATAAGATGTTTTGAGTGAGACATGATGGTTTGTTGATGCCCTTTGGATGGTTTCAAAGATTTTCAAAGTGTTGCCCCATACTTAGCTAATCCAATAAACACATATAATCACACATATGTGTATATACATATTAATATACATAAATATATGTATGCACTTATATATACATATATATATTATATTATACATATATATATATACACATTATTTGGGTTAACTGTTGGGATCTAGAGCTCGAAGTTTAAACCATAACTTCGGGGCCATCACTTTGTCTACTAAATCTATCTATCCCATGGGGATTGGCAAAACCATGAGCTGGGAATCTTTCTTCGATGTTTGCGTTGGATTTGACACTCTTGTACGGCCCATCACGAAACTCCTAGTGATGTCGCATTGCTTGCTGCACGCCATAGAACAAAAAACGTCCGGCCGCGTTGTTCTGAACGCTCTTCACTAATTTCGGCCTGCTGCAGCACCTGGGCGGCCCAAAATGCAGCGGACCTCCGGCTGTTGGCACAACGCTGGCGCTTTCTATAGCATGAACGGCGTGAACCACGCAAGCTTTTGCCCTAGTTAAGGTTGGAGAAACGGCTCCCTTCTCCTTGGAAAGCAATGTTGCCAACGTAAGAGCCAGAACTTGGCCATTTTGTGACTGGCATTGCGATTCAATCAGGGGTTTCCATAACCTGCACATACATTGCGGGCGGGCAAATCCCAACTTTTTCTGGCATCCCTTCTGGGCAAATCATCATGTCGTATCATTGGGGACGGTTCCAAAATATGTTTTTTCCTGCTTCGATATTATCAATTTCCCAGCTGTCACTACCAGCAGTTTTCCCACAAAGCAGGCACTCCACACATTGTGGCTGCTCAGGGCTTACCAGCAGGGTGTCCTTGGAGGGAGGGCACGCTGGATTGCCACTCTTACGGATGCAACTTACTCAGCACACATCCCCGTTGTTTTTTTAGTATTTGTTTGAATGAAGAGTGCGAAGACACAGTGTTTTTCTTCAGGGCCTTTTGGTTTGGTCATGTGGTGCCCACACAATTTCAGTCTGGGTAGCTCGATCGTTGGGGCTCCCCTTCTTGACTAATCAGCACAGTTTTACTTCCGCATAGAGTTTTCCCGACTCCCCGAAAAAAGTAGTGGTGGTTTACATGAACCAAACTAGCCAAGATTTGGTTGGTAAGCATCGGCTGTTTCAGCAAGTGAAATTGTGTTTTTTACACTCGCGATCACTCGTGCACTTTTGTTTGCGTTTTAACCACCTATACGTAAGCAAGCACACCTGCAAAACGAATATGCAATTTGCAAGGGTGTGTTTTCAGATAAGAAGATCCAAGAGGGTTGTGACGGACCGGTATACGGAGGGAGGAGAGCCGAAGCTACGGAGCTGTGGGTATTAACTTGGGAGCTCGGGAGCTACTAAGAGTTTCCCAACCAGATGATTTTTTTCGGAAACCATCCTGTTCCGGAGCTTTGTTGATTATATATAATTATATAAACTGTTTCCAGCAAATCTAGAATCTATTTGGGCCTGTCTATATGCGCGATTAATTTTTATAACCATTTAGAAGTGGGGATGCCCCACCTTCAAAACCCCCCTCGGATAGGACTTATTGAAATTTGGCAAGTATTGTAACTCAAACATCTAGATTTTGCAGCTGGCAAAACAAAATGTATTGGAAACATCTAGATTTTGCGGGTTCAAAAATTCCTAGTTGGTTGAGTTCCCACTGTTCGTTGGTGGATGTTCCCGTTAGTTGATGATCCCCGTCTGGTGGTCCTGGCTGAAAAGGGGGGAGCTCTACCTCAAAAAATTAGCCAGCTGCAACTGTTACCTGACACTTGTACCCATGGTTTTCAGCCAAGCCCCAGATAGCATCATTT
>Ga0126342_10009325_pt1 | contig 17595 bp, 13 predicted proteins | sample Cyp1metagenome_FD_92528 | JGI IMG/M metagenome (GOLD analysis project Ga0126342, IMG submission 92528) | Coral microbial communities from Lord Howe Island, Old Settlement Bay, Australia - Cyphastrea 1 metagenome | ecosystem: Host-associated > Invertebrates > Cnidaria > Coral ... | reverse complement strand
TATTATATATATTATATATATTATATATATTATATATATTATATATTATATATATTATATATATTATATATATTATATATTATATATATTATATATATTATATATATTATATATATTATATATTATATATTATATATTATATATATATGTTATATATATATATATTCATATATAATATTATATATATTATATATATACATATTATATTATATATATACATACATGCTTCCGGTTTATAGCATCGAACTAACTGGATATGATTTTTGGTACCAATTGTCGCAACTTTAAAAACCCTTCATCTAACTCTCAACCTGCACATGATTAAGAACCATGGGATCTTCGTAAAGGTGGTGTTGTGCTGGATTGTACACAATCCCGTCTCCTTATGTATATTATATATATATATTATATTATATAATATTATATATATAATATCATATATACATTATATTATGTATATGTTATATCATATTATATCATATATTGTACATACTATATACATTTATATTATATTATAATATCATCTACTTACCATCTATTATACATTATCATACCATATACTACATTATTCATTATAATTATATAATTATATAATATATATATATATATATTATTATATAAACATATTATATATATGTATAGGAAATGCCCCCAATTGAAACCCTGATGCAACAGTATTGGATCCATTCTACGTCCTTGGCAGCTTGAAGGGCTTTAACGCCCATCCGCTTGTACAACAGGAAACTGGTTGTGTCCTGGTCGCTTGGGTAGCTGGTGTTATTGCTTGATGAACGGGCAAGAAAACCATCCGTTAGAAAGGTGGATGGATGAGAATGGCTAGTCTTCTTGTTGTTATTAGATGTTATTAGCATATATTTGTTGTAGCCTCATCATGATTATAATTAAACAATATTAAACATGTAGAAATCTAATCCCATCCCCTGTGAATATTAGTTTGTCTGAAAATAGGCTATATTCCCAATGAAATAGCCATTTCAAAACGGGATTTTTTGATCAGCAAAACCATTGGGTGTAGGGGTACACAACATTTTCAGACACACCCAATATGATTCAACAACCTGAAAAGTCCCATCCCCTGTTAAATCACCATTTTCCTATGGCTTTTCCTATGGTTTTCCAATGGGAATCACCATTTAAAATGAGTTCTTATTAGTTACACCCCCAGCCAGTGTCCACTGGCTTCACTGGTCTACCCTCTGGTTATGTCAAACATAACTATGGAACATCACCATGCTATTAATGGGAAAATCCACTATGAATGGTTATGGATACCCTCTGGTAATGACTAACATAGCTATTGATAGCATGGTGATAGAAATAGTGGATTTCCCCATTAATAGCATGGTGGATCTTTCCAGTTCGCTATGCAACAGTTTACCAGAGGGTATACCAAATCTATACCAAATGTCTATAACATATCTTACTCACGCTGAAAAAACAACAACCACTTTTTTCGGATTCACCAGGGTCTGACTGTTGCGAAACGTCCTCATATTTGTAGCGCAACAGCAACCACTCCAGGAACAACTTGTCGCTGGCAAAGTACAGGACCTGCCGTTTTCGCGCAGGCTGGTGACTGGAAAATGACACTCAGTACTTCAAGTTACCCTCTGGTTATGTCAAAATAGCTATTGAAAATGGCCCAGTCGAAATAGTGAGTTTTCCCATGAAAAATGGTGGATCTTTCCATCGTTTTTTGTAAACGTTTACCAGGCCGGGTATCTGCTGAATCATCCAGCCGATCATCCAAGATCCAGGGAGTTTATTTCGTGGCTTCAAGGCCACTAACCTTGGCAGATCATCATGGATGATCCATGTTGTTCCTTACCCAACTGCTGTTTTTTGGGCTTCAGAATACCAGAATCATCTTCCATTCACGGTATATGTACCTTGAAATACGGCCCAACTTCACTCCAATGTATGACAACACCATGCTTAGATTATGTATATATATAATATCATATATATATAGTATCATATATATATAGATAGTATACCTAGACGATGACCATGCGGGTTGGCTGCTCAACTCGGGTCTGACATAGACGGTGTCTAACCCGTTGCAGAGAGTTTCGAGGGAACGCACATCCTCAACGTCTCTGCCCAAACGGCCTTGTCATCGGCCTCCACGAAAGCCAGTGGCGCACTTGCTTTGGCCCTGCGAACAAAAAGGGGGCCGTCAACTCACCAAGGTGAAGCTCATCCCAGGCTTCCCCTAGAACTGACCAACTTTCCATCAATTTTCTGGTGATGTGTTGGCGAGTGATAATGGCCCTTCATGGGGTTCAGGGAGATTGATGTGACACCCAAAGCCAAAGGTGGCCAGTTTGCCCCCCATCAAACTGGTTGCTTGGGACATGCTCATTCTTAGCCGGAAAACATCTAAGGAAAACAATCTGTAAAATGTAGATTTTTCCCAACAGCTAGCTTAGAGTACCAGCAGATATGAACCAACGAACAATTCCAACGGGCTAAACAACGATGACCCAACTCCGTGCTTCTCGGGGAAGTGGTTTCATTCTGGTCCAAAAGATTCAATAGGATTGGTAACATTTGATAACATCATACCATGATATTCATGATATTCATGGCAGATGAAAAAAGATCTTTGTCAATTGCCCACTTCAGGTTTCCGCACTGTGAAAAGCTGCCACCATAGTGGGCCACCACGTGCCTCTGCCAAGGGTGGGGATCTTCATCCCAAAATATGGTAAACGTGTGGGAAAATATTGGTAAATCATGGTGAATAGCCCCAGCAAAATGAGAAATCACTCCATAGTTTTCAGAAATGATCGTTATATGAAAGTTATATACTTGCGGTAAATAACCCCAGCAAATTTATGGTAAATGGTAAAACAATTGTACGACCAACGTGGTCTCAAAATGACGCTACATAGCCCCAACAAGATGCTGAAAAGTATGCAACCAGGAAAGTCCGTCGATGATATGATTCGTTTCTTTGCAGCTCGGACAAAATCAATGTTCTATCATGTTCTATCAAGTTTTCCATGTTCTATCATGTTCTATCAATTTTGGGATGGCCAGACATTATCATTCAATGGCTTGGTTTAAGGGAAATTTTACAGGAAAACCCCCATGATCTTCATGGGAAAATCGATGGTTTCCGGTTTCGATTTTCCCTTAAAGCAATCCATTGAATACGACAAACAAAACCATCGCAAGCCGACACGTGGTCGGCTAGCTGCTAAGGCTTGACGGGAAAAAATCCACCAACTAGGAGTTACCTTTGGGGGGTTGAGTCCCCATGATATGATCTATGTTTTTTATATGTTAAGTAAATAATATATGATAATATGTGGTACTTTAAGTAGATTTAATGGAGAATGAATGGATAATTAATGGATAACGATTATCTGGTTGGTGGTTAAAACCTACCCCTCTGAAAAATGATGGAGTGAGTTCGTCAGTTGGGATGATGAAATTCCCAACTGAATGGAAAGTCATAAAATTCATGTTCCAAACCACCAACCAGATATGGTACTTTAAGTAGATTTAAGTAAGACATTTTTACATCAACAAAAACCACCACCCTTTGTTGGGCTGATAAATTCCAAGTCCGTGGACCAAAGCCCCATCGACGCCGATCCGGTCCGCTGGCCTCAGGTGCTGCTCATACTGAGTGTCAAAGAAAGCTTCAACTGTCGCCTGCAAGTTCCCAGCGCCCCAGCCGTCTGGAAAAACCCATACTGCTGGGGATGATTTGATCGGCCTAAATTTTTTTTTGGGGAGTTTCCTAAAATGGTACCCTCAAATCATCCAGTCATGGACCATGACTTAGTATTGAAACCTATGGATACCTATGGACCTATGGGGATCCCCCATTTTAAGAAACCTCCGATACCTTTGTGTCATGGGGGACCCGTGTTTTTGATGGAACGATCGGCGACCGGATCGGCTCAGCCGAAACAGTGAAACTCACTGTCCGCAAACGTTGCATCTGTGTCCGATCCTTTTTGTTCCTGGGCGGTAAACGCCAGTTCACCAAACAAAATTCAACTAAACATCACCAACACCCCAAATAGAAGAAGAAAACTGCGAAGAGAATGACCATCAAAACCCCTCCGATGGTGGTTTCTACCAATGGGCTGGAGCGTCCCGGACCATGAAATCTAACTGTGTTTGTCTGAAATAGGGTGCCCCAACATCCCATGGGTTTGTTCATCATTGTTACCATTGAACAATTTTGGCTGGTTGATAGGATTTCCCAAGTTCATGGACTCTCATAATTCCCCATACTAGTATTATCTTCTATAACTAAGTGTTTGATCCCATATATAATCATCAAGCAAACATCACTTCTCAGAATCTATCTATGCTTATTCCCCAATTTTTTTTTGCGGTTACAATCCATGTTTCATAGGTAAATATGGCCCCAACTGGCTTCCCAACTGGAAATTCCCACCTTGACGCTCTGGTGCTCAGCAGCCAAGTGATCGGCCGCCGCCTGAATTCACAACATTTTGACGGACAGATTGGACCGCATGGAGAATATCAGCTGATATGTCAATGGCCATTCCAGGATCCGATTCATTGGAGGTACCTACCATATATAAGGCCTATTTTTCAGGCCTATGTAAGGGAATATACCCACAAAATATGGCCTTATATGGTACAGTACCTCCAATTTAGGTTCCTGAAATGGCCATTGAATATGGCTATGGATCAGAATTTAAAGACCTTGGGGACTTGGGGGACAACAGATTTGAGTCTAGTTTTAGTCTATTTAGTATTAACATGATTTAACCATCTGCACCATATCATATCATCTAATTGTTGGGGTATCCCATTTTGACTCATACCCATATGGATGTGTTTTAAGTCATGAAGGTACCCCAAAATGGATGGATGGTTTATAGTGGAAATCCAATTATAAATTGATAACTTTGGGGGTACCACCATTTTTGAAAAACCTTCATATCAGCTGTCTCAAGCGAAATTCACTGAAATACGACAATGTTTCTATCACTGAAATGTTGGACTTCAAATTCTCAAATCTAACTTTTCTTTTCCATTGGGTGGTTTTCCTTGCGAAACATCAGTTATGATAAGGTCTCTGTAAGGTCGTTGTCATTGTCCAGAATATGTAAACCATGAGAAAAAAATACAGATGGTTACAATACGAACACAAGTACAAGAAGGATGGAACAACACCAATGCATTAATTACATTAAGTGCGCCGAAAGGGATTAATACATATATTAATACTCGTTGCTGATCTAAAAAAAAGTGTACTTGTGTGTATGTATACCATGTCAATATCGCATGAAATATAGTGTACGTATAATGTTAATGTGAGGGAATGTTTACTGTGGTGTACTGTAGTGTTTTCTGTCATCCAATGTCATCTAAATATCAAATGAAATCTAATGTATGCATGTATACCCATAGGATCCACGTATGGTATATATGGTAACATTTGCCATCAATATACCTCACATGTTAGCATATATACCATACATGGATCCTATGGGATAGGTACTTAAGGACCTAAGCTGTATGTCAATGTCTCCTGAGAGCGGGTGCTAACCCCCAACCGGATTCACCGTCCTGGAAGGGATATGTAAAAATCATCTAGGGATGCGGGTTTCTTTTTTCATGCGGGATCCAGAAAAAAACCTGGGTTTCAACACAAAGTCATGATCTACTTAGTAGATGATGTAGATGATCTGGTTTTGACTAACATAGCCATGGAAAATCACCATTTTTAATAGGTAAACCATCTATAAATGGGCCATTTTCCATGGCTATGTTAAATAACCAGAGGGTAGATGATCTGGGGATATACCCAATTTTCAGAGAAAGTCACAAAAATCGCTACTGTAACTATACTAACTATACACTCATGATGTTCATTGATTTTCTCATGGAATCGCAGTAGCAGCTATGGTCAACAAAAGCTGAGAATGACTGATCACTCACCCGGGCCCTGGGGGGAGGACAAACTAAGGATGATTTCGCGACCAATCGGAGGGGCCAGCTGCAACCCACATATCAAATCTAGATATATCTGGATAATATATGACGATATGGTTTGATGATTCGTTCAGCCAAGTTATATACTTGGTTTCATTCTCCGTCAAAATTATCAAGCAACACAAATTATTGAACAACAAATTAACAACATCAAACAACATCCATGAAACATTATTACTAAACATTATTTGTAGTGTTGTTCAATAAACAAATAATGTTCCATGAAAGATCTCATTAACCATTTAAGATTAGAATAGAATACTACAGCAGGGACCATCCCAGCAAGGGATTCATGTCCATATACAGTATGTGACTATATATTATATACATTATATACATATTTAAAAAGTCTATATATATAGTGTATGTAGGGTATATATATATGTTATTAATCATATTACGTCGTACGTTAATATTGCATGTGTTCATATCTCGCTTAAAAAACACATGTACGACTTGATGCCTTAAAAAGTGCCCCATCATCCCGTGCAGGGACTTCACAACCACTCTGGGCTCCGACCTTCAGCCGCTGAAATGTGGGGTCCTCGGGTAGTCGTTTCGGCTCGGGATCTCGATGGTTTCGGACCGACAAATTCGACACTTTGACCCTTCTGCCATGACTTCGGGATTGGAAGATGAGTTTCCACCCAAAAAAACTGGTGATTTTCAGGGTCGAAGTGTCAATTTATGAATTTACCAGAGGTAAATTCATGGATAAATTCATGGATGAATCTGAAGTAGAATAATCCCTATCACCAAAACATACTCCAGTTATACCTTTCTTATGGATCGCTGAAATGAGATCTGAATGGACATTCCTGGTACCCGGCTTCCCGGTACATCGGGACATTGTGTTTAAAAAAGCCTGAGAAAATCGTCAAAATGTCTGATGGTAAACCTAGGTTGGAGTTTTAAAACCAAGGCCCAAATACATATATACATATTATCATATATTATTCTATAGTATTCTATATTTATCTTTGGTAACTTCAAGGATATTGGACCCTTATTGGACCAATGATTTTGGCCAACTGAGTTCACCGATGAAGCCGCATCCTGAAAGAGATCCCTTCTGAAAGCAGCATTTCTAGTGGATTTTCCAGCTTGCCATAGCTTGCCACGTTTTGATTACCAGAAGTCCCTCATGTTTGTCCAGATTCTTCCAGGATACGCCAACTCGACTTCTCGCGCCTGGTGTTTCCCATAGAGGTAGATATGGATCGGAGCGGGTGGTTGCTTCTGGGCCGCTCCTGAGTCCACAAACAGGTTGCTCCTACCCAGAAAACCATGGGAATAGTGGCATGTTGTCAATGGGAAAACTGAAAAGGGAACCCGGGAACCCTAGAAAAAATAGAAATGTAAGAGCTAATTAAAAATTGTGGCAAACTATTTTTTCAATCCTTTTGGGTGTTGCTATATGATAATTAATGCAAACTGGGGCTACCCAGTTTTCAAACAACCCAGAAAGTGAATGCCCTGTGAACCGCCACCTTCGTTTTCATGCATGATCATCCCTCCGATATTGACCCAGCCCCATTCATGGTGTGTCTCATGATCTTCCCGTTACATTCCCAAATATGTTGGTACATGTGCATCATCATATCTTGGTTGCTAAAAAAAAACACATCCTCATTTTCAGATCTCGTTTTTGCGATCACAAAAATGATTGTTGCCCCATGTTGGGATAGGTCTTAGACCGGGTCCATCAGCAGCTGCAGTGGTCCGATTTTTTTTTGCTCCGCTAGCGCTGCAGGAGACAGGCGACCGCGGCGACCTGGTAGGCAGAATACACCAACCGTTTGAGCGGCGTAAACATCCCATTTCTAGATCTTTGTAGCCAATTGAAGAGCGAAAAAAGGATAAAAAAGGGGGATAGTGATGGATAGTGACAGCACTTTTTGTTTAACCACATTCTGTAGTGAGTCGGGTCTAGTGGGTCTAGTGAGTTGAAAATAAACAAATCTTCGCTGTGAAACTCTTCCAATAGGTGAGAATTTCATGGTGACCGCACCGTGCCAAGTAACAAGTAGGGCCAATGACCCCGATGCCCAGCATGCGCCCGAGTGAGCCCTTGGAGACAGATTCGAGACGGAGAGGACGTGCTTCAAAATGGAGCCCCGGACTGAAAACTCATGGTTTCTAGGTGTCTAAATGGAGGTTTCCAAAAAAAGGGGTACCCCCAAATCATCCATCTATTGATTGGGATTTTCCATGAAATCAACCATCGAGCGAGCTTGGGGTACTCCCATGACTATGGAAACCCATAAAATAATCCATCATAATCATAGATGCTTCAAAATCAAAGGAGTTTCATGGATTTTGGACGTATGTTTTGAAGACTTAGTCTGTTGCAAGCACTTCTTTCTTAGCATTCAAGGCAAAATTCTCTAAATTTGTCGAGTTAGTGCCAGGCAGTTCCATTGACTCGGGCGTTGCTAGGTGATGATTTGTTGAAACATGTTGAAACTTGGCATCTTTTCAGTCATCAGCCCTGAAGCAGCTGCCAAGATGCGTGGTTGTTGCAGTTGTCGCAGCCGCAGTTGTCGACACCATAGGTGTAGTAGTCCTTGGACAGGCCGGGTTCATCCCCTTTGGTTGTTAAGCAGTTCAGCCCATGTTTTGGCTGGGTCATTTTTGGAGGATATGCAATAGAACCTGGTTGGTTCGTCAGTTGGGATGATGAAATTCCCAATATATGGAAAAAAATAACAAATGTTCCAAACCACCAACCAGGAACCTTACGAGTAATGATTATTAATGTGAGCTAGAACAAGATTGAGTGAGAACCACCTGGATTTTACGCAGAAACACTTTCCTCACACAGTCTTTCCACGTACCAAATTGTGGTGGATCTGGCATGACCTTAACACCGACTTTGCGTCGCCCTCCATTGCGTCAACCCTCCAAAATGATGGCCATTTAGTGTTTCGGAGAGGTTGTAAACTGACGCAGTTGGAACGTTGGAACAGCCTCTGCAGGAGACTATTGATCAAATATGATCAAATAATCTCATGAAGCCTACAACAAACCATCAACCAACAAGGAGTTTGAACATTTTTGACATCATAATTCTGTTCCTGATCCATCAAACATCATTAAACATGGATCATAGATTCCCATGGATTCCCATGGATTCCCATAGATTCCCATCAACCAAGGCCCAGGGGCAAATACACCGGCGAATCCGGGCCTGTCTCGACAGGCCGAATCGTCCGATGCTGTGCTTTTTAAGGGTTTTAGGATGTCCAGATCGTGATCAAGAAAAAAACATCTGGCTCGTGCATGCTGGTGCTGTGATTCATCATCACATATTTTTTGCCATCTCAACCAATCATCCCAAGCATGTATACCATCTGGTTATGACTAACAGTTCGCCATGGAAAGATCCACCATGCTATTAAGTTCGGTAAACCATCTATTTCTATGGGCCATCTATACCATGGCCATGTTAAATAACCAGATGCTGGATGTTGGAGGTTTGGCGTGTCCGTACATCCTCCTTGTTGCTGGAATGATCCCAAGGCTACTGGACCATGCTGGACCCTTATTATACTACACAACTTGCATTAGCTGCATATCTATCTACAATTCGATTCTAAATTGTGTAAATTGGGCCTCACAATTCGATCATTGCTAGTCCAGTGATTGGTAAACCAATCAACCCCATGCTTTCTTTCATTTCCTTCGTGGGAAACCCACCGATCACTTCCAAATTCGCCTCCTTGGGTAGGCGGCGGTGGTGCAATCGGTTCCATTTTCTTCTTTGTGCCTCAGAATGCCATCAGAAAGGATGGTGTCTAATCGGAGCACACATCTGAAACATATCATACCTATAGGAAGGTATACATTATGTTAATGCATTATACATATAATACGTTCAATTCTCTCTCAATTCGTCTAAACTTCTAAATAATCATATCAACATAATCTATCCTCAATACTAAAGACACTCTCAACATCTCTCAACTGGATTCATGGATCGTCCGGAACTTTCCCAAGTCGTCATCTTGTAAAGGATCATGTCCATGATGGGTAGGTCACATGTGTTTTGTCAAGTCCCCGTTTTTGCCTTGCTGACCTTCATGTTGCCATTGTCGGATATTGATTGGTAGGTCATATTCGCAAGCATCCCCCCATTTGTTTTGATCGCCGTCGCGTTTGTCGATTCAACATGATTAGACTTCAATTTCCAAGCTGCAAACTCCAAACTCAAAATTCAAACCTTCAAACTCAAGCTCAAATCTCCAAACTCCAGTCTTCCGTAGTATAATCATCCTGGAGCACATAGAATTAGCCAAACTAAATCTTCTCGGGTGTATCCCATTGTTTGTCGGAGATCTCCCAGCGATTAGTTGGTCAAGTAGCCACTGCTCATATCCCCCCATTTTCTCGTGCTTCCATGTTCGCAGAAAGTCTTTCCAGTTGGAGAAAGCTAAGAACCCAAATCCACCAAAGCCAAGAAACCATTAAACAATACACAAACGCCAAGGAGCACGCAGCACAGGAAATCACGTGATTTAACCCAAATATCACTGGATTGGTTTAAGGGAAAATCTACAGGAAACCATAGTTCTTACCATGAAATATGGTGGTTTCCTGTAAAATTTTCCGTAAAGCAATCCAATGAAAATAACATCCCAAGAAATCTTTTGAAGCTGCTACCCATGAGCCGTCTGCCATGGCACCCGCGACATGAATCAACGCAGCAGCCTCTGCTGACTTCGCTGCTTCACACTCCTGAAACTATGGGAAAATCAATGGGAATGGGACATTCCCGAAACATATGAAGATCTTAATATTTAATGAGAAGATCATCATAAAATCTTCACTAAAACCCCAAAGCCTGAAACTCTAGAGCCTTACGCTTAAGAGCACCTTACAACCCAAACGCCTAAAACCGTAGATCCATCCCCAGATCCCATCGGTCCATGGGAAAATGATGGGAATATGATGGGAATATGACCATAGGCAACGATGACAACGATGACCTAAAAAGGCAACGAGAATATGATGGATCATATTCCCATTATATATGGTATAGTATATTTACCTATAATATTAATGATAATATATGGTACTTTAAGTAGATTTAATGGATAAAAATTCTGGATAATTAATGGATAACGATGATCTGGTTGGTGGTTATAACCTACCCCTCTGGGAGGTGATGGAGTGAGTGAAAGTCAGTTGGGATGATGAAATATATGAAATTCCCAACCGAATGGAAACATATAAAATGTTCCAAACCACCAACAACCAGATAATTATATTATATAATCAGGGAGCTGCTGGGACCCCCTGATAATGTAGAGACCCCAGGGTCAGGTACCAAAAACACCCAGCTCTCCAGATCTCTCCAGAGGATCTTGCATACTACAAAATCAAGAACCTTGTTCAATAGAAAGTTCTGACTAGGCAGATTCAATGTATGCTACAAAATCGAACTCAAAACTTGCAAATGCCTCAATGATCATCACTTGTGATTTCAAACTTCCAGAACGATTCTGGAGAGATTCGTTTTTGATTTTGTAGCATGTGTTTTTAATTTTGGTTTTACAAGTTTTTACAAGTCCCTCCAAAGTCCCAAGATGTCCCGAGTGTCTGCTTTTGATGTTGGTTTGCATTTTTTCTCATATCTCTGCAAAATCAAACTCGCTAGGTTCTCTTCAGATGAGTCGCTCTACAAAATCAAAGTCGTACCTATTCACAAGTGGGCCACCTACATTTGCTCCACAGAATCAGGTTCTGAGATGTCAAAGCAAAACTCCTCTGAACTGTTCTTTACAGGATCAAGGTTCTGCCCTCTCACCACTGAATCAAGATCTGAAGATATGACACCCAGGAACATGTTGTTACTACAAAATCAAAGATCTTAGGAGGTAGCAAGCCTTTTTCTACAAAATCAATCCACTTAACAAAATGTAAGGTCTTGAGCGCTTTTTGTCCAACCCTGGGGCCCCTACTACAAAATCAGCAACTCACCTGCAACATGCCCAAAATGGATGATTTTGGAATTCTTCCAATATTTGCCAACTGATAGATCTTGATTTTGTAGCAAAGTAGGGATGCAGGCTCGCTCTCCAGAATCCAAGGTTTTAGAGAAAACTGCAACTAGGATTCGATATATATATATATGTATATATATATTTACACATATGATTGTTTAAACATATATACACACATATACACACACTTAAAATGAGCTACTTGCAAACCCAAATCCGTGATCACCATGTTCCCTATGACTCACTGCTCTAGCCCTTTTGGTATCATCCATTCTGCGATACCATCAGGACCATTCCCATGGATCAATATGATCAGCCAACTTTTTTGACAATGGCATATTAGTATATATATAGAATATTTATTATATTATATTATATTATACTATATTATATTATATTATATTATAGTATATTATATTATATTATATTTTGTTTTATATTATAATATTATATTATATTATATTATACTATATTTTGTTATATATTATATTATATTATATTATATAGTATACATGTACATGCTTAAACCATTGATCAATATGGGAGATCATGAATTCCCATGAAGTCCCATTGAAATCCCTATTTGTGGATGGTGAAAAAAACATGTCCTCTGCAAGGCTGCAGCTGGTAAGGCTGAAGAGGAGGACAAGGCTTAAAGCTCTCATACTGCCTGTGGCGCGGCTCGCTGCTGGAACATCATTTTAATTGGGAACATAATCAAACATAATAAACATATGTAATATGTGTATATATAATATATATATATATATATATCTATGGAGGTTTCCTAAAAAAGGGGTGCCACCAAATCACCCATCTTAATAGGGTTTTCCATTATAAACCATCCAGCTATTGGGGTACCTCCATTTATGGAAACCCCCATGAACTTGAAGATTTCAACCTGGAAAACTCCACTGCTCCCTGCCACTTTCCGAGTGATGCGGCGCTGAGATCCAAGCTGTGATACGCTCTCCGCGGTAAAACAAGGGGAAGATTCTTGAGCCACTTGCGCACTTGCGCAGCAAACATCGGGCACTCACAACTCACGGTCACTATGGGTCACGTGCTTGGGAGACTCTTAGTAACTCCATGGCTCCCCATTCAACAGAGAATATGATGGAATATGGATACCCTCTGGTAAACTGACAATAGCTATGGTAAATCACCATTTTTAATGGGAAAATCCGCTATAAATGGTCATTTTCAATAGCTATGTTAAACTACAAGAGGGTAGCCCTAGCTCCGAAGCGCTTCCTCCTAACTACTGAACCATCGATACTTGCCTGAGAAAGTTGGAAGCCTCCAGCAAATGTTTCGCATGCTTGACCGAATAATCCGAACACGCGTATGGATCAAGGGAAAGCCTCTGAAAATCCTGCTGTTCATACTGCCGCTACCAAAAATCACTGGCAAGTGTCTGGATCTTCAGATATGCACAGAAACATGTGTGAATTCCCTGCTCTGGTGGTATTAATTTTCAGACACACCGATATTTAAATGTGCAGTACCGCATAGTACCGTAATATGATGTCAACCCTGGATTCATAAACCCTTTATATAAGTATTGGATTATGAATTATGACTATTGGAGGAGTACCCCCCTAATTAGTAAACCATGGTTTATTAATCCGGGTTTGACACTACAGGATATACAGACACACACCATTTCCATTCCAACGAGATCTACCCAAAAAACGCTTCGTCACCTAGGAAAAAAGGAGTACTTCCACTGGGTTTCCCTGCGTTCCAGCGCTGCCCGCTTCGCAACAAGGCCGGCCGGCCCAGTCATTGGCCTGGAAATCATTGATTTTTATAGGGTATGTATATATATATATATAATCACCACCGTTTTAAGGGGGGACGTACCCAAAATGTAAGCTACATTTTTCAAGGTGTTTTTGAGGGGGGCCTTGAAAATGCAAGCTTACATTTTGAAGGTATTTTGAAGACCCTCCCCACAAAAACGACACCTGTGGGACGTTCAGCGACCAATTTTATATTCAAGGGGGGGGTCAAAAAATGTATCTTACATTTTGGATCATTTTGGTGTGGTCCCCCCCCTGAAAAGTAGCCTTAAAGGGGTGGTGATTGTATATATATATATACGTATATATATTGGAACGACCGGTGGCCTCTTTGTCTGTAGGCCAAAACCCATCCTAGAACCTATATCAAACATCTTGGAAACTAAATATTTCTATCTTGGAAACTATATTAGAAAATTTTGGAAACTATATTGGGAAATTTGTCCCGTAGCAGTGTCGGTGATGTAATAAGACAAGCCGGGGCTCAACATATGCTGCCGCCAGCTACCTTGCCCCATAGCCGAGCATCCCATAAACATAGCACGCCCAAAAATAACAAATGAAGGCCCAAACATGTTGAAGTATTTCGCAACCCCTCTGTGGGCCATTCACACCACTCGCGGTGTTCAAGATGTTCTGAAATGGGTCCCAAAAGGCACAAGAGGCCCCCTGACATCTTGCATGTTGCATGCAAGCGGAGGCGCGCTCTGGGGGCACACGATCATGCCACAGCATGTCAAATGTTTGCCGCCTTTGCACTTGCTTTCCGGCGATCATGGGGCATGGGTTCCTGTTGGTATGAAGGTCTTCCTGACTCTCTGTTTCCTACAAGTCATGCTTGTTCCGTGTTCCTGTCATGTTTTCGGCAGGAGGGCTCTTCGTACTGGAAAGCCAGAAAATGTCAGAACATGCCAGCAATACGCACAAACCCCGTGAGCCAGGAACTGTTCGGAACCGTTCCTGACCGTTCCTAGCACACGGGATGCCCCAACTATACATGTATATAATGCTGTTTTGGCCCTTGTTCCAGTGTGCCAGGACCGGTCGAGAACGATTCTGAACGATTCTGGATTGTTCCTGCTTCACAGGTATATACCTAAATCTTATTGTTTTACGGGTTTTGCGACTATATCATATTGATTGTGTTTCGTCATGTTGACCTACGGACAATGCTGCCATGTGGTCATGACTTTATTTTCAGAGCTTGGCAGGTTTGAAACTGAAAGCAAAAACCATCGTCGCACATTTCCGAAGCACTCAGTGTCAGTGGCGCGAGGACGTGCGAATAGAACCATATATGGCATGTGGCCCTGGCTAACTTCCCTTTCAACATGTTCTCTTGCCATTTGGCGTCGCAGGTGGCCTCATGTCACGGGCATGTTCTTATTATTTGCGGGTGTGATGCGAGGTAGCTGGCAGCAGCGATATATTGAGTCCCCGCTTGTCTTATTACATCACAGACATTCTTACAGTACAAATTCCCAATATAGTTTCCAAGATTTGCAATATAGGTTCCAAGATGGATTTTAATGATTTTAGAGCCTGACAGAAACCACTATATAAAGAGGCCACCGGTCATTCCAATATATATATATATATACGTATATATATATACACAGTATATATGTTTTTTTTGACAATCTCGTTTAAAGGTTTTTTGCCATCCAATTATCCAATTTTTGGTGTACATAATTTTGAGCCGTAGCCACCTGATCATTTTAGATCGTGGGACATTGTGTAACTATCGTGCCTTCATCATGGGTTGGATCTGGGCGAGCGAACCATGATGACCTTTCCTCCAAGAAGAACTCGGAAAACAACAAGGACATCTATGGACATACCAATGGTTAATACTATGGTTAATACTATGGTCAATACTATGGTTAATACTATGGTTAATACTATGGTTAATACTATGGTTAATATGGGTAATACTGTTACAAAGGTACCATTGGATAGTACTATACATCTATACCATCTATAAATTCCTGCAACCCACTGGTGCTTAGCAGGGAATGGATGGGACTGGGGGTTGCTGGGATGATTATTGATAGTTATTCCATATATAAATATCTGGTTGGTGGTTGACCTACCGCTCTGAAAAATGATGGAGTTCGTCAGTTGGGATGATGACATTCCCAATATATGGAAAAATAAAACATGTTCACCAACCAGTTCCTGCAATGTCCTCTAATCCATGAAAATTGCAAAATGTGAAACGCTTTCAAAGCTACATGCCGTACATACTTTCTCCACAGCAATTCTCAGAAATTTGCCATTTGGCTTGATCTTCAACCCCAAACAGCACCATCTAAGGACCACTGTTTAAGACAAAATCATTGGAGACACATGATTTCTATCATGCAAAAATTGGTCCAAATCTGGGCTTGCAAAGTGTCCAAGCTGGTTGCATCAGCCAGAAAAGTGGGGATACCCAGACCCAAATGTCCCAAATGCTGCTCCATGGCGACCTTCAACCCATGGAAGAGTTCCCATGATCCCTTGCCTGGCACCACCTCTTTGCGGTCGAATCTGCCTACTGCACCAGTCTCAGGACTTGAGCCCGAGCCCAAGGGGCATCGTCCGATGTTGGAAAACGAGACATGCCGGAAACCACTGGTTGGATCTGGTTGGGTGGTTGACCTACCCCTCTGAAAAATGATGAAGTTAGTTGGGATGATGATACCCAATATGATGGGAAAGTCATAAAATTCCATGGTTCCAAACCAGCAACCAGTACATGAAGAGATCATGAATCGAAGATAGTATGGTTCCCTGAATGATCATGAATTTAATATGAATAATTCGACGATTCTGCTCCGAATGGCAAAACATGCTAGATTGAAAGCCAATACCCTACCAGTACTTTCAACAAGCTTTACCCTGGCATACATGACACCCGAAGAAGGGCCGGAAGAAATGTGCTATTCGGCTGAAAAACCCATCCTTCGGTTCACATCAGAATAGCTGGTAGTTGGTCATCAGCCCATATCAGCCCCAGATCAGGGTTTGTCTGAAAATCTGACACCCTAAAACCATCTAAAACCTACACTCCCCAAATCTATCATGGAACTGCATGCTATTCCAGGTTGGTCCCCGAACATGAACCTGCGGTACGGTCTCAAGTAATGGATTACTGGTTGGTGGTTTGAACCCCTCTGAAAAATATGAAAGTCAGTTGGGATGATTATTCCCAATATATGGAAAAATAAAACATTTTCCAAACCACCAACCAGTCATCATTTTCCTCAGTAAATTTGCAATTTGGGATATTCCTCATTGTTGGACAAAGCATTGAGGGATATCCCTCATGTAAACCAGCAGGCCAAACCTGGACATGAAGCCGAGTTAACCAGGCATTGAGTGACTGATTTACTGGAGCAAAATTAACGTTTTTGTGTGTTAACCTAGGTGGCATGGAATAACTGGAATAACCTGGAAAACGAGAAAACCATGCAAACATGATGGTCCAAATGAAATACGGAATGCTTGAAATGCATTGACATGCATTTTTTGCTCCCTTTCTGGCTGAAAACTCAGCCAAGAAACCCATCATACCAACGGATCCCACAGTAAAGTTACTCGGGTTGCCAAGCAGAAAGAAAAGTGGGAAATTAAACTGGAAGACATATATATATATATATATATTGTGGTTGGTCAAAACACCGAACCTACACTGGCAGCAAGGACAAAACTCTCAAACCCTCCAGGTTCAAAGCGGCAGTCTTTTCTCGGCAACCACCTGCAAAAGTCTCAGGTGCCTCCAGTGC
>Ga0126342_10009324_pt1 | contig 17595 bp, 14 predicted proteins | sample Cyp1metagenome_FD_92528 | JGI IMG/M metagenome (GOLD analysis project Ga0126342, IMG submission 92528) | Coral microbial communities from Lord Howe Island, Old Settlement Bay, Australia - Cyphastrea 1 metagenome | ecosystem: Host-associated > Invertebrates > Cnidaria > Coral ... | reverse complement strand
TATCTATCTAATCCTATCTATCTATCTAATCCTATCTATCTATCTAATCCTATCTATCTATCTAATCCTATCTATCTATCTATTCCTATCTATTCCTATCTATTCCTATCTATTCCTATCTATTCCTATCTATTCCTATCTATTCCTATCTAAATCCTATCTAATCCTATCTATCTGATCCTATCTATCTGATCCTATCTATTCCTATCTATCTAATCCTATCTATCTAATCCTATCTATCTAATCCTATCTATCTAATCCTATCTATCTAATCCTATCTATCTAATCCTATCTATCTAATCCTATCTATCTATCTATCTATCTCTCTCTCTATCTATCTATCTATCTATCTATTCCTATCTATCTATCTATCTATCTATAATCCTATCTATCTATCTAATCCTATCTATCTATCTAATCCTATCTATCTATCTAATCCTATCTATCTAATCCTATATATCTATCTAATCCTATCTATCTAATCCTATCCATCTAATCCTATCCATCTAATCCTATCTATCTATCTAATCCTATCTATCTATCTAATCCTATCTATCTATCTAATCCTATCTATCTATCTAATCCTATCTATCTATCTAACCCTATCTATCTATCTAATCCTATCTATCTATCTAATCCTATCTATCTATCTAATCCTATCTATCTAATCCTATCTATCTACCTAATCCTATCTATCTACCTAATCCTATCTATCTAATCCTATCTATCTATCTAATCCTATCTAATCCTATCTAATCCTACCTATCTATCTAATCCTATCTATCTATCTAATCCTATCTATCTATCTAGTCCTATCTATCTATCTTTCTATCTATCTCTATCTATCTATCTATCTATCTAATCCTATCTATCTATCTAATCCTATCTATCTATCTATTCCTATCTATTCCTATCTATTCCTATCTATTCCTATCTATTCCTATCTATTCCTATCTATTCCTATCTATTCCTATCTATTTATCTATCTATCCATCTATCTATCTATCTAATCCTATTAAATCCTATCGATCTATCTAATCCTATATAACTATCCGATCCTATCTAATCCCATCTAATCCTACCCAGTCCTGTCTAATCCTATTCAGTCCTGTCAAATCCGATCTATCTATCTAATCCAAAATAATCCTATCTAATTCTATCTAAATAGCTAATTCTGTTTATCTAATTTTATCTAGTTCTATCTAAGTCTATCTATCTACAGTAATTCTATCTGTCTAATTCTATCTATCTAATTCTATCTAATTCTATCTATTTCTATCTAATTCTATCTATCTATCCATCCAACTGTCTGTCTGCCTGTCTACCTAGCTATCTATCTATCTATCTATCTATCTATCTTATACGATCCTATCCTATCCTATCCTATCCCATCCCATCCCATCCCATCCATCCATCCATCCATCCATCCATCTATCTATTTATCTATCTATCATCTCTCTATCTATATTATCTAATCTAATCAAATCTATCTGCAAATCTAATACAATCCAACTTAACTTAACTTATCTATCTCTCTATCTGTCTGTCTGTCTGTCTGGCTGGCTGTCTGTCTGATTCTCTATCTATCGATCGATCTATCTATCGATCTATCATCCGTACATGACATATGCATATTTACATAATTTATACGAACTAATCCGTAGAGCTTTTACATGGCAGGAACCAACATGATCGCCTGACTATCAGTGGTCTCAGGTATATACCCTAATCCGATATTTCCGCATCATGTACTTGCTATATTAGTCATGGGCTAGCCCACTTTTTGGACCAACAATGTTCCACTAAAAACTCAAATAACCTGGCAGTGGACAATTCCCAATGCCAGTTTCCATCAAATGTTGTTTTCCGATCAACGCTTAAATGTCTTCGCATTACCATGATTGATTGCGAGTTTCTTTCGAACAAGTCAACAGTGAAAAGCAATGGTTCCAAAAAAAAAAGTGGTGAACAAACCATTCTATCATCAATAACAATATATAAATCATGAGGAACCATGGTTAAATCATGGTTAAACCATGGTTAAATCCACACGAATCACCAGCCACAGCACCTCACCGCACCGAAGATCGGCGCGTCGTCGTTTCAGCACGGTCTCTCGCAGACGCGTCAGGTGCGAGGCGATGATGCGACGGAGGGTGGAGACCAAGTGCCTGGCGGCGACTGTACAAAACAACAACAACAACAAACATAGAAATCGATGCTATTTTACCATTATATGATATGTGCTATATAAAAATAGAATGTGTATATTCATAGAGCACATATTAAAAATTATACATTTGCAAATCTTCCATATATATATATATCATATGTGCTCTATTTTTCCTTTTTGACTTATTTACCATGAGGTAAACGTTCACATGTGGAAAACCCATGGGGAAATCATAGGAACATCATCTACATTCATGGTGGGTAAACTCCACATCGAACTGGTTAGTTGACAGGAGGGTAACCGTCAGCAATAGGAATGATTCATAGGATTCAATGGGAATCATGACATACAGGACATCCAACAAACTTTAAGATGATTTAAGGGTCTTATCTGGAGATGTGTCATCAAAATTGGGGAGAATCATCTAAAAATGGTTCTATAGTATGTTATAGTTTATGGGAAAATAATAGGAAATCTGATCGGGTTGGTGGTTGAGCCCTACCCCTCTGAAAAATGATGGAGTGAAAGTCAGTTGGGATGATGACATTCCTGTTTGGGAAAATAAAAAATGTTCCAAACCACCAACCAGTTATAGTTTGTGGGAAAAGAATATTATGGTGTGTCTGGGCCATTTCACATAGGGAAAATGATGATGAAGAGGATGAATCGGATGGAATGGGGCATCCTATTTGTCAAACAAACCCAGACATCTGAAATCAGTTTGCCATGACTTTTGGATATGTTCGGCCTTTGTCTGAACTAAAGTCCTAAAGAAAAAGGGGGATCATCAGTCAGATCACTACATCCCTCTTCCGATATCGGTATGTGACGCAGCCAAGGTCTATCTAGGGACCGTTTTATAACAGAAACATCCGGCGATGGCAGGGCGTCATGGTGAGGGACAGATTGCAGGAAGAACTGAGGATACTTTGGGATGCTGACCAACTGTTGCACCAACTGGCGCCCCAAAGCATTGATCTCCATAGGAATTGGGGCGCCACAATCATTGGAGGAATGGAGAAATAATTGAGATGTCTTTAAAACCATCAACCAAAGAAGCCGAAACGGAGGTTTCCTAAAATGGGGATACCCCCAAATCATCCAAATTAGATCATTTTACTATTGAAGCATATATTGAAAACCCAAGGTTTTGGGGATACCCCGTTGTAAGAAAACCCCCATCTATGTGTATCAAGACAACATGCTGGGGCTGGTACCATGCTGTTCTGGTTACCATGTTCATCTCCCCGGCATTGTCCCTGAATGCTCATGTGTCATGGTGAAAAATCCTTCTTCAAACAAAGTTTCGTCTCGATAGTTTAACATTTTGCCATGGAAAATGACCAATGCCAGTACCATCTGGTTATGACTAACATAGCCATGGAACATCACCATTTTTAAGAGGTAAATCATCTATAAATACACCATTTTCCATGGCTATGTTAAATAACCAGAGGGAAGATGATTTACCATGATTTAGCTCTTGTTTAAAAGTGGCCATGGCTTCCATGTCGTAAACCATTACACAAACTGGGTACAAGAAGAAAACATCAAACAAACCATGGCTCAGTTGAAGATGTTGAAATGTACAAGATGCTTCAAACATGTTAAATCCATGTGTTTTGAAATACCATCCCTCAAATTAACATAGACCATGAAAATAACTCCTTTTTTTAGTAGAAACTCATCTTCCAAGCCCCAAAGTCATGGCACCTGGCTCCCTGGATTTTGCGCTGTTGCCCTTGCTCAGCCAGGCTGCACCTGTCGAACAAAAGGACACAACGGACACGTGTCGCCCTTATCGCCGAATCAAGTTGTATCAGGTTGTAAATGCCCCTATTTAACCAGTCATAACCTATGTATATCTACGGATCAAATTGTAAATGTACTGTAGTTACCTAGATCTAGAAATCTGTATCTATACATCTATACAAATAATTGTATATGTTATATATATATATATATACATATGTATATATATATATATATATACATATGTATATATATATATATATATTTGGGTACCCTAATATAAGTTCAACCAATTCTGGTATGCTTGACAATGGCTAACAACCTGTCCAGAAGAACTGATTTTGGTACTCACAAAGTCTCCAATCATCCAGCTTTGTCTGAGAAAATGGGGAAAACAATGAAAGACATGGCTAATCAACATCTGCCTCATTCAGATAGCCCTGTGGGGGTTTGTCTGAAAAGAGAAAACCATGGAACACCTCAATTCCAATGGACTATTATCATTGTTCACAAATCTGATCTGGTTGGTGGTTTCAACCCCTCTGAAAAATATGAAAGTCAAATGGGATTATTATTCCCAATATATGGACAAATAAAAAAGTTCCAAACCACCAACCAGTGATATTAGGCATGTTGTATCCCCATGATTTTCTCTAAACACCTCCCAATTCTTCTCCCATGTTCCTGGTGTTTGCCATGTTTCACCATTTCTTCCAAGCCATGGTGGTCCTCCCCGAACGTGATATGAACGTTGCAGGGCATCCCGAACGTGGCCCTCGGCGATCGGCAGCCTATGACTCGAAAGGAGTGCCCATGAGGTCCAGCAGAATCTCAGGACAATCAGCAGCCCTGCGGCCGGAGAAACATGGGATTTTTGTGTTTTCCATGTTTTACCCTCGGTTAAACATTGTTAAACTTTGTTAAACACAATAGATGTGGAAAATCCATGAACAAAAAAACGTTTAAAGAACATGATCTACATCGAACTTGACGGGAAGGTATAACACACATATCAACATTGGCTCAACATGGCTCAACTTGGCTCAACATGACTATATCAATGAAACAACATGGGAATATCAATAAACAAACAACATCAAAGAATGGTTCTGGGCAAATTATATATAATAATAATAATAACAATAATAATAATAATTCACTAACCTGAAATGTTGGGCCATTTTGGGATGATTCCCTATATCTAAACTATGATTCCAGACTTCGGTAGAACAGTGAGGTCCTTATAATTTGCCCGAGTCATCGAGGTGACTTGGGCTCATGGTGATCATGACCATCATGACCCCTTGTTTTCCCTTGTTTTCCACTCCTCAAACTCCCACCATGATGGTAGCTTGAACAGCCAAGCTTTACACATATCTTGATGCGATTTCCATCAGCAAATATCCAGCCATTCAGAAATTCCATAGATTTTCTATCCACATGCAATCTTCACATTCTATCCCTGATATAAATCCAATCACATCTGGTTGGTGATTCAACCTACCCCTCTGAAACATATATTTGTTCGTCAGTTGGGATGATTTTTCCATTCCCAACTGAATGGAAAGTCATTCAAAATTCCATGGTTCCAGTCACCACCAACCAGTTTTCCTCTTCAATTTGCCATAGATGGCCCGAAATTGTGGAGGTATCCCCTCCAAACCACCAACCAGACATCCAATGACGTCCACCTTTTCCCATGACTTCCCCAATGACTTGGTGCACCTAACGATGCCTTGAGCGCCACAGCGGAGTCCGCCTCATCGCAGCGAGGCGGAGCTCCGTTTTTCAACGATGGAAGGGCGATCCATGTGGAGGGCAAACAAAACTGGTGCATTGTGGTTAGTGGATGAAATAGTGGTTAATACAGCTTGATCCTTCAAGAATCTTCACCCCTCTTCGTTGGGATGGCCGATGAAACATACCGACATCACCGCGCCACAGCCTACACCTAGAAGTGATATGAAGCACCAGTTTCAGCATGTTTTGTTTGACCATTTACATTTGGGGTGAGTGTTTTTCATATCTTTTCATATTGGATGGATGCCGACCTGACACTTGACCAAGCCAGGGGCAAAAATTGGAAAATCACCAAAGGCTAATCATCAGATTTTCCCATAGACCTACTGAAATGGCCATTTTATTGTGGTATATCCCATTTTCAGACAGATTTTCATATCATCCTGTTGGTGAATGAATAAACTCCCATCGCAAGCGTCACAGCCTCAGTTCGATTCGGACTGGATAATACCGTGCCGTACACCTACCGTTTTTCTCCGTTGGACAAACATACCCAACCACTCCCAACGTTGGTCATATGATGCCTCTATTCCGATGTGTCACTATCAGAACTGGATACCCTCTGGTAAACTAACATAACTATAGAAAATCATAGAAAATCACCATTTTGAATAGGTAAATCAACTATAAATGGGCCATGTTCAATAGCTCAATAGCTATGTTTGTTTACCAGAGGGTAAGAAAAACTGAAGCAAGGCGACGCTGATGATTCTCCCAATCTAAATCCATCTATCCATCATCTGTCGCGGCGAAAATGGTCGGTATGATTTATCCAGATCACATGACTCATTGTATTCCGAATATCTCCCATTGTACCACTATTGTTGTTGCTTAACTTCATGTATCCGGATCATAGGACCATTATGCATCATCGTACTTCAAAAAAAGTCCATAATCCAATGCTTAATCAGCATATTATCTGGTTAATATCTAGTTAATCAATGTTCATCATGACTCACCAGATATAGCCATGATTATCTCTCAAGTTATACCATGGTTATCAAACGGCCAGCGCTCGCGCTGGGGATCATCCCTAAGAAATGATAGTCCCATTTTCATCTGGTTATGACAAACAGTTTGCCATGGAAAGATCCACCATTTTTGATAGGTAAACCCAGGTGAACCATCTATTTCTATGGGCCATCTATACCATGGCTATGTTAAATAACCAGAGAGTAATATCCCATTAATCCCAAATGGTTCAAATAAATCTCCCAAAACTCTGACCTTCAAAAGGAGCTTCGAGCTCTGCAGATGTAGCTGCCATCCTCAGCTTCGACGATTTTCGCTGCAACATGAAGGACTGGCAAGACCGGGTGCCTGTAATGAAACAAGCAAACATCAAATCCCTGTACGTTATCATGTGTAAATACATGTAAATACACATTACACACACACATATATGTATATATATTATATATACATATCATATCCCTATGGATCCAGTTGTTTCTTCTTAGGAAGTGTTTGGGGAATAAAAGTACCTTCTAAAGAAGTTGTTGGATCATGTTGGATCCATATGTATTATGTTGATTTACGATGGGAATCTCAAAACAGTGGGCCTGCACACACGAATGTAAGCAATGGGAAGGAATAACGATTGCATAGTTGTTGAGACTGGGGGGCAAACTCCAGGCATTTAAGCCGTGTATGTATACATGCATGCGCATGTATATGCACATATGATCTGATATATCTGATATATGTCTATCCAATTCTATCCATTTCTATCCATATTCCATATACACATTCCACGAAATTCATGGAAATTATTCATCTTCATGTGTCATACAGAATTGATTCTTTGGCAATCCAATCCGTCGAGTGTCTCCAAAAGCTGAGGTGCAACCCTCGTCGTCGGGCTTTTGCGGCCCACAACTCCTCGGAGGATTCACGAAGGAAAACCAAAGCCCAAAGACCAAGGGATCACTTTGCTGGATTTGCGTAGTATCTGGTTGGTGGTTTTTCGCCTACCCCTCTGAAAAATGATGGACTGAAAGTCAGTTGGGATGATGACATTCCCAACTGAATGGAAAAACAAATGTTCCAAACCACCAGGCTGGTATAGTCCGTTTCGAAAAAAAACATAATAACAAACTCTACGGCAAATTATGCAAATAAAGAAAACTCAAGGGCTGTTTGATTTGTAACAGTCTGTCCAAATGAATCTAAATGATGAAGCCATAAAGCCACCAAAGCAGGATCCCAAAGCAGGATGTCGCTGTCCATTTGAAAAAAAACTGCTGCGGGATTACCTCCAAATCTACCAAGACAACAACAGAGGTCACCCATGCACGACTGGTATATATGCTATTAATGGATATATGAATTGATATCATACATCGATCACATAGTAATCTTAATCCCGAACAGATTCCTTTCAGAATGCGATATGCTAAGATCATACGTGGTGTTTTGATATGCTCTACCGAAGCTTCAGATTCAAGTCTCATTGAACATCGATCCCTGTGGATCCCAAAGACTTCCGAATAGAAGCTGCGACTGGATCCATAGGGGATATTTTACGGACATCGTAAGGGTCTGACAAAATCAGCTAATGTTAGTCATTACATTTTGCTTTATACAACAAAACTATGGTAAAACTGGTCATGGTTTACTATTGCTTTACGAACATTATGTTCAAGATTTCTCCAAGTGACCTGCTTGCGCTCCATGTGCCGAATCTCTCGCCTTTGCTGCCCAGCCTGGCTACTCTGAAAATTGAGAAGAACATCACCCAATTTCATGGGCTAGAACTTCATTTCCCCATTAAAACTCACTTTTGTATATGGATTTCTTGATGGATTTTTTTTACAAAACTGCCATGTTCATCCATTTTTGATGGTATTTTCATAGGGGCTATCCACCTATCCACGACACAGCTGCAGCCAAGCCTGTGAGCGTAACCGCCAAGGTTTTATACCATGGGAATGGGAATCTTTCCAAAAATCACCGTATTTTTTGGTGGGGAAATAAAGGAAAATGAGGAGAAACAGCTGGATTTTAGGTTTTCGCAATGTTTCGCAATGTTTCATTTTGAACAAAGATGGTTTTTGCAAGAATTGCAGATGGTTATGATGGTTGCTGTTCTGAAAAACAGCCTTGATCTCACACATCACACTTTTGGACATAGAGCGCAAGAAAAATGTCGGAAGCTGCAGGGTTCCGAATGTTCCAAATGGCTCGAAACTTCTGTCGAGCCCAAGTGCTGGTCAATCAATTCTTGCCATCATCTCTCTGAGACAATGTATGGAAGGACTGGCTGCTTTTGAGCACAGTTTCCATCTCTTTCTATACATCTGTGCGACCCGTATGCGATGCGCATGGTGCACAACATGGAATCTAGACATGTTAAATCCGAATCTAGTCCGACTGCATTCACTAAGCAAAATTGCATATATTCATAGCTCACGAACTCGCCCAACTCATCTTTTCAAATAAACGCGGTTGTCCTGGACCCAAGTCGTGTGCCCGAGAAGTACCGGAGCTGGTGCCTGAAAAAAAGCTGGCGAACGCGGCGAAGGCACTGCGCGTGCGGTTGCTGGAAGTACGCGGGTGAAGCGCGGTGTTCCTTGGAATTTTTGTTGGGACCATTAAAAGCTATTAAAAATAAGGATCCTCCCAGCATGTCCCCCAGGAGATTGGTGGAACCAATGTGAAAATGGTCCAAACACAGCAGGCTTCGCTGCTGAACCGGAACTCCTTGTGGCCTTGGAGCCGCTGGAGCCTGCGCCAAACCTTGTGCCATGGCCATGGGTCGAACACGTGCCGACGCTGCTTTCGGCATTGCTTCAAGCACTTGCGAGAGGGGTACTGCTTGAGGTGCGACTGGAGGTGCGACTCGAAGCCCTGGGAACGGCGCATCAGACTTCATCAAGGTGTCCTTGGAATCATCCCACATCCCCCGCCACATGACATGGTGGAACCAATGGGATGATAAACGCTCCCAGTTTTAGGCTACCCTGGATACCCTATATTCAGACACTCCAACTCTACGTTTTTCCATTCCTATCTCATTAACAGCCCATCAACATCCCAGAATATTCCAGTATCTATCCCCATTTCAATGCTTCATAATGATTAATCCCCAAACATAAACGGATAGAACACGATATAACATTATATATATATATGTATAACCCCATCCACTAAGCCCGTAACATGTCTCCCAATAACTCATTGGCCGATGAAAATCTCCATCCAGGGCTCTTGAGCTGGGCTTTGGCCTAAAAACTCCACATGACCCGTCTCCAGATCGTAGATGCCACCCTGGATCTCCACCTCACCTGCCGCCACCTGTGGGAGATGCTGAACTTTTGAGCTGGGCCTCAGGATTCCAAAGGATTATCTTCTGGTACAGTTTCTGAACTGGAACCATTTTATAGCTAGGCAAATCATCATTCTTATCATCTGTTTCATGGGCCATGGCTTCCATAGCTATGTTAAAGAATCAAATGGTAATAATTCATACCTCATTTCCATTCATTTCCCCCTGATTTGATGTCGATCTCAGACGCGGCCCACCAGGGTCACCAGGGGACCCTGGTAAAGAGATGCTACATATGGCGTCCATGTGGCTATAGTTGGAGTTATTAGTGGGTATAACTTGGTATAACTCACCGCTATAATCAAATGTAATCAGCCCATAAGTTATCACTTAAATACCCATCAAAAAACTATGATTCTTAACTCCTATAACCTATGGTTTTTTATATAGTGTAACAACAGGAAATCACTCATTAATTAGCGGATTCTTGACATCCTATGAAAATCATGAAACATTATCAAACTATGATTCTTAAATAACTCCTTTTTCAGCCTACTGGTATAGTTTTTCCCCCAAATGTGCACCTTCTCGAGGATCGCTGGGCTGTATTGCAGCAGGCAGTCGATGGTATGGAAGACATTCCTTGGTCAGATAGGCTCAGTGCGTGCCAAAAAGGTTGCGAAAAAATCGTCGGTTTATAGATTTGGCACTCGGATTGAGACCTCTGTATTTGGCACTGTTTAGATGTGTATGAACGTAACAATCCCATCTATTCATGGATGATTTTCCCAGCTGAAAACCTCTGTTTAGATGGTATTTGAGTCCATTGCTATGTTTGATTACCAGTCAACGCCAAAACAATCCACCTTTCTCCCTCTCAAATGCGCGCTGAAAAAAGAACGTTGACGGCTATAGGACCATTGTTTGCTATTCTTGGAATCGACTATCACTCATTCGTCATTATATAGTTTATTGATCCACTGAATTCGTCGTGTTGAAATTTATACTTTCATCACTGACCGGAGGAGTGATGTCCAATGATCTTATTGATATTATATTAATATAGCTTTTGTATATGTATTGTATATATATATATATATATATCATTGTATTTTTTATGTTATATATACATATAATATATATATATATATTATATTAGATATATTATATATATATTATACATATTATATTATATATATACCAGTGATATCCCCAGCAAATCAATAGCATATGTGCCATGGTCGAAACATGGTGGAAAATGATCATCCATCCCATCAAATCCCGTCATTGATGATGTTCATTCCCCAAAAACTGGGTAAACAACTGGGTATATCATATATATATATATTGCAACCTGAAATATCCGTTAGTAATGATATATATATATATATATGTATGTTTAACCTCAAGGTACCACTAGCTTGCCCATGACAGCCATGCCCCGCTGCAGCAGGGAACAGTTTGATTGTCCGGTCCACAATCTGCTGCTCGGTGGCCTTGGGCCCCAATTCCTCAGAGGCCTTCTTGGCCACGTCGCTGAGGCCAACCAGCAAGGCATCCAGAGCTTTGGACACCTGGGGGTGTGGCGGGGAGAAGACTCTAATCATATGAATGGTAGTATGAAAAAGATGAACATGGATGAAAATGGGATCTTAGTGGGATATATGAGATAGTAATAAATATAATAAGCAAGAGAAACGTGGGGATATGATATGGAATACATGTGAGATGACCAACCACACGATTCAAAGGATCTTTGGGATTGCCTCAAAATGGCAGATACCTCCAAATTTTGATGGGGACATGATGAGACACCATCAAAATTTGGAGGTCCTGAAATTCAAACAAACCGATGTCCAACATGCAAGGGACTCTTGGATGTGCCATTTTCATTGGGGGAACTTCTATGTAGAAGCGACCTAATAGTAGTTGAACATGCTTTAAGTCTCTCCGAGTTCTCCATATTTCACCTGAGGCTTGTTGCCGCTCTTGGCTTGCAAGTACGTTGAGGTCGCTCCCTTGATGGCTCCGCAGGCAGTGTGCCCCAGCACCAGCACCATCTTGGTGTTGAGAGCACCCAGGCAAAACTCTAAGCTGCCCACCATGCTGCCCTCGGCGTGGGTGCAGGTGTTTCCAGCATTGCGCAGCACGAAGATGTCGCCAGGCATGGCATCAAACACCGTCTCCAAGGGTGCTCGGGAGTCGGCACAGCCAATGATGGCGGTGTGGGGTGCCTGACCCTCCTTGACCAATGCCTTTCTCATGGTTGCAGTGATCTTTCCTGAAATGGCAGCACCAGAGGTGAAGCGAGCGTTACCCTCCTTCAACAGCTTCAAGGCCTCCTTCGATGGCAAAGGTCCATCTGTTGTTGTGCGGATGGGCAATGCCTGCAGGGATGGTGGCAAGCTGGGGTCGGAGCGGAGCAATTCAGCTTGCCGGGGGGAGCGGCCAATGAACTCAACTCGACCTGTCTCCAGATGGTAGATACCTCCCTGGATTTCCACCTTGCCGCTCTTCACGAGTTCCCTGAGGGATGGGCTGTACTTCAACAAGAATTCCATCGAGCTAAAGACGTTCACACGCACTGTGTGGGACACCAACTGGTCTTCGTCAGCTCCAGGTCCCAACTCCTCTTCAGCCTCTTTGGCCACACCAGACAAGCCAACCAGTAGGCCCTCCAGTGCACTGCCTGCACTCTTGGAGGTGCCTTTTTTGCTGGCGAGGTATGTGGCAGTAGCTCCAGCAATGGCGCCGCACTTGGTGTGGCCCATCACTAAAATCAACTTGGATCCCAACTTGCCACAGCAGAACTCCAAGCTGCCAACCATGCTGCCTTCCGCATGGGTGCAAGTGTTGCCTGCATTCCTCAAGACAAACAAATCACCTGGCATGGCATCGAACACAGTGTCAACTGGCACACGGGAATCGGCGCAGCCAAGGATGGCGGTGTGGGGTGCCTGCCCATGGCTCACCAAAGCTTCACGCATCTTGAGAGTGGCGTGCTTGGCCAAAGGAGCACCAACAGCAAAGCGCTCGTTACCTGCCTTCAGCATCTTCAAAGCTTCCTCGGCAGGAACTGCACTGTCTACGGTTGTGCGCACTCCATGCTCACCTTGTGTCGCAGGGCCATAGCCAGAAGAGCGGCCACCCTGACGAGTCATGGATGGAGGAAGCCCAAGGTTGGTGCTCAAAAGGGCTGACTGCTGTGGAGAGCGGCCCATGAATTCCACCTTTCCAGACTCAAGGTCGTACACCCCGCCTTGAATCTCGACTTGTCCACTCTTCACCTTCTCACGCAATCCAGCACTGTACTTCAGCAAGAAGTCGATGGTGTGGAAGACGTTCACCCGCACGGCATAGGCTGCGATGTCACCGGCACTGTGGTGGGGCATCTCAACTGCTGCCTTCTCTGCCACGGGAGCAAGGTCCAGCAAGAGGCCCTCCAAAGCAGACTCCACGCTGCCTGTTCCAGACTTCTTTGCCGCCATGTAGGCATTTGTGGCACCGTACACGGCACCGCAGTGGGTGTGGCCAAGCACCAAAATCAGGCGGGCACCGAGCTTCCCTGTACAGAACTCCAAGCTGCCCAACATGCTGCCCTCGGCGTGGGTGCAGGTGTTGCCAGCATTGCGCAGCACGAAGATGTCGCCAGGCATGGCATCAAACACCGTCTCCAAGGGTGCTCGGGAGTCGGCACAGCCTAGGATGGCAGTATGTGGGGCCTGTCCCAAGTCCACGAGCTCCCTGCGCATGATCTTGTCTGTTTGAGTTGCTGTCGGCTCTCCGTTCATGAAACGAGTGTTGCCTTCTTTCAAGAGCTTCAGAGCCTCATTTGGAGGCACGGGTGCATCTGCGGTGGTGCGCACTTTTCTGCCTCACACAAAAGGGAATTGGATGGAATTGATCCATTTTCTCTGTGTGCGCAGGGTGACAGTTTCAGAAGATACCCTCTGGTAAACTAACATAGCTATGGAAAATCACTATTTTTACTGGGGAAATCCACTATGAATGGCCATTTTCAATAGAAAACTTTTAGTTTACCAGAGGGTAGAAAACGGTTTCCAATGAAATGGAAAGCCTTTTCCAAGGTGGGACACCTACTGGACCATTTCCACTGGATCCCGGTCTTTTTGCAGAGTCCCGTGATGTTCACTATTTAAATGACCAATAGTGAAAGGGACAAAATCATGGTTATCTCATGTTATATCAATGGATGTATATACATATATAATCAGATGTTTATATAATATATATAAGATTCAACCAGCAAATCATGGAGATATAACATCACCAGCAAACATGTTTTTTTTTTCGCGCGAAAAATGGGCAGTGGTTTGCTTCTGCCTGGAGTTGCTGGAGTTGCCATGACGGGCGAGGCAGCGGATTTTGAGTTGGGCCAATGGCTATAGCGCCGCAGGGGAAGTGAATGGAGCATGTTCACTAAACGACCATGTTGGACCACATCTCTTGTGGCTAGTCCACACCGTGTATCTGATTCAATGATATCTCTCATGATCTGGAGGTTTCCCATGGGGGTCACGTCCTCCATTGTCCATGAACTACACCATCCAGCTATTTTTGGTACCGTGACTATGGAAACACCCTCCAAAATAACATCGCGAAATATGGCGCCTCTCGCGCACTCGCCGCCCATGCCGTGCAATACTGCTGAAGTCGCACACGGCAGCGCTGAAGTCGCAGTGCTAGGGCCTGCCGTGTCAAACCAGGTACATATATATATTATATATATATACATTATATATAGTATATATATATATTGTAATTATATATACTATATATATATATATATATTGTATATATACTATATATATATATTATATATATACTATATATATATATATTGTATATATATATATATATATATATTATATATTATATATATATGCATGCTCTCTCTCTCTATATATATACACATATGTAATGTGTGTAAAACAATAATAAACCACCCATTTGGGAATGGTAAACATACCACCTATAAAAATTGTGATGACTGGGGTATGGTTTATTCTTGTTTTACCCACATTATGTGTTTAACGGACCGAAGACATGTGGATATAAGTTGATATAGATGAATCAAAGAGCTTCTGAAATGAATGACAGAACAAGAAGGGACTAATGGAACACATATTGATATATAAGTTGATAGATGAATAAATGTCTGAATCAAACAACTTCTGAAAGAACTATCTATGACTGAACAAGAAGTTATTCATGGAAGACATATGAACATACAAGTTGATGTATGTATGTATATATATACATGAATCAAAGAACTTCTGAAACAAACATTTTTGACATAACAAGAAGTGTTTTTTTGACATAACAAGAAGTGATTCATGGAAGATATATGGATATGAATCGAAATTCAAATGTATAAATGAAACAATAATTTTCTGTAGATTTTCTGGATTCAATACCTTATCCAACGCAACCGAAAAAACCACTTCTCAGCGACCGAAACAGCCCAGCCAGGCTGATCCTTGAGGAAAGATTGGGCTGATTGCCATGACAATCCCCAAGTTAATAGTATCAAATTCCCAAGTTGAGCCATGAAAAATACATTTATCCCATGGCCAATGAAATACTGGTTGGTTGAGGTTGGTATCCCTATGTTTGTAATCATCGCCGATAAACCAGGCAGTAAAACGCCTCAGAATAGCCAACTAACGTTTTTTTTGAATGATTAAATGATTCTAGATTCTATATATATACATATCTAATTATATCCCCATTGTGGTTGGAATTGTCCCCCATAATGGGATCCTACAAAGGGCGTACAAATCCCAAATAATGGATTGAGAACACTAGTACAACCATCCCCCAATGTCGGTATACAATCCAACTTTTGACACCAAGACAATACCAAGCATCCTCATGTTTTATCAAATTTTCATGGTTCCAGTGTTTGGAAAACCCCAGGACCTTCACGTTCTGACGCATGTAGAGTCGCCAAAAAGCCCAGCACACAGCCACTTGACGTCGGTCACAGGGATCCTTGGAATGTGGGATCCACCGCCATAAAAACGTGTATCCCATTATAATCATTAGACGTATACATGGGCCTAGTAATAAACCCCATGTAAGGGGGATGGGTTCTTATTGGGCTTACCATGGCTTAACGATGATCCAGGGTGCGCTTTGATGCCCCATCAACTTTCAGGAAATGTGGTTAAACACTGTTTTTATGAGTACTTGGAGTGTCTGGGTAGATAGAATATGGATTTCTCTAACATAGTACCATTTTAGTAATACCGTATTTCTTGAAATGTCCATATGATGTATATATATATAATTATGTATATAATTATATATATGTGTGTTCTAGGGGAGGATGGGTTCGGTACTGCCCGTCGGGCGGTGGCGCGCCTCTTCTCTTCTAGGGATAACTATTCATAGATACTTTGCAATGCTCGTTGGTGCAGAATCCAAATGCATTTACACATCAGAAGTTTTCAACATTTTTCACGCTCCACAGGGTCCATGAAAAACTACCGCAAAGCGTTTGGATTTAAATCTTTAGGGTCTATTCATTTCAAATCTGGTTGGTGGTTTTAACCATCTTGAAAAATATGAAAGTTACTGGGAAGGATTATCCCATATATTGTGGAAAAATAAAACATGTTGCAAACCACCAACTAGAAATTTATTTTAAGTGTTCCCGACCGAAAGGTGGAAGATTTTCAGAACCATGGGTACGGTCCCATTCTGCTGCTAGCCTTTTGGCCTTTGCAGGCCCACAGCCACAGTCCGCTCTCGCCAGGTGTCATACGCGCCAATAGCCAGCACAACACTCCTGCGTCGAGCGAGTTTGCATGGAACTGGGCACATGGCCGATGACAAAGACATTCTTTCGGGAATCTATTCTGGCATTCTATCTGGCGTTCTATCTGGCATCTCTATTCTGACATTGTTTCTGGCGTCTATTCTGGCATTCTATCTGGCTTTCTATCTGGCTTTCTATCTGACATTCTATTCTGGCATTCTGTCTGGCATCTATTCTGACATACTTTCTGGCATATATGCTGACATTCTTTTGGGCATTCTATCTGGCATCTATTCTGACATTCTGTCGGAATCTATTCTGGCGTTCTATCTGGTAGTCTATCTGGCATCTCTGACATGGGCACTGCTGGACCTCAACCGCGAGTGCCAAATCTCAGTGGGCACTGCCGGACCTCACTGCGAGGGTCAGATCTGGAGCTCGCAGTTGAGGTCCGGCAGTGCCCAGTGAGATCTGGTACTCTCAGTTGAATTCCGGCAGTGCCCGAGGAGAAGAAGGAGAAGGAAGAAGAAGAAGAAGAAGAAGAAGAAGAGGAAGGGGGGAAGGAGAAGGCAACTCCAATAAAATCTAGCTCACCTGGCAGGTGGGAAAAAATGAACCCCTGGAATCCATGAAGCATCATTTTCCTTTGGACCATGGTGGGTTACCACTTCAACGTTACGTATTTTTCAAGTATCCGATACTGGTATCGTAACCCGCAAAGAGATAAGCAAGTTCAATCCAAATAATTCATGTCTGAACATTTTTTGAATTCAAACAAAGTTCAATCCAAATACCACCTGGTAAACTAACATATATAGC
>Ga0126342_10009323_pt1:15000-17596 | contig 17596 bp, 17 predicted proteins | sample Cyp1metagenome_FD_92528 | JGI IMG/M metagenome (GOLD analysis project Ga0126342, IMG submission 92528) | Coral microbial communities from Lord Howe Island, Old Settlement Bay, Australia - Cyphastrea 1 metagenome | ecosystem: Host-associated > Invertebrates > Cnidaria > Coral ... | reverse complement strand
TATGTATGTATGTATGTATGTATGTATGTATGTATGTATGTATGTATGTATGTATGTATGTATGTATGTATGTATGTATGTATGTATTATATAATATATAATCCATATAAATATACATATATATATATAATCCATATAAATATACATATATATATATCCATATAAATACATATATATATATATATCCATATAAATATATATATGGAGATATAATATGTATACCCTAATCATTGTTGGGATGGTTTGTCGATCCCACAGATCCCACATGGCCAACATAAGGACGCCCCAACACATGGCCAATGATCGATACTCGCAAACAAGATCGCTATGTAGTTGGTTTGTGCAAAAGTATCACCATGACTTTGGAACCACGGTTCTCTCAGTTCTCTCTATTTCGGGCGCTTAAAGAAATTATGGTACCATAAATAGATAATTAATTAATAATGATACCAAAATAGGGAAATTATGGTTCGCATGGTACCCCTTTTCACGATTGGTTTCCCTGTGATTTTGTTACCACAATTGGATGGTTTCCATTGTCAGTTCTCCGCGCCTGGGACACTTTCAGCGCTTGGGCAGTTCTGTACCTCGGCCACAGTTCTGGATGGCAATATGAATGTTTGGCGGATGGCAATGGGAAATACCTGACAAGTATATGTCAGTATGCATCTCTAATTAGTTGATTTTCCTATTGCGAATTCAGAACTAGGAATTTACATTTTTGGGTCATATGCATTGGTGGTTTGACATCCTGCGGCTTCCTCAGTGTGTCCCTTGTTCATAGCGGGTTTACTAAGGATCTTACGGAAAAAGGGAGGGGGCAGTTGAGTTCGTTCATCCAAATGGAAATGGCAGCAAATAGATCAAAATAGCATAAGCATGTGTATCATGTGGGCTGGTTCGCTATGCCGCCAGTCAGCGGGGTGCGCAAATGGATGACTTTTGATCTATATCAACAATGATCAAAATGTGCTGTCACCTGAACCATGAATTATGATCGGTAGCCATGTGTATAATACATGTTTCGACACCAGCAACAGCAATGGGATATGACGATTGCCGAGTCGTTTTTTCTTGCAGCTGCAACGGCGCGTCTAGCATTGACGTCCATTGGCAAATCACAGACAAATACGTTCCTCTGTCACGGTTCTCCAACTGTTCATGTCGATTTAGCAAACTCTTCAATAGATCTGGCTGAAGCATAGTAATTACCAACCTGAAAATAGTTGTTATCGTGCGGCCAGCTATGGGGATGATTCCCCAATTCCCATCACCACCGAAGTTGCCCCACTTAGTCACGATGACTCTGTTTGTATTTATATACATGTATGTACAGTATATGCACAGTATCATATCATGTATAGACCGGTAATTCTTGTGTTGTGTACTTCAGAAAGGACAAAAACTGATATGGATCAGATATATTGATATTATCATATATTGTCAGATATGGTAGTGTGTCAAAACCTTGTACCCCTGGTGAACATCAAAATAGCTGGTAAATGGATGTTCATCCCCCTAAAAATGGTATTAATAGGTATTGATCCATACCCATATGGATATTGTACACAGTACATGTTATGATCAAATATGGATCCGATCCAATGAATCCTGTCACGTCAAGCCGCAGAGAGTTTGGAGCAATCCACTGAGAAGTGCTGCATGGACCCAGACGAACTGCTGCAGTTCCCCACCACCTGCAGCTATGGATCCATTCCCCACGCGATGGGAATAGCATCGGGGTAATAGATATGCAAATATGGTATCTGAAAATAGGGTATATTCCCAAACAAATAGCCATTTAATAATTTTAATAGGGATAATGATCAGCAAAACCATTGGGTTTAGGGGTACACTATTTTCAGACACACCCATATATATATATTATGTTATTATGTATGTCTGTTACTGTTTGTTATCATCAAACATTGGTATCTAATGTTCAATCATGAAACATTGGCAATTTCCATAGCAAGAACTGGGATATACCTGGAATACAGATGCAGAAAGTCAGGGCTCGACAGCGGGCCATGGGATGATCAAAAGACAGTCTCCACTGGGTCAATATTTGCTCCCCCGAAATCCATTGGTTAAACATTGGTTGAACATCATTTTCCTCACGAAAATATGCCATCTGCGGGTCTGAACAGGTTCCATCATGTGCCATAGTTAACCAACAAAAAACATCTCTGTCTGCAATTTCTGCACCTCGAACTTGAAAGGCAGCGTCCAACCTCAGCTTCCGTGCCCAAGGTTTGACCACCAGGGATCCACTTGGATTTTCAGCCATTTGTAATCCATGAATGATGGTTGATGGTTGGGCCTATCTTAGCTGTTCAGGATTGATCACCCAGTTCGATGGGATGAAATCAATTAAACGGGCCTGGCACAAGTGTGCTGCCAATCCAAGGATTAGCATTCAGGATAGCATGACGATCCTAGAAACTTGCAGAAATGCGGGGTCTTTCCTGAGGATTAGCTTGCTCCGGTGAGATCTGTTCAATTTTGGTTTGATGGATGTCAGTGTTTCCCCATCAAACCCACGATATTCGTGCCCGACCCGAACCAACTGTCCATGTCAGGGTGTTACTTACAT
>Ga0126342_10009323_pt1:0-12500 | contig 17596 bp, 17 predicted proteins | sample Cyp1metagenome_FD_92528 | JGI IMG/M metagenome (GOLD analysis project Ga0126342, IMG submission 92528) | Coral microbial communities from Lord Howe Island, Old Settlement Bay, Australia - Cyphastrea 1 metagenome | ecosystem: Host-associated > Invertebrates > Cnidaria > Coral ... | reverse complement strand
TGAACCCTTTTCACTGATTCAAAACAGCTTCTGCGCCATGTCCCCTCATAGTATAATATACAGATATATATATATATATATATATACGTATTATATATATATGGTTGCATCCTCGTGGTGGTTACATCATGTGACATCCATATTTTTGCTGGGGGAAAAATATATAAACAAATTTCAAGCCTCGCCCCAGCTCCTCTTGCTGTGGGTTGCACTGCAGCGCCTTCTGCCCAAAGGTAGCTTCGAACTTGGTATCCACCGGCGGCGCGCAGCCCACCTTCTCATCACACAGCTGCTGGGGACCTGCCGTGAGACACCCTGCCGGAGAGGTGTGTCTATATAATGGGGATTCACCATACAAATGGCTAGTACGGGAAATGATGATCAACAAATTGGGGAGCATCCTGTCCTATCTTCAGATAACCCCGTGTTGGGGGGAAGTTTACCACTATATAGAATTCAACAGTAGAATGGTTTACAATGTACGGATTCACCCATGGGAACAAATCCAATATCGCGATCAGAATCAACGCCCCCGTGTTTGGGGACCGCAAAACAGGTGCAATACTTTGGACCAGGGTTTCGAGTACCCTTCAATGAATCAGGTGTGTATCACCAAGTATCATGGGATGAAACCACCAATATCAATCCAATAAATACAACTGGTAAATACTAAGTACCAACCAATGACATACTCAGTTGGCTGGGAGCAAAAACAATGGAGAGAACGGACCCAGAAACTGTCCACTTTTGAAATCCGAATCATGAATCCTGGCAGTGATTCCCATCATAATTTATACCCCTTGTCAGAACAAAGTCAACAACGGAGCTTTTTTATGATCCTCAAAGGGACCAGTCGCATTTGGATTTCCGGAGTTTTTACCCATAACGGGAGATCGTTGTGTAATAGGCATAGGCATAATAGGATAATCAAAGGATGTGAATGGACAATTAGCCTCCAGTGATTTAACCGTTAACATACTTCGATGATTGGTCAATTTTCCCATGTCACGGCTGGGCGAAACACCAGCCGTGTATCAGATCACAAGAACCCTCCTAGACATAAGGGGAGTTCTTTTTTTCTGGGAGATCCTCAAAACATCTCAAAACCATTAGTTTCAATACTAAAATTGTCTATCAATTGGATTTGGGGCCTGACTTTGGAAACCTCCATACCCCCCAACCGCCAGATATCTGACAAATCCACTGCCGATCTCTCCCGTAAGATGAATTCTTTGTTGTCGCGTTTCTGGAATCTCAAGCAAATCGAAATCAAAATGTTTGGATCAATATTAACATATTTCAAAATCCGTAAACATTATATAAAAATATCAATATACCCATATTTTGAACTATGTACAATGTTAATATGATATTAATTAATAGATATTAATTCCCCTTGTTCAAAATACCAAAATGGTCCTCTCCCCACATACCCCCCATGGCGTTCTGCGGGTCTCCCCCGTGCACCTCCACTTCCACCCAGCTGACATTGGTTCCCCTGGCTGTTGCATCTCATCTTCGGCCAGTACCTGGTAGCCTGCTGAAAGAGCGGAGCGCAGCGAATGTGTCCCGAGAATGAGATGGGAAACATGTAATGTGGGAAACATGTGGCTTAGAATAGGCTATTCAACCATATTAACCTATTATTGTCCCTTATTATCCCATATATTAATCCATGTTAATCCTAATATTAATCCCGGTTCCCCAATAATAAACACAGCCCAGCATCTCCGGTTAAGTGGTTGAACCAGTTCGGATTACGATGTCAATCATAGCAATTCCCAGAATGGGGTGTGATCCCCTATTTGTTGGATAGTCTAACCCCTGCAATCATCAACCAACCATCATTTATCAGTTATATCATGTTATATCCACTTAACTTATATCCCCATATTATTGATGGCTAAAACTATATCAATATTGGTCAATATCCAAAAAAATATATCTCAACCAGCATGGATTCTCTTCCCGCCAGGGTGTGAGAAACCCAACAGCGCCGTTTCATGGTGCGAAATCCCACTGATCTTTCAGTCATTTTGAATTTGGTTCTAGGTCACATAAAATTGATCACTGGCGACTCCGGAAAAAAAAGAAGTATGCAGGCATGTGTGTCATGTTTGATTTGTTTGTCCAGACATAAAAGATTCATCCATAGAAAGTCTTGTCATGTTTGACTTGTTTGTCTCCAGACAGCTCTCCCGTTATCGCCTTTGATGCAGATTATCCAAGTTGCTGGCATGGATGACATCAACACGTGCGGCACCCAGAACTTTTATATACTAAGCTTCCCCATGTGGGCATGGTTGAAAACGGATTACACCCCCAATTTGTGGGAAAATTGGATGAGAAGCCATACCCTCTGGTAATTTAACATAGCTATTGAAAATGGTCATTTATAGTGGATTTTCCCATTAAAAATGGTGAATTTCCATAGTTATGTTAGTTTACCAGAGGGTATAATTTTTGGTGGTTTTCCAATTTCAGTCTAACCCGATGTCAATGAGCGGTTTTTCGAAAAAACGCCCTCAAGGTGAGCTCCTGAAGATTGTCGGGGGTCTGGAAAGTGAAGGACTGTCCGGCTGCGATCTTCAAATTTTGCACCTGAGCACACATCATCACACATCCACATGTAACTGCCTCAAGACAGAGCTGACCAATGAAGATCAAAGTCATCCCCAAATTGCGTTTTCCATATTGGATAAATGGCAGTGTCTCTAAACCTTGTACCCCTGGTGAACATAAAAATAGCTGGTAAATGGATGTTCATCCCACTAAAAATGATACTAATAGGTTTTGACCCATCCCCATATTGGATGAATGGGAAACCAATTAGTACAACCCCGTAAAACATGAACTGGGCAGAAAGCTGTGGCTGGATTTTCATCCTATGCCCCAGCAGTAAGTGACCCAGTGGCACCATGAATTATTTAACCAACATAACCAAGAAACAACCAATAGCTGCCATAGTCGGATGTTCATCCCCAACCTATGATGAGATCATCAGAGGTTTTGATCCAAGCCCATATACTTGGTAGATTCATATCCATATATCATGTCAAGTTGGTTATATCAGATCCCATTAAATTTAACATGCTAAAGTGATTAAACCACTATTTTTGATGGTGAAATTTCACCTCTTCGCGCCGAGAGGCATCGGGTCCGACTCCGCTGCCAGCAATGTGGGCCACCCAAAGGGGCCTCAGCATGGATACGATCAGTGGATCGGGATGAGATTTCGCCAACAAAAATCGAGGGAATTAGGGGAATTCACCAGCAAGAAATGCGATTTGATAAGCAACCAAAATAGTACTTTAGCCGACCAAAAATGGAGCTTTCACCACCAGAAAATGTGGATTTAAAATGACTTAAACAACAAATAGAGAAATGTTATCGGCCATCGTGTAGTGCTGCAATCCACCTAGAAGTTGTATATTTTGTAGGATAGGAACCCCCTATCCAACCTACCATTTGGTGGGATCGTCTTAGCACTTGTCATGGGTGTACAATCCTGCTGGCAACTTCGCAGAAGGCGACCGCGGACCGCGCAAGGAGACTACAGTTGGCAGTTCCATTTCAGTTGACCATGAGAAGGCTACGGGAAGCCATCATGTGTATGTATGTGTATATATATATGCATATACATTATATACATAGTAACTCTGTGTGTGTGTGCCATGGTCAAAAGATGGCGTATGGTTTATGGTCATCTCACCATCGGTATTTCTGACAAGGGGTACATAAATCCGTATGAATGGATGACCATCCACCCAGATGGACATATAATCCAACTTTGCCCGTGGCATCCCAGGAAGTGTCCCGCTATCCAAAAGAAGATACAACTGGCTTGTCCCAATATTTTTAACCAATACCAACTGGGATGCACGTTCGAATCGGGATGGATATATCATGATATAATCCAAAAGGGCAAAGTTTTTTGGGGCTCGAATCCATTTTCATGAATTTTCATGCTCAATGGCTCAATGGAGGCCTCTTTTTGATGTTTCATGAAGGCCTCAGTGTGTGTCGCTATCACTGTGACACTCAAGATTTGGCCAGTCAGATTGGAGACAAACAGAGCTTGGAGCTTCGTCAATTTGCACCGAACATGATCCAAGATGTGCGTCAAATTTACAAAAAAGTATCATAGATATATGATAATATACGCATGGTTCATGTCCGAGCTAGCTTCAACATCCGTCAACCGTGAGTTTTTCACCACCAAAGTGGCCCACCTTCAATTGACAAATGTTGATGAAACCATCAGCAAGATGGCCTTGTCTGAGAATTGGATACGGTGCCAATAAACCCATGGATTACAACCTCATTTTCCCACTGACATGAACTGCCATGTTCATGGGGGTGAGATTCCCCAAATGTCATATCAAGTTGTGGTCAGTTTTATTATCCCATTTGATTTATGTTCCCGGGGTTATCCTGCAGTGTCAAATCTGAACTTGTTTATCCCATCTATATCCAATTTGTGGTCGAATATATCCCATATTATATATATACATATATATATATAATCATTTATTTGTTTGTTCATTTATTTATTTATTCAGTTAGTTAGTTAGTTAGTTAGTTAGTCAGTTAGTTAGTCAGTCAGTCAGTTAGTTAGTTAGTTAGTTATCTATATGTATATCCCCAGTTGTATCCCACTGAAGCCCTAAAAATGCTGAAATCCAGTCCCTCCCGGGCGCCCGACTCAGTCTCACAAGCGTTTTTGATCACTAAACGCTGAGACGCACCGCAGACCTTCGACGAGGAGCCAGGCAAATCATCCGCGCCAGGGATAACCAATATTGGGATGGGATTCTATGGTCAACAATGGTTAATCATGGTGAATAACGGTGAATAATGTATAATAGTGGTTGATAATTTTGTATATGACAACGAAATCCACTAATAAATCATCATTTTCCCTATGGAACGGCTGGAATCGGGGGTATACCGGTATACCCCATTTTCAGACTAATCCATGAAGAAGGGATTGCTGAAGCTAATCAAACATATGAACCGAACATGGGTGCCACCTTCCACATCAAGGAGAGTCAAACACAAGTGTGTTGACTTACCATGGCGGACCTTACCCGACCTTATACTCCCAGCAGAAGAAAAAAAATGTATGACAGATTCCAGCATCTATAGTAATCTATAGGCCCTATAGGCTAAAAAAACATAAGCCAGGAAGACCCATCAAACTGCCCTCTGGTAATCAGTTTCCCATTTTGTAGATGATTTTCACGTTTAAATAGCCAGATGCAGGGGATTTCCCAGCGGCCCGCCACCTTTGACACGTTTTCACAGCATCTCCAAGGCACGAAGAAGGCGAAGAGGCCGCCGAGTCGCGAAGCCAGCACCGTCATGCTGTCACTTTTGGGGGAAGCGAAGGCGGAATATGCCAAAAACTGTGAAGAAAAGCTCATCTCATCAAGTTGCCACCATCTATTGATATCTGAGCTTTCGGAAGTTGATGAGTCGATAGAGCTGGTTGAAGAAACCTAGCCACGCTGTGATGATCTGGCTTGAACAAACGCAGCTTGGGTATCTTCTCAGTAAACTCGAAGTTGTTTCTGTCTAGAAGCTAGCAAGTGCAGTGGTTTCAACCCATATAATGTGTATATACATATATATATATATATATTATCCTAGTGTATGAATATGTATATATATATATATGCATGTGATATGTATACACATACAATCATATTACACATGTACTGTGCAATTACATGAAATGAGCCAGTTGTGTTGATGATTCTGAGTGAGGGGGAAAAACGATCCTGTGAACAGTGGGTCACTAGTCATGCCCCTGTGATCTTCTGTGATTCTGCGGATACTCCGACTTATTTCCGTGATTGTCTGGTCCTCAGATACAGTATATATATACATATATATATATATATGGGGTGGTTCCGGTCTCAAATACTTAGAGCTGGAAAACTTTCTGGAATTGGTGATACCCATTGAACAGCCACCATAGACAAGAACCAAAGCCCTGAGACTAAAGTTGTCTCCCGAAGACTCACATGAAACGCGAAAACATCAGTTTGGGAGATGATTGTTGCATAGGTTTTCTGAGTTTTGTGCAGGGTTTGTCCAAACTTGCGGTTACCCCAAGTTTGCAATTTATATACATGTGAAAAACAATGTGATTGTGTAATCCTTTGGAAACCCCATTCTCCGTTAACAAAAAACATCAAAAAACTGCAATGCTAAAATCTAGGTGGGTTGCTGTTAAAATCCCTAAAAATCATCTTGAAATCCCTCTTTTTATGGGTAAATCACGTCTAAATCACGTCTTTCAAAGTCCCAGTGATTCAGCTTCCGGCCGGCCAGGCCGCCGGAAAATGGGAGCTCTGCGACCGGATCGACCTGCTTTTTTGAACGTGCTGCGGTCATCCATTGCGAAGCGTGAAAAAATGGCTTACCCTCTGGTAAATTAAGAGTTTGCTATGGAAAATCACCATCTTTAGTAGGTAAATCTATGGAAAATCACCATCTTTAATAGGTAAATCAATGTCAATCAACTATTTCTATGGGCCATTTGAAAAATAGCGATGTCAGCTATGATAAATTACCAGTGTGTAATCTACATACCTATGACAATGGATCGATGACCATCCCCTAATATTGGCATACTATCCAACTTTTGACTCCTCCCAGGCGGACGCACTGCCAAGTCTCATGCTGGCCAATTGGCGGACAAAGGATAAATGGAAAGGGTGTGAAAAAAAAATCGAATGAATACGCGACAAGAAAAACAAACACTTTTGACCATGGCACGTAGCAAGACCTTCAATAAATTGAACATGGGAACGAGGCGCCATGTTCATGGCCCGCTGAGTGTGTCGAATCCACCCTTGGCACCCAAGTCTATAGCCTAAAAGGCTTCTATCCCCGCCATGGTACCAGCGCTCCAAGTTTCAACCGAAGTGTTATCAATGCTGATATTGAAATGCTGCTGCTTCGTTCAATGATTACAAACAACTTTTGACAAGCTGTATTATACATATACACATATTGGGATGCCTCAAACTTGGGTTCTCCCAAAAATGAAATGGACGTGGAATAATGTGGTGAAAGCAATTATAAACCATCCCCAATCTCACCATTGAGACCTTGCCTGGCAACCGGCGCCCAGGGCGCCACGTGACGAGACAGCCGAGATACCTCCAGCAAAATTGGAGCATGAAGTGAGGATCTAACCGAATCTAATCATCAAAAACTGGGAATTCAAATGGGTATGGGTCAATACCTATAGATACATTTTAGTGGGATGAACATCCATTTACCAGCTATTTTGGGGTTCACGGCACGGTACCAGGGTTTTGACCCATCCCCAAATGAATTTAAGCATCAAAAACTGGGGGAGTTTTGGGATTCAACCATCATTGATTTCACCAAGGTTTCATCATGAAATTTCTGTAGGTTCAATCAACAAACATGGTGAGAACATCACCGAGCTTCACCAACGCAGATGGGGATGTTCACCAGGGGATGTGTTGATTTAGATCATCTGTATAGGAGATGTTCCTTCTTGCGAGAGGGCAGGAAACAGATGGAAACCGTGGGGATCCTTTGGCAACAAAGTGGCAGTCGCAAGTCCCTGCTTCCTGGAATAAGTGGAAAAACTATGAAGTTTTCTCTTAATCACTATCCATTTCTATCCATTTCTCTTAATCACTTCTCCGCGTCGCCGCGTCTACCCAAGTTTTCCATAATCAAACGGGTAATATCCTGAGTTGACGTGGAAGAATCTGCCTGAAACTGGGGCAAAGCTACGAAGACCATTATAATACAGTACTGGTTGAGAAGGTGTGGTGGACGAACAACAATGGGAATGCAAATTGTTGGTTGTTACAGGATTGAATGCATTTTGGTTGTTCATTTTGCAAGACACATTCATTATACCCTCTGGTAATTTAACATAGCTATTGAAAATGGCCATAGAAATAGTGAGTTTTCCCATTAAAAATGGTGGATCTTTCCATAGCAAACTGTTAGTTTACCAGAGGGTAACGGTATCCCAACCAACTCCAGGGTGACATCCTTGAAACATGGAGAATCCTTGGCACCCGCACTGCGCGCATCGCCGCGTCTGCCTCAGAAAAAATGGGTGTGTCCCAGAAATGGGAGGATTTACCTCCATGTCGGGACATACCAGTATGTGTCATGGGAAAAGTGTTCGAAACAATTTAAATATGTATATGTATAATATATATATATATATACGTATATGTGTTATATTATATATATATATATATACTATAATTATATATTATATTGTATTATATATATATATTATGTATTATATAATATATATATATATATTATTATATTATTATATTATATTATATTATATTACATTATATTATATTATATTATGTTATATTATATTATATTATATTACATTACATTACATTATATTATATTATATTATGTTATATTATATTATGTTATGTTATGTTATATTATATTATATTATATTATATTTGTATTATTATATTATATTATATTATACTATATATTATATTATATTATATTATATTTGTATTATTATATTATATTATATTATATTATATTTGTATTATTATATTATATTATATTATATCTATATATATCTATATATTATATTATATCTATATATTATATTATATCTATATATATATGTTTTAATCAATTCTCCGAAACCAGGGTATGTTCAGATCACCCCCCAAAGGTGGGGGTTCCTCTTGGTTTCCCTGGTTTAAAATTATGCGGGATGAGTTCTGAAAAATGGAAAACCAAGCCGCACCGGATGAACCCAAAAAAATAGCTGGTAAGCAATAGCATAAAATATGTGTTGTTCTAAATATACCTCAACTTGTGTGGACCCATTGGAATCCCATGTTGCAAGGTCATCCTCAAAATTGGATCCTCCCAGGTGGCCTCCGTGCCGCGTGACACGCCGGTCCAAGCGGGTCCAAGCCGGTCCCGAGCCCAAAGTTCTCAGCTGGGAACACCGAGGAGTTGGCAAATCTTTCCGTACGACCTAAAATGACCTAAATACTGTAAATATCTACCATGAAATATCTACTGTAAATCCTCGCATGGAACATAGCCACAAGGGCTTTCAAAAATGGAAAGGTTACCAGCTTGCCACTGCAGCACGATTTTCTACACAGAAAGCTGGTGTGCTGAGCCCTTCAAGAATTGGATAGAATTGGAACATATCTACAGTCATCTCCAACAAGCTAGAACGACAAATTAATCAAATAAACATGAAAAGGGAGAACATCTGAGAAAATGACCTTTTCCCCTATGCATCTACCTACAGTACGAGGTACATGGTTTCATGGTTGTGATCTCACAACTCATCACATGTGACCGCCCCGCAGGACGACCCCTGGGAAGGAAACAGCCCTGGTCACCTTGTATAATCATGTCAGGAACCCATAACTAAACCCTCAAGGGTTTCATTGGAGATGATGCATTCTTGGGTTTCACACATGGTACCCTCTGGTAAACTAACATAACTATGGAAAATCACCATGTTCAATGGGAAAATCCACTATAAATGGCAATTTTCCATAGCTACGTTAAATTACCAGAGGGTAAGCTACATTGTCGGCATTTGTCACTTGGTTTTTTCAATGAGGGACTCCAACAATCCAACCATTGGATAGTCTTCGCAACCTCGGTGACTGTGACCCCAGGAATCGAATGCCCAACTTTGACCAAGCCTTTCCACTGGTTCTCCCAATCACAAACACGGGATGGGTCAAAGTTTGTTTGGTGGGACTCCCAGGAGGCCCCTACATTTTGTTTGCTATCGATGTCCAATTGTTTTGGGAAGATTTTGACCCATCACCAAATCCATCGGCACTCCACGGCGTTTTCCTCGCCACAACGCGAGCGACGCCCAAGGTGTCACCTGCGAAAGTTGACGCGCAGCTGCAACGTTCTGGGAATGGGTCGGAAAATTTATCGGTCCAAAATGTGTGGATCATTTGTGGCAGTAAAGCATTTCATGTGTCATTGCAAAATCTTGAGCGATGCACATCTGAGGATGAACTTGTCACGGCCCACGAGAGAAATGTGTGAAGAATTCATGATGTTCCAAGATCAAAGTCTGCTGTACTCTGCACTTGAAAATCATCCCATTAGCACTTGCAAGTGGTTGGGAACCCAACCGTTAGTAAAATTTTGGCAACTGTGGTTCTCCCGGGTTTATCTCCCAAGCAAAAGCATGTCTGGCCTGGGAGAGATTTCCTCTATCAGGTTTATCAACCGCCCTTTTCAGGCTAACCACCATGTCACCACCATGTTCATCACCTAGCGGCCTAACAGAGATATCAAAACATGCTGTCTCACACCCCAAAATCTGGGCTAATCTTCCACATATATCGTGCGAAACAGGCACAGCTATAGCTGGGCACAGTGGTGTGAAAAAGTATTTACTAACCTGCACCCGCTGGTTTATCCAGAATATCCTGAATATCTTGAATTATAGTCAATGGATCATCAGCAATGCTTCATCATGAATTAAGCAGTAATCATCGTCAACCTATTTGGGATTGGTCCCGTAAAGAAATTAATTATCTATCATCAACATTATCAACAATAATGATTCATCATTAATCAGCTTAAGCTGTGAAAATATCAATGAACCATTAATCATGAGTCATTAATCTTCAAGCCTGCCATGATAGCTAATTAATTATGATAGCCTATTATGAATCACTAACAATCATGATAGTATTATTAACAATAATTAGCCGATTATTCATTCATGACATTAATCATAAATGAACCATTAATAATCGTGTGCCGCCTGGGCCAGCCCCATGGTGGCGGCCACCCAGCTTGAGGTGGCACCCATGCCTCGGCGATAGAAAGCCGAGGAAAATGATCTACAAATGGAGGATGTAGACCTGGATGTTCCACGTCTAGACGAATAAAGACCAGGCTACACATGTCTTTTAAAGTCACACCAAGGTTTAGGATATTCAAAACCAATGCTCCATGTTTTTTTACAAAACAACAGGTTTTGAACCACCTTCTCACATTCTCGGACTTGTATTGAAGTTTAGAATCATTAATGATGAACTGAAGTCTGTCATTAGTCATGAGCTGAACATCAATGCTAGTAATATCCAATTAGTGATTATATTATATTGGTTTTCATATATCATTGTAATTAAAATATGTGTATATCAATACAATACAATATGTATAGTACTAATATAATCCCCCATATATATATATAGTACTGAAGTGTTGATTGAGATCTATTTGGTCACCTGCCCCATGGTCGCCTCGCTGGTCGAAGGGGGGGGTGCCTGCGCCCCGCAGGGGGAGGTTTAGTATTTCAATGGCTACAATAAAGTGATATAACTTATGATATAATTTATGATATAACTATCCAACAATACGAAAAAAGGCTTTGCCCGGAATGGCGGAATGACGCTCAATTTATGGCCATGTTCGTGAAAAATTGATGAACAAAACAGTGGATGTTTGCCATAGTGAAACTCATGAGTCTAATCAGCCAACATTGGAATATCGACCAGTCATTCCAGTAGTAAATGTTTGGTATACTCAACAAACCCTAAAAACTGTTTCTGTGTAATTATATATATATACCCTCCTGCAAACTAATATAGATGGGGTTTTCCCCACCGTATGTCGTTCCTTTTCCGAACGGGTTTCTCCATGCGTCTTCCATCCATATCATTGATTTACCCTGACAATCCCTGGACTCAGGGATCATCTACAGAATGACGATGTTGCAAAATTGGGTCAACAAAACCTGTAGGTTGGAACTAGAAGTTATATCATATGGAATAGTTCGGTTATAATGTATATATATATATAATTGGTATAAAATTTCTTGGGATAGGTTGGAACTAGAAGTTCTACAGATACCACCAATGGTTCCCGGGGGATGACACTGCAAAATCGTCATCGGAGCTGAACCTGAAAAATCTTTGGCAAAATTTCAACACCCTGTTGCCTCTCAGAAAACACCTATTGAAATATGAAAAATCCCATGTTTCATTTTTGAACGTGGCAAATTATCATTATTGTTCCAGTGTATGGTTCTGGATGACCATATTATATTCCATATGTACGCAACGTTTCGATTTTTCAAAAATGAGGAGGTGTCCTTTGCCAGTGGCTTTTTAATCTCGTGGTTGGTTAAAAAAAAGAAACATCGATTGCAACCGTGCCCTGCGCCTCGGAGGGCGGGACCCAGGGAGCATCCTCGCCACCTGTCTGGGAGATGGCTTGGAAAGCTTTGGGAGACCGCAAGTTTGCAAAGGAAAGTTGTCAGAACCATTACATGTGTCTGTGCGTAATATATATATATATATGTATTATATATATATGTATTATATATATATGTATTATATATCTATAAATGTATTATATATATATATGTATTATATATCTATAAATGTATTATATATATGTATTATATATGTATATATGTATTATATATGTATTATATATGT
>Ga0126342_10009322_pt1:10000-17597 | contig 17597 bp, 18 predicted proteins | sample Cyp1metagenome_FD_92528 | JGI IMG/M metagenome (GOLD analysis project Ga0126342, IMG submission 92528) | Coral microbial communities from Lord Howe Island, Old Settlement Bay, Australia - Cyphastrea 1 metagenome | ecosystem: Host-associated > Invertebrates > Cnidaria > Coral ... | reverse complement strand
ATATGTATATATATGTATATATGTATATATATATATATGTATATATATATTTATGTATATATATATGTGTATATATTTGTATATATATATATGTATATTTATATATGTATATATACATATGTATATATGTATATATATATATGTATATATATATATATACATATGTATATATATATACGTATGTATATATATATATATATGTGTGTGTATTTATATATATATATGTATATGTATATGTGTGTGTGATTATAGATATATAATCTTTGGGGATCATCCCGCAGAAGGAAACCATGAATCCAAAGAAACCAAATCGATTCGCTTTCGAACGGGCAATGTCTGGTTGGTGGTTTCAACCCATCGGAAAAATATGAGTCAGTTGGGGTTACTATTCCCAATATGATGATATATGGCAAAATACTCCAAATCTTCCAAACCACCAATCAGATGTAATGGAAGTCAAGTGGTGCTGAGATTCAAAGTCCAGGGATTCATAAAGTGGAAAGTGGTGTCAGAGGATTTGAATCTCTTGAAACAAATCGAAGTCAAGTGGTGTCTAGTTTTTCAGATGACTTTTTGGTTCTTTTTGTTTGCTGATTTTGATGGAATCTCCCAACCGAAAGCTGACAAACGGCAACGGTGGGCGTTTCTTCTCACGGTTTGTCCCGAAGAACTGCCATTCTGTTATGTCAGTTATGTTGTTCTCCAGATTTTCCAATGTCGGTGGTGAAAACCATATTTGCTGCTCATTTTCTAGAAGTTTCCCATATGGAGAGTAAGTTTCTATGGATATGATAAGAGTCCTATGAGTCAAAACCGCACCCGCCGTAGATACCTCAAATAACGGGTTGATGGTGATGGATGCCATCCGACTTAAAGATACGTCATATGATACCGGTACCTAAAATATTCAAAACCTCATTTTTTTGCCTATGATGGATACCTAGTCAAATGGTAGTCCATCCGAAGCCTGATCTTCGTCGGCCGCCACTTTTCCCGCCTCCAGTTTTGGGACAAGTCGAGCTTTGGACAAAACGAGAATCCAGTAAACCGGTAAACCCAAGAACAATGGGATTTTAATTGGGATTTAACGGGACTTAATGGAATTTGAATCAGGATTCTAGTTTGTGATAAAACCATATTTCACCAACAACAGTAATGAGGTATGCCGCATGCCAAATAACAAACCAATCCCACTGTATCCACCATAAATCTTACAGTTATATATTTGCAGTTGTTCTATCAAGAGAACCTATCAAAGATCACACATAATCCCCGTTTGGCTTGCTTCAAATCCTCATTTTCGCTAGTTCGATCCTATGAAAACACCATTAAAATTCCATGAAATACTCATTGAAATCCCATTGAAGCACCATTTTTGCTGGTTTTTTCTCCCCCCGTTGACCTGGTGCCTAAAGCGCACGGTTGACCCACCGGTTTCACCCCCTGGTTTCACCGCCTCCAGAGGCACCAGCTGCGCCCGAAAACGGCCCGTGATGTGCGCCCAGCTGGGATCCGGCAAGCGATGCCAGCTGAAACCTCTGGCGGCTGTGAATCCATGGGCAATTTCATGGGGAAGAAATTGTTGGGGATTCTTCACATTCATCACTAATTGCCCAGATGCTCCATGTATGGAATATTTACCTACATTTGGGCCAGTTTTGGGGTAAATGTAGGTAAATATTCCATGCATGGAGCATCTGGGTTATGGTTGGGGATTTTTACACTAATCATGAAAATTCTCGCCGATTTTCAGAGTTAACCAATGTTGAACCACGGTATAGACAAGGATTTACATGGGAATTCATAATATAGTTAGTTCACTAGTTATGGTTTACTATGGTTTTCTAATTAAACATAGGATACGATAGCTACATTTAAATATATGGATTTTGAAATCTACGAACTGGTATTTCATACTACCTCCGGGGCCTCGCAGTCTGGCCCGCCCTCCACATGTCATATAATGTCGTTAAATCTAAACCTCAATGAGGGTCCGATCCAATAAGCGTGGGAATATATCCACTGGTTATTTAACATAGCCATGGAAAATGGCCCATTTATAGATGGTTTACCTATTAAAAATGGTGATTTTCCATGGTTATGTTAAGTAACCAGATGGTATCCACTTGGGAGTGCAGGACTTTGGTCATTGATGGGTGTAACAACATACTCACGCTGCCCGAATCTTCTGACCTCAAACGCCAGTGTTGGGCCATCTTTTAAGCATGGAAAGGTGACCCTGGCCTGCGAAAATATCGCAACATACTAGATGTCTTGGAATCTCCTTGGCCCTGCAGGGAATATGGATACAACATGAGATAATGTAAATGACCCCCTGTGAAAATTGGATATCATGTACCGTGGATTGGAGCAAGCCTTTCTACAATGACCAAAAAGTGAAGTCCCGAGTGAAATTCTGATAGTTCATCCAACAAACAGAAAAACTTTTACTATAGATGATTACTATAATATGTTAGTAAAATCTGATCTGGTTGGTGGTTGAACCCTACCCCTCTGAAAAATATGACTTCGTCAGTTTGGATGATGACATTCCCAATATGATGGAAAAATCATAAATTCCCTGGTTCCAGTCACCACCAACCAGTCATATATATATATAATTATATATATAACTATAGTTGTTAATGGTTGTTATATAACTATTCTCACATCAAAATCATCTGGTTGGTGGTATACCTACCACTCTGAAAATGGCTGTTATGTAACGATTTTCCACTAAAAAACGACGAAAAAATCCGAAAGATTCCGCCCCGCTCTTCTCCCCGTCCGTCCTGCATCATCGCTGAGCCATAAGTCCTGGCCTGGTTTAGGCGCGCTAAACTTTAGGCGCTGGTCATCCCATAGAAATCCGGAGATTGATGAAATCTATGGTAGAAATTATAAGTCAATGACAATCTATGGGATATATGGATATAGTGCACTATAAATATGGATTATCATGAAATCTATATCCTCAGGATCATAGTATTATAAATGCTGGTCATCCCATAATAATCCATATATCTATGGATATCAGGATTTCTATGGGATATAAGTGCAGAAGTATCATCTGAAATTATGGGATGACCATAATTATATACTATACTTAATTAGCATTAATTTATAAGTATCAGATCAGTCAGATCAGTTTTATCCTGATCATTATAAGTGGCTAGATACAAGATGATAAAAGGATCTATGGTAGAAATCTCTATAAATCTCTATAAATCCATATAAATCCATATAAATCCATATAAATCCATATAAATCTGTATAAATCTGTATAAATCCATTAATAAATCCCATGTGGGGGGTTTCACCCCCGGCTGCCAGCCACAACCCCCATGCCTTTGTTGGATCATCCTCCAGGGGTCGGAAAAAAAATGAGGCAATTTTGAAGTGTCAACTGATAGTTATCCCTACAAAAAATCCCCATTTTTTGATAAACCCTACTACATCCCCAGTTATCCCTACTACATCCCATTTTTTTACCCTACAAAAAATCCCCATTTTTTGTTGTACCCTACGCAAAATCCCCATTTTTTGATAAACCCTACAAAAAATCACCAATAAAAACCCTACTACATAATAAAAACCCTACAAAAAAAAAAAAAACATGGAAAAAAAACCATGATGTCCGTATTTTTACTGGTTTTGTATTGTCATTGTTGCTGGTTATCTAACCATAGTTTGTTTGGCCCCCATATCCCAACTTATGAAGGTTAAAATCCCACAGTTATACCCATTAATCACCATTAATAACCATTAATAGCCATGGAAAAAATCATATAATTAATCGTTATGATCCATCTTAACCATTGTTTTTCCATAGTTATAGCCATAAGACCATGAAAATAAGCCCAGTCCTGTGTCCATTAATATTCATAGATACCCTAGATACATTATTATTGGCTAATATATTCATAGTTAGATGTCATACAATAATGCTTATGAGTTATATGAACAGAAGGTTTACCCCCATTAAACCCCCATTAAGCCTCTTAATAAACACTATCCAAACAATCCTATTACGTTTGACATGTCCCATGAATATGATGGTTGGTTATATCCCCATCAAAATAATCCCATTATATAATATGATGATTGGTTATCCTTAAAAATAACAAAATATCTCCCGATAAACAATATGATGGGGGTTATATATATATATGTCAGCTATATCCTGTTAATATGATGGTTGGCCATATCCCCCACAAATGAACACTATCCAAACAATTCTATTACGTTTGATATATGATGTTTGGTTATCTCCCCCATAAAATATACATATATATATATAAATAATCCCATTTGATATATGATGCTTTGTTATCCTTAAAAATAAAATATATCTCACATCAAAATCATCTGGTTGGTGGTATACCTACCCCTCTGAAAAATATGATATCGTCAGTTGGGATGATGACATTCCCAATATGATGGGAAAGTCATAAACTTCATGTTCCAGTCACCACCAAGCAGTATAGTTATATGACCCATAAACCATGGTTAACCAAGATATAAAGTCAACTTATAGCTAGGAAAAAAAACAATTACCCCCTGGTAAACGTTTACATAGCAATGGAAAATCACCATTTTTCATAGGTAAACCATCTATTTCGACTGGGCCATTTCCAATAGCAAACTGTTGACATCACCAGAGGGTTTCTATCCCGTGAAAACCCTGAAGTTCACCATCCAACCCCCCCCATCTCTGTGACTGGGTCATCCCCACAAACCTCCGCCGCCGTCATCAGCCCGCCACAGAGCAGCAGCCGCTCCGGGCGCCCAGGGACCGCCAGCAGCGCGCTGCAAACGCGCGGGGACCAGGGTGAGGCCTGGGAAAACGACGAGATGGACGGCTAAAGGTGGGATTTCTAGGGGTTTTCTATGGGATGCTCATGATTTTTGATGCTTTTTAGTGGAATTTAGATGGATGTTGATGATTTTCAATTATTTTTTGGTGGGTTGAAAACAAAGAAAATGAAGAGAAGGGATTCTATCCGAGCGTAAAAATGGTGAAAATTATCCAACCAGAATTGAAGAAAAATATGCAAGTAAAATGAAATGAAGAAAAATGAAGTCATACAAGTAAATGTTGTTGAAAGAATTGTTGTTCTCACGGTTATACCGGGATCATATAAAATGATGGTAAATGATGTAAAAACTGTTGTTGGTGAAATATGGCGTTATCCCAAGAATCCAAAAAAAAATAGATTCCATTCAATCCCGTTTTCAAATATCCCAACAAAATCCCACAATTCAAAGGTTTCCCCCATGTTTTTCCATGGAAAACCCCATGGTTTCCCCCATCCCAGGCCCTCCCCCCCCGTCCCCAGGCGCCTGAGACATGCAGCGCCAGGACAAGCCTCCGTCCTGCGAGGCCCAGAGATCGTTGAGGCAGTTCCCAGCCGCATCCTCGCCACCTGGACAGGTGGATCCGGTGGAAAAAACCCATGGGGAAATCACATCTGATTGGTTTATAAACCCAACAAGTACCGGAAAAATATATGGTTAATATATGGTTAATATGTGGTTAATATGTGGTTAATATATGGTTAATATGTGGTTAATATATGGTTAATATATGGTTAATATGTGGTTAATATATGGTTAATATATGGTTAATATATGGTTAATATATGGTTAATATATGGTTAATATATGGTTAATATGTGGTTAATATATGGTTAACCATTAATAATAACCCAACCAATCATTCTTATATGGTTAATTAATGGTTAATAATCCACATAAATTGAGCCAGGCTCTTTTAATATATGGGTTAATATGTCATGTATAATATATGGTTAATATACTGTAATACTTCCATCCCCCATTCCTGGCTGGTGGTTTTAACCATCTTGAAAAATATTAGCCAATGGGAAGGATTATCCCATGTGATTGGATTATGATACCCTCTGGTAAACTAACAGTTTGCCATTGAAAATGGCCATAGAAATAGTGGATTTACCCATTAATAGCATGGAGATTTTCCATAGTTATGTAAACGTTTACCAGAGGGTAACATAAATTGTTGAAAATTATCAGATGGTAGGTACCTTTCCCTGGTTAAAATTTCTGAATTTCATCTGAAATGAAAAACTGATGCGCTGAAAACCATATATTTAAGTTAAACTGGTGTTGTTTGTTTATAGCAACTGCTGCTTCATATCAGTGGGATGGTGAATAGGAATTATCAGATGCTACCACCGATAAAAAACTGAAATCCAGCACACTTGCGTTTACTAAATTGACTTTGACTTGACTGAATACAGCTTGACTTGGGAATGGCACTGGAGACGAATTCAAAAAAATCCAGTGAGGTGTTGGTGAATTATCGCAGCGAATGGATGTGAATGGTATGTACTAACCAGGATATCCAGTACCCTCTGGTAATTTGACAGTTTGCTATTGAAAATGGCCCAGTCGAAAATAGTTGATATTCCTATGAAAAAATGGTGATTTTCCATAGCTTTTTGTATGTTTACCAGAGGCTACTAGCCATCATTCCAATGAAACTGGAGCGATTTGGAGGATCATCAAACGGTCGTCGCGGTCGTGGTTTGGTTAATACCCATTTTTAAGTAATCGGATGCGTCCCCAGTTCGTGGAAATTATCCCATGTAGTGTTAGTATGGTTAATAACTGATTGGTTTATAAAATGTAATGTTGATAATAAACCCATACTAACACGTAATAGATGGTTTACAAAATGTTTTTTTGTATGGTTAATACCCCATAATACCCCCAGTTACAGAACCCATCATCGGATAGTCATAACATGTTATAACCATATTTTTAAGGTGAAATGATCCCGTGTACAAATTTGGCTGGTGTCTAACCCCAGAAACCCTAACCACGAGGACCAATGATCCACTTGCTCCGCAACGTCTTGTTTTTCTTCGCAAAGTTCACAGAAGCAGTGGCCAAGTTCCAATGGACCGGAGCTGCAAGTCTTGTGGAGTCTTAGCATCTACAAATAGCAAAAACGGGAACAGAGTATCGATATGTATCCAACAGGAACAGAGTATCGATTTTTTTTTCGAATATCACATGCTACCTGGAACAGCCTGGAACCTCGGGTCCCAGATCAACCAGATCAACCAGATCAACCAGATCAACCAGATCAACCAGAAATCAAGGCGTGTTTCCAGTGAATCCCCAGCCTACACCCAAAAAACAAGGCTTGGAGCTAAGGAAATCAACTGCCTGCAACATAGAGCAGGTAGCCGCGCCGAGCCGAGGCCTCAGAGTTCAGAGTTCGTCACCTTTTTCGAAAAATTTGGCTGGTCATGTTGCCGAAGAATTGAAGCACTGGTTTCATATATTGGTTCATATATTAGTTAGGGATGTTTAGTTTTTTTTGGTTAGGGATGTTTAGTCTTTTTTTGAAAAGTTTCAGCAAAGCGGTTGATTTCGATGTGGTCTGCAACCGTCCATGTTGGGGATTCAAACAAATCATAAAGAGCCAATATGTTTTCATCAACGAAGTAATCAGATGTTTTGAACATCAGGACTGGTGAGTTAAGTAGCAGGACAGAGGTTTAATTAAGTAGCAAAAATCCTTCATTTTTTTTCTCCAACAACGCAGCCA
>Ga0126342_10009322_pt1:0-5000 | contig 17597 bp, 18 predicted proteins | sample Cyp1metagenome_FD_92528 | JGI IMG/M metagenome (GOLD analysis project Ga0126342, IMG submission 92528) | Coral microbial communities from Lord Howe Island, Old Settlement Bay, Australia - Cyphastrea 1 metagenome | ecosystem: Host-associated > Invertebrates > Cnidaria > Coral ... | reverse complement strand
CCGGGTGTTTTCCATATTTGGCACCCGCCTCCCACAACATCCCACGCGGCACCTGAGGGCAAAACCAGCGAGGCAAACTTCTGGCGCGGGAAGAAGGCTCCCGTGGCGTCGTGCGGCGCCTACTTGGCGCGACCCCAAAGTTTCATGGTTACCCTCTGGTAAACATACAAAAAACGATGGAAAACCACCATGCTATTAATGGGTAAATCAACTATTTCTATGGCCATTTTCCAGTAGCAAACTGTTACATTACCAGATGGTAATCATCTTCCCGTTCTGAAAAATGGATACTTAGAAGGTATACCCCATTTTCATACGCACCCAATTTTTTGCGTTTCCATAGTGGGGATCCCCAAGTCTCACCTCGTGGTCTCCACACCTGGAGGCAGCTCACGTAGTAAATAGGATAGCTTCACCCCAGTTCTAAGTGGACTAACTCTCCGTCAGTGAATCAAACTGAGCTCAATGTGAAATCTAACTCTTTACTAAGTGAACTGAGCTCTTTACTAAGTGAAATCAAAAACCAGCACCCCCTTATAATCTAACATAGCTACAATGTTAGGTCCCAAAAAAAATGAGTAATTGTGATTATAAACTAATGAATTACAAGGAGTGATCAAGTATCCCTGTAAATGTCATTTTTGATTCTCTTTTCACGATTTGAACATCATTTATTTCACATGATAGTGACTTTTTTGAGGAGAAATGCAGTAATTTACACAGATCTGGATGAAGATCTGATAATTCTCCAACCTCAAAAGTTCGGCTTTGGCAGAGTTGCCCACCAATCCAGTCTGCAATATTTTAAAAAATAGATCTGGATGATCTGGAATGTGTGGCCACAATAAATTACAATACAACAGTGGGGAAACAATTACAATGACAATAGTAATATGACAATTACAAATTACAATGACAATAGTGAATATTATATGACAATGGAATTACAATATCATAGTGATATTACAATTGTGAATTACTATTGTCATATGACAATTACAATGACAATAGTAATGATAAAACAATGAATGACAAGAATGTGAATATTCCGATAATCTGATCTGGATGAGCCGACCATATAAAAACCATTTGTCAAACCTGGAAAACATCAACCATATTCTCAATTGTCAACCATTGATGGTCTCCTGTTTACAATAGGTTATCAACTATATATTTGAATTTGATGCTTAAATCTCAAAAAAATATGGTTTTCATGCAAAAAATGCCGCGAAATGCCGAGAATACCCCCTGGAAAGTGGAAACTTGCTGCTTCCGAGGCAGAATCTGCAAATTCGTTTCAGGTTTTGAACGACATCCACAAACAAAAGATGATGAAAAGAGTAAAAGTATATTATAATATATCATATTAATTTTATATAATATATATATAATATATATATATATAATATATATATAATATATATATATATAATATATATATAATATATAATATATATATATATAATATATATATATATATATATTCGTTATGTTAGTATATCTCATATTTATGTTGGAAATCCACCGAATTCATGGAGCTACACAAGAATTGCTGAAGAACTGGGGAAACCTTTGAGGCCCAAGTCTCGCCTTTTTTTAGAATCCAAAAGTCCTTGGTTTTTTTGGGAAAGTTCATGACCTAATCATGATATTTCATGGTTCACAAAATAGTTATGGTATGTTATGGTTACAACCTAGAACAACCTCTGAATTCCGGAGATGTTTGGAGGATCATCCTGAAAAATTCATCCAACTGCTCGGATCACTATATATATACCATGATTATATCATAAATAATAAGAAAATATCATGATAATGTCGGTTTTCTTTCCCCAGTTTATAACCAAGGTGTTGGATACAACCAAGGTGTTTATAATATTTTATAATGGCAATGATATTAATCCACGTTAACACCAAGGCTTTGTACAGGAAGGGGCCCCATCATTAGCAAAGTGGGTTTATAACCGTAATGACTAGGATTTATGATGGATATATCTATAGTTAGATAGGGTTATAAACCAATTTATAACCAGGGGGGACCTTCCTGTAATGTCGGAGATATAAGGATGGGACATAAATTTAGGATATCGTATCAGAGATTTTATGGCTTTGATCCATAATTGGGGGTGCAGGCAAGGGGTTATCAATGAATATAACTGTGGGACTTAAACCTCCATAAGCTTGGGAGATAGGGATATGACCCATAACCCCTACAACTATGGTGAGATTATTCACGTATTACTTGTGGCTCCACTGCACCCCTCAGTAAGAATCAAGAATCATACCCAAAATCAAGAGGGGCGTGGTCGAAACCTTCAATAATACCACATTCGGGGTGTTGAACATACATGTGTACAAGCTATTTTTGGTGTGAAAACTAAGGGCCCCCAGTTTTGACATGTACCCAAATCATTCCAAAACTACAAAATCAATCAGAAAATAACCAGACTCAAAATTGATATGATCAACAAGGGGGGAAGAATCGCAATCTAATAATGATGAGAATAACATTCCCGATTGGTTTGATTAAAAAAACATGGTAAAAATATGGTAACAACATGTAACAACAATGAGAATAATAACAATAATAATGATTCTATTTGGGTTAGATAGGAAATAATCATAAATAATCCAAAATTGAACTATTGTTATGATGTTATAAATTGATCTTATTAATCCAAAATAGAATCTATAGATCCTTGTTGGTGGTTTTAACCATCTTGAAAAATCTGAGTGAAAGTCGATGGGGTTGGGATTATCCCATATATGGAAAAATTATATATCGCAAATATTATCCCATTATAATGGTTCCTTTGGCATATTATCCCACATATTATCTGGGTAAATTAAAATATTTCACAAACCTGAATTAAGGCCATTTGGGGATGATTCCGATGATTCCCCTTACTAACCATGATTCCAGTGAGGTCGCAGTGAGGTCGTTATAATTTACCCAGATATTATGGCAAATGTTTGAAACCACCAGCCAGGATCCAAAAAATATGCTGCCGCCTGCAGCTGTGCGCGGCCACCCCACAGCAGATCACCGATGCGTGGGCCTGCACGGGGCAGAGAATGGTGACCTGAAAAAGATCTGGGGATATGATGAAAGTTGAACCAACCATGGTATATGGGGATATAGTAATGATATCATGGGAAATATATGCTTCAGAAACCATTTATGGGAGTATATGATATAATAATGCTATATATCTGGTTGGTGCTTGACCTACCCCTCTGAAAAATATGATTTCGTCAATTGGGATGATGAAAATCCCATATAAAATGGAAAATAAAAAATGTTTGAGACCACCAGCCAGGGATTACATGGGGATATAATAATGATATAATGGGATATATGCTTCAGAAAAGAAGTTGCCCAAAATGGTAATTCTTTTATGGGTGGGTAATGTGTTTTATTTTTGGGGTGTACAATGGGTTTAAGAACTACCAACAGTTGTGGGCATTTGGGTGTGTCTTTTCAGATGGTATGTCCCCAGTCATGGCCATCAAACAATATCAAAAATGAATTTCCAAACCATGGGAGTTTTCTGGATTTTCCCATGTTCAAAGTAAATCTAAAATGGGGATTGAGGAAAATAAGGACTCAATCTCCATCCAAAGTCACTTTGAAAAACCTGGTACCCTCTGGTTATTTAACATATTGTCAATGTTTAATGAGTTTAATAGGTACCCTCTGGTAAACTAATATAACTATCGAAAATCACCATTTAAAATGGGTAAAATCCACTATCAATGGCCATGTTTAATAGCTATGTTAGTTTACCAGAGGGTAAATCATCTGCAAATGGGCCATTTTCCATAGCTATTGTGGCAGCTTCTGAGATCTGCTGGTGATGGCTTTGGGAGCGTTTCAACCAACCATCCAGGGTGATGATTTGTTTTAGGGCCCCCCTTGGTGGTTGATAATTTTGATCCCCAAATTATCCAAATATCGTGAAACTGGAAAATTTTTATGATACAAAAATCAAGACCTCTCCATGTTTTTTCCTTGTCTTGAAAAAATATATTTCAAGATGGCATCCTGGTGGAAAACAAAAAAAAACACGAAAGGTTGGATTTTTTTCGCCCCAACAAAAGGTGGATTCACCAAGAATCCGAACGTGGTTTTCCAAGGGCAGAGGTGGTAGCAACACTAATGGTAGGATTTTGCTTCATGAGTTGGTGAGGCATTCTGCCAATGGTTGTGGCATGGTGCCAGTGCAACAAACACCACCAGAACTTCCTACGCAACAAGTGCCAGTGAGTGCTAATTTGTGTCCAGCTCAAACATCAAAACCAAGCAGTTGGGGAAACATTTGACAGCTACAAGTTGGGTGATATTGGTCTCATGGTCGGGTCACGTTCAACACGACAAAGAACCAGATCCAAAGTTCCAACCATCTGCAATCGCTACGAGGGGATCGTCCCACTTAATTTCTGAAACAAAACATCGTTACAACATGTTACCGAATTTTTGTTCATCACGTAGGGGACCTACGAACCAAGGTTATTAACCACTTGCTAGGTGATCTAGAAAAGTAGTATTCAGTTGCCAGTTACATTCTATTCCCTTGTTTTTGCTGGTGTAATACCCCCCATTTTGATGGTTAAACACCATATTAGTGGCGACTTTTCGGAGGCGCCGATCCTCCCGGAGACTGGGCCATCCTTTTTCCACCGCGCCGAAGCGAAAGCGTCACGGACCGGACCAGAGGGAATCCAGGAATTGACTAAAGCGCCGCGCTTTGCCACCCAATAACTTCCTCAAAACACCGTGGGCACGTGCCGGGTGCCGGGCAGTAGAAGGGGATCGAAATAAGAAGCCTTAAAAACCCAGCTATACTAAAATAAGTGTATGTATAAGATATTATATATATATATATATATACTTCAGGAGGAACAAAGTTTATGCTTCTTGCAAGCGTTAGGAAACGTCCATCTCGGTCACCCGCGGATCACATTTCCAAGTCCATTTCGTGTGGCAGGTGTGGGACGGT
>Ga0126342_10009321_pt1 | contig 17598 bp, 17 predicted proteins | sample Cyp1metagenome_FD_92528 | JGI IMG/M metagenome (GOLD analysis project Ga0126342, IMG submission 92528) | Coral microbial communities from Lord Howe Island, Old Settlement Bay, Australia - Cyphastrea 1 metagenome | ecosystem: Host-associated > Invertebrates > Cnidaria > Coral ... | reverse complement strand
GTAGCCAACAAAGTTGGCTATGCGTGGGGGGTGCGAATAGAGTGTAGGCTACGTACGATTGTATATTCACATATAATTCGACACTCTAGGATCCAATGCCAAAGGGGTATTTCAAACTGGCCTTTTTGGCTCAAGTCCCACTGCAGCACCAGGACAAAGAACTGCCATGCGGAAGCTGATGCCCGTGTAACGTCATCATTGGAGCATTTACTTCAAATCCAACTACCGGAACATAATCGGACAGGCAATCCCCGATTCTCAATACATACATACATACATACAGACATACATACAGACATACACACACAGACATACACACACAGACACACACACAGACATACACACACAGACATACACACACAGACATACATACACACACAGACATACATACATACATACATACATACATACACACACATATACAAACATACACACACATACATACACATACATACATACACATACATACATACACATACATACATACACATACATACATACACATACATACATACATACACATACATACATACAGATACATACAGATACATACATACATACATACATACATACATACAACATACATACATACACATACATACATACATACACATACATACGAACAGAACAGAACAGAACAAAACAGAACAGAACATAACATAACATACATAACATACATAACATACATACATACATACATACATACATACATACATACATACATACATACATACACACATACATACATACATACACACATACATACACACATACATACATAACATACATAACATACATAACATACATAACATACATAACATACATACATACATACATAACATACATCACATACATAACATACATAACATACATAACATACATACCGTACATACCATACATACATACATACCTACCTACGTACGTACGTACATACATACATACATACACATACATACACATACACATACATACATACATACATACATGCATACATACATACATACATACACACACATACATACATACATACATCCATACATACAAAGACATACATACATACAAAAACATACATACATGCATGCATGCATGCATACATATATACATATATACATACATACATACATGCATGCATGCATACATACATACATACATACATACATACATACATACAAAGACATACATACATACAAAGACATACATACATACATGCATGCATGCATGCAAGCATGCATGCATACATATATACATACATACATACATACATGCATGCATGCATGCATGCATACATACATACACATACACATACACATATACATATGCATATACATATACATATACATATAAATATACATATACATATACATATACATATACATATACATGCACATATACATATACATACACAACAATATTTACATATACATGTATACATTTACATACACATGAATATATCCAATCAACATGGCCATTATCATTAATCATCCATTTACATCCATTGACATGTATAACCAATGATGCTTACAATATATCCCCATGATAATCCCATGACAATCCTTTGAGTATCCCACGATGATAGCCCATTGGCAGGTTTTTACTGCGGCTCTTTGCTGGCCCCTTGGGATCTGCTGGTGATGCTCTGCCAGGCGGGGCAAGGAGGAGTGACGCGTGTGAGAGGAGTTCGAGACAAGAATTTGCGGCCATGGAAACGGTTGAAAAAAAATGAGAAATCATGAAGCTTGGGGATTTGTTTGGAGAATATTGGAGAATCTGGTGATTCCAACATATTCCAGCCATTCAAAGTGAGAGGTTCGGGATGTTGATGGATAAAAAAGGACTTTCCAACCACTACCTTGTGGCGCCATTTGGTGTCCAAGTAGCGCGTTCGATAAATCTCATAGACATGGATTTTCTTAGATGCTCTTTTGAAGTTGCTCTATTTGTGCTCGGAGTTTTTGTGAGTACCTGTACCACACATTCAGTAAACAAAAGGGCGTGGGGAAGTTTATTGATTCCGATTTACTCAACATTTGAATTTTGCAGTTGTTCACTTTCCTGCTTAATGTATACTTGAGTTGACACGCTTTAAGAATTGTCTAGCATGTACGCAGTTTTTGGCAGTGGATCAAATATGGGGTAGCGGGACCCGCCTCATTGAACACTTTTGATGCTAAACCAATCCATCTAGTTTTAGGGGTGTCAACCATGCCTTCGCCCGATCATACTAAACGCATGTAAACACTGGAAAACCTGCTGTTTATCTGTTTGATCATTGGGGTTGTCGTTGGGTACAGCATGCCCAGAAGGGATATGATAGCTCACCTATTTGGTTGCCATTGCACCTTTTGTCTGCCCATATTGTGTTTTTAAACAGAGCGGCTAGAACCCACAGACGCACCAACACACACTACTGTCGTCTAATACAACCAGTGAAACTTCCCTGGGAGCCAGTAGAAGTTGCTACCTAACTTGTGACTTTGGTAGGTTATGGTAGGTTCATTAGGAAAGGTACGTGTCCCCCTTCAACCATCATCTTTTTGTACCAGCCTTATGAAGTCAAAGGTGGATCATTCATATTGATACCCTCTGGTAATTTAACATAGCTATGGAACATGGCCCATAGAAACAGATGATTTTCCCAACTAGAAACCTCCTTTTATGGTTGGGATTTTCCAGTTCGCTATGTTACTCATAACCTGAGGGTTATAGCAGGTCTGCTTTGATAACCCCCCAAATTTCCCAGGGGGATCATCAGTCATTGAGGCCTTGTGCCTTTGGCCGTTCGTCATGCCTCGGAAACTCTGTGGGCGAAACGCAAGATCTGGGCGCCACGGCCAGGGCTGGAAGATCCGATCCCCAGACTAAAAATGTGAATGATTGATGGTTCAAAATGGAACATCCTATTTAAATGGATGAGAACTGGGGGTACCTCCATTTTAGGAAACCTCCAAGTGAAGGATTTTTTGTTTTTAAGAGGAAGATGAGTCAAAGAGTTTCCGTTGCCATTCAAAGCTGCCACAGAGTATGGATGGAGTACACAATTACATTGAGATTTTCACTGGCAAGACATGGGGAGACTGACCAGCGCGAACGGTGAGACTATACTAGGGCAGGATATCATATCATATCATATATCATATACTCGTATCATATCATATATTATCTATCATCTATAATCTATTGTCTATCATCTACCATCTATCATCTACCATTTATCATCTATTATCTACCATCTATCACCTATCACCTATCATCTATCATAAATCATATCTCATATATATATAGCATATTTCGTATATCACATATCATATCATGTATCATGTATCATATCATATATCATATCACATATCATATCGGATATCATATCATATATAATATCATTTATAGTATCACATATCATATCATATATCATGTCATATCTCATGTCATACGTCATGTCATACATGATATCATAATCATATCATATATCATATATATATATATATATATTCATATATAATATAGTGTATATCATTTAGCACATAACATATGTCATATATCATGTATATATGCATATTATATTATTATATCATATCATGGTGGCGACGTATGCTGGCTAAGTTTTGGTTGGTATCATTTCTTTCCTGTGCTCAACATCGGGGATGCCAACGTAATTCATTAAGATAATATTTAACACTTGCGTTCACGCAAATGACTTTGCTGTGCTGTTTGCAACAAAACAAACCTCTTTTGATCTAACAAAGCTATGGGACATAACTATCATTTTAAATAGGTGAGATCATCTACAGCCATCCATAGCTGTATTGTATTATGAGAAGGTATATAATGTAATCAGTACTTCTGAAGGTGTTTGGTGGGTAGAGATCCTGTGATGGCCACAGTGCCAAACATGTGCTGAGAAGACACCAGATTTTGGCACGGTGAGAAACTTGACTGTTCAGATCCCGTTGTAGTTTCACAATGTTTGACATATTTACCATCTGGTAATTTAACATGGCTATTGAAAATGGCCATTTATAGTGAGTTTTCCCATTGAACATGGTGATTTTCCATAGCTATGTTAGTTTACCAGCTGGTAAACCCCAAACTTCAGTGATGGCATCCTTTAAATCCACTGGTTCCATCGTTGGCTTGGAACGAAGTTCCAAGGCGCCTCGACCAGAGATCCGCAACTACTATGCTCAGCGATTGGAGGACGTTGTGGTTGATGGAAACTTCAACCAAAGACGACACAAAAGAAGGCATGACATGGCATGACATCCATGATATGTTGGTATACGTTTAAGGTATTTGTTGTATATGATTGCAAAGTATTTGGAACCATGGTATATCCAGCAAGCCCATCTTGTTGCTTTGGTTCTCAGATTCTCCGCCAGTTTTCCGCCAGTTCTCCTCGAGGACTGGTCCCAATTGCGAGCAGCCAATGAAGTTGCAAACTTTGCCGAGTGTCCTGGATGAAATTCAGTTGATTCCCCAGCAGATGCTGCGAAAATCTCAGGAAATCTAACCTGCCAAGGTCCTAAAAATCGCCCCCGACATCGCCATCTTAAAGAATCTTAAAGAAATATGATATCCTTTACAATTACGTTTAAAAGAATAATAATCAACCCCTTGCGCTGGTTTAATTTTGATAAGCATCATGGAACGACCACTGTCCAGTATACGGGGCTTCTAACTTAGCCTGACCTGATTTCCCTGGTCCCTCTGATCCTCAGGCCGTTGCTCGCGAATGAAGCAGCTTTGCCATAGGCAACTGCGACAAAAAGGCAGCGCGAAGGACGAGCCATGCAGTATGAAGCTGTTGGTACATGGGTCTGCCTCAAAACTAAATGGTGTATCCATGGATCCGCAAATATATTGGTCACATTTGGATATATTTGGTCACTTTATTGGTGCGAAACATTGCGAAACCATAGATTCAACATGTTTTGAGCCAATTCCATATCAACCATTGGTTGCTACATTCTGGTGATTTCATTTTCAATGGCATTTCATTAGTTGTTGCGGGCATAGCTACATTTGAGTTGGTCGAGGTTGGTCTGGGTATGAACTTGTTTTTCCGATGTTTTTCGATGCCACGCGATCGAATGGGTTACCTAAGCAAGAATCATAGGGATGTTCCCGCGGTGATCAGGATACAGTCACCAGCAATGAGCAACATCCCATATGCTCCATGTATGGTATATTTACCTACATTTGCCCTAAAAATCACCCAAATGTAGGTAAATATACCATACATGGAGCATATGGGCATGCCTGAGTCGCCTAATGTTGGCAACATGGGAGGCCCCGAAGAATTACACCATCCAAAACTGCCCCAGTTTGGTTCCAGACATGGCTGGCCGAATCGGCTGGCCTTTCAGTGGCTGAGTGATCGATTTTGCATGTGGCTAAATCTACCAGTCGGAGATTTTAAAGGAGACTGTTCAGTCGACTGAACCCCGCAATTTAAAGATTCAGTGAGTATTCTTTGTCCTCAACGCATCCCGACTGAATCTTGAATCAATTGGTTTAAGGGAAGATCTTAACCGGAAACCATAGTTATTTTCCCATTAAATATGGGGGTTTTCCTGTAAATGTTCCCTTAAACCAATCCATTGATTGAATGGATGCCACCTCATCCCGAGTCTTTTGGGTATTTCTGAAAGTGGGACTACTCTCTCCTAACCATGGCAGTAGACCGTTGGATGATTTGGGGGCACCAACGTTTCTAATAAGATGACATCTGGATACTATATGCGACATTTAGGGGTACCATATATAGTAAAATTTTAAGAATGTTGTACCAGATTGGTACCATAAGATTGATAATGAATCTGGTTGGTGGTTTGGAAATGTTTGGAACATTTTTTATTTTTACATATATTGGGAATAATAATCCCAACTGACTTTCATATTTTTCGGAGGGGTAGGTCAACCACCAACCAGTAATGCTATATTTAGGAAAATGACAATCCGTTTCTCAGCCGGAACTCAGCTCATCCTTGGTGCAGCTGTTGGGCACAGCGCTGATCTTCCCGGCGAGACGCCGCGCCATCGCCATGCGGTGCAACGTGTGGTGGCTGGGCATAGCCCTGGTTGGCTTGGCTAGCAGCAATGAGGCACTGGAGGATGGCTTGGGAGGGATTTTCTTGCAAATATGTATGGGAAAGTAAATTTATGGTTGTTATATGTTGTTATATAGATTTATATAGTATGTTATATATATATATATATATATTATATATGATATTGAATAATATAATATATATATACATATTTAATAAGTTGCACACCAGGGTCCTCAAAATTTGGAAGATTGATGAAGATCGGATAGAATTGGTGGGCAGCCCATTACTTAATCGCAAGATCTCAGCTACCGGCTGGCGCCAATTGAGCGTTCCAAGGGCATTCTATGGCATTCTTGAAGATATTCTACAGAGCTAGGATAGATTGTCCCATACCTAACCCATACCTATCTTATTGGTGATAGACATCTATACATATCTATACATATCTATACTGTCATGTTGGTGCGTGATACAAAGCAACTTGCTTGCTGGGACTCCATTTCAGGTTTGCCTTTGGGGCTTGTTGCGCAACGCGCCACATGCTGGCACAGTTTCCCCGACATCGGTATACATAGTTTACATATCTATGTGCTTCTGCTCCAATCTATCTGTTTACCCAATAAGCGATCGGTGATACCCCATGCCACCCACACGCCAGGAAGTTGCATGGATGATTCCCAAGGAGCTTGTTCACTTGCCAGGTGGGCGTTTTTTACCGGCAAGTTCCGTTGTGAATTCAGTGAAGAAACATAATATGAAATTGATCATAGTTATATCACGAAAATATCACTTTCAAAATTTGACATGTTATATTTGATAAATACCAGTTTTAAGGTTCTGGAGTTGTACCCCAACTTCTGGAGCTTCAAAAAACCATGGTCACATCACATCCCTCTCCATGGCCAGGCGACTTGCCCACCAAGGAGTCCAGTGGATACGGATTCGACATATAAACCATCCCCAATGTGGGTGCATTATTGGGTATATACCATGGTATATACCATGGTATACCTCTATTTGGGATGATTTCTTTTCATAGCCCCCATTTTTTGGTTGGTCAAATGAAAGACATAGTATGGTGGACAGTTTTTTGTGTGATGCGCGCAAAGCAGGCCGAAAATTTGTGGCAGGTAATATTAGTAGAGGTGCTGTTTCTAGGTGTAAGATCGCCATACCCTCTATATGGCAAGGGCCAGCTGACAACTTCAAAGCAAGAGTTCTGCAATTTCAATTCTTCAGTTTCTAGTACTGAATCAGTTTCTGAATCCATGATGAATCCATGATTGAATGCTGTTTTTCATCATTTCATTTTTGGGGCCAACCAATCATGTTGAGGATTGTTGAGCCACACTGTAACAGGAGCCCCTCCCACATGTCGCTGAAGCTGAGGAGTCCTGGGATCTCCCCGGGAAAATGGGGAGATATTGAGCATTTAACGGATCAAAATGGGATATAATGCATGCTTAAACTGATGAAACCAGAAATTTTATGGGGATAATGTTGTTGATATCATTAAAATGTCAACCAACAAAATGATTCGCGATAAAATGGCTTTGTTCTTGGCTGTGATACCCCAGGTGAAGATCAATTTCCCTACTTATTCCACAGCTTCCTTGTGCCGGAGAGCGGCAAGTCACTAAATCTTTGAATGTCATGTCATTTAGGTATATTTAATTATGTTGTTTTTTCATGTTTTGTGCGATTTGCTGTGGCTGTCTCCACAACCATCTACCAATTCACCTGCTCGCTTCACCAGGGTTTCCATAATGAGGAGGCTGCGAAGACCTCTTTGAGTGCGCCTGCGGTGATCGAGGGCCATGTGTCTCGACTTTGACAGCGGGCAAAGTGTCTGGAGGGTAGGAGATTCCTAAGCGCAAAGAACAGATATATGGAGGTTTCCTAGACTGTACCCCCAAATCATCCATTTCAATGGAATTTTCCATTATAAATTAACCAACTATTTGGCGCATCCCCCATTTGTGGAAACCCCATATATGGCAAACACATATTGCCTGCTTTTGCATGTAGCCTCTACTGCAGTTTCTGAAGGACAAAAGGCCCTACCTCTTTCAACTCAAAACGCGAATAAGTTTGAGTCTCAAGTATGAATTAAGATTCTGAAGATATTTCTTTCAGTGGATTGTTTTATTCTTTTCGGAACAATGCTATACAGAAAACCCTTTCGTTCATCCTCTGTTGACAAGGAAAATGAACAATTCTTTGGGTGTGTTATTTGGAGGTAGGGGAATGATGCGGGTTTGACGCGCACATCACTGTTAAGGAGATGGCGACAGAGGCCCACGGGGAGGCGGCTCATGGAGGAGCTGAGGAGGATGAAGAGGACAAAGAAGAGGAGTTGCTTGACATCAGATGAGTTCGTTTTTTTTGGGAACGCACCAACATTTGATGATTAAGTTGATTTTTCCCACTAAGTTGGCAATTTTTGGGGTGTCCCTTATTTCTTGGACATACCCAAATAGTGCTGAGAGGCTTTATAAGATTTAGCCAGACACAAATTTGAAAGGGGTGTGAAGCTGTCAACGGTAAGGGACCGGGTTTGTCAGTGACAAACCACCAAAGATGGGTAGTCAACCAACCATCCGGATTCCACAAAGAAAACACAATAAGTCAACATAAAAAACCAAGACCCTGGCAGACTGCCCATTTTTTGCAGCAAGATCCATGATCCCATTCAGGTACCTGATGACCAATTCCTAGAGGCAAAGAGACAATGGGGATATGTGGGGATAAAAACTCACAGAGATGTGGCTACTGCTTCAAACAACCAAATTGATCCGATTCATCAGGCATGGTCTGTACTGCAACCTGCTAATGCGGGATACCCAAACCAGAATAGTTTCATGGGGCCGATGGGCAACGGAGATGAAAAGTGGAACAAACATTGTGGTTCAGATTCGGAAAGAATACCAGCTGTTCAGCGAAAGAATAGTAAGGCGATTAAGACCGTGAGAAACAAACACAGGATATTGACTTGCGAGAATTTGGATGAACAGCACAAATGGTACAGTATAACATAACAATCAAACGGGGCACAACAAGCTGTCGATAGCAAGACGGATATAACCACGCCAATGGCATGCTATACAACCACCAAAGACTGGGCAACCCAAAACAGCTACACCTTCAACGAACAAGAGTTGAAGACAAATTGGCTTGTAGAAAATCCACAAGCCATCAAATGGGAACGTGCACCGGTGGCAAAATAATCATTGATTAATAAATATAGGATCAATGGATCAGAAATAAGAGTGAACTCAAAGAAGGGATCTTTGAGACTCTCCAACTTCTGCACATATCCAGATCATCTCAGATGCGCTAATACGACAAGCGGCTTGGGAGCCAGTGTCTTCGCAAAGTATTGTAGGAGCATAAGTCGAAACCAGTTTCTGCCATTGATTATTGATTGAATTAGGCTGTATAACAAGTTATATTTAGTTCATGTCAATTCTACATGTTGTAGAAGTCTGTATTTAAAAGATTTTAAACGATTTGGTCGTGCTATACACCACCATGTACATTTCTGATTTTTTGGGGATCCCCCTTTTGCCTCGATTGCCACCAACGCGAAAATCCAAAGTCTCTTGGTTAACTTGGACCTACTTGAGGCCAGATGCTGTCACTTGGACAACAGCACTGTTGTTGATTGGTTTCTTGGCAGCTTGCAGCTTGGAGCTCGTAGCAGAACAGTTGTATAAGTAATCGTGCGTTTTGTTTCATGATGTTTTGAAGGACACTTGAGTTCATGATATATATATATATATATTATACACTGTCTATTATATATAACTATATATTAGTATATAAGAACACTTACACAATGTCGGTATGAGGTTGATGCTCCATGTTTTTGGGGAGTACTATCTTTAACGGCAACAAGCCACATCTCGATGAGGTTTCCTCATCATTTTCGTGGGGATCCTGTATCTGGTGAACTGCACCGACGAGGATATTCGAGCGGCCACTGGGTCATGATTCATCAGATTTTGGGCCATGAGTCAAGGCATGTCAAGGCATTTGAGAGCCACTATCAAAACTCCTGTTGATTTAGTTGATTACCCTCTGGTAAATTAACAGTTGGACCCTGAAAATGACCAATTTATAGTGGTTTCACTAGTCTTCCAACCCCCATTAATTTCTGCCAGGGTCGTCATGTTAATATAGCAGAGGGTACGTAGTTTATATAGAGGGTTGTACTAGCTGGTTCAGAACGGGGATGATCATAGCCCCACGCTGGGGACACCCAGGGACCTAGACATCCATGGGCCAGAGAGTTGACCTGGGGGTCAAACATTAAGATCTGGGGTACCACAGATTTTTGTCTATCTCAATATAGTTTAATATTATTAATATTAACCATCCAATGATTAGGGTACCCAATTTTGACCCATATCCACTTCATCACTGCAAGTTGCAGTTTTGATCAACTAAGTGATCACTATGATCACTGTTCGCTCATGGCAGCTCAAGTGCTTGGGGAAAAATTGGATAAGGAATTGTATCAGCAAACAGCCCCACTGGTCATCCGGACTGTTTTTCAAGATGTCAAGAGTCAAATTTATCCAGTGGTCAAGAAGGAGCTATGGGTATCCATATTGCCTATTCAATGGGGAGCCGGAGCTACGACTTGAATTTCCCAGTAGAAAAGCAGGTCACAAATGGGGCCTTGAAAAATTCCCGACGGTCACCTTGAGGCCATTTGGGGCATGATCAATACCACCGTCTCCATCTTTTGTGCAGCAACCTTTGACAATGCGGTCTTCAGGCGGGGATACGATACGCCCAGCGCCTAGAACGCTAGTCAGGTGGACATAGCAACAGAGATCCAACGGCAATATGGCTATGGATCAATACCTATTAATACCATTTTTAGGGGAATGAACATCCATTTACCAGCTATTTTGATGTTCACCAGGGGGATAGGGTTTTGACCCATCCCCATATGGCTCAGATTCAGAATGTGTGCGTATGCACCTTCAATCAGACATGGAACTTGAACAAATGGGATCCTGGAGGTGACTGAAAACATCAGGTTCATGGCACTTGTTGGTTTCATGTATTTTTTTGGGGAATACTCCCCAAAACAAATGGTTAAATGCTGACTGAGGGGACTTGCCATGCACACTTTCGTATTCTTAGTATGCTATGTATTATTAAGTACATTTATGTACTGTATATATATAATATATACATATCACATATATATATACATATCATATATATATATATATATACATATCACATATATACATAGCATATATATATATATACATATCATATATATATATATATATACATATCATATGTACATATATATATATATTGCATGTATAATTATACTTGTAAGAGTTGCATATCAGAAATATCACACAATATCGTATAAGTCACACGCTTTCTGTAATTCTATATTTTGTGGAGTTTCATTGAGTGTTGGTGACTTGCAGGTTCTTCCATTTCCAACTGGTGCTTTCGCCTCCCCCACGTCGGGGCCATAGTTTCGTGACGACGTCGTGACCATGTCATGTCCACCATGTGTGCCATGGTCAGAAGCTATCAAAAATAAACATAGTTAGGAGATGTTAGGAGGTTTGGGATATGGTCATCCCAAAAATTGGGTTTTATGGCTTTCATGGATTTGTCATGTGATTTTTCTTGGGCTTTCTGAGTTCTTGGCACCATGATGTGGACTCCCATGGTGAGATGACCATGGGTCAGGTGGCTTTGGCCTGAAGCACGACACACCGGAGATCAAAAGCACAGTGGGCTGCTTGTCACAGCTTCGGGCCGGCCTTGATTCACAGGTGCTGGAAGAGCATTCAACACACTGTCGTTGTGTGGTCAGTCCGATAGGGCTTGTCATTGGGGACTGGATTGGTCATGGGGGAAATCAATCCATGTCCGATATTCTTATTTTCTCAAGTAATGTCAGCCTGACACGTTTAAAATCTAAAGTCGTGTTCATCGTAGCAACGATGAGATGACATGGTAAAAAACCCATAGGATCCATGGTGCTGGTATATATATGCTAACATGAAGGGGGTATATTGATGGTTATTTTGTATGTAAATGTTACCATATATAGATATATAGCATACATGGATCCTATTGGTATAATGATCCCAGTTTCGTCCAGATCTTTCCGGGATCACAGCTTCAGCTGAGGAATCAGCTTCGCACTCTTGGCGAGCATTTTCTTGCATGTGCCGTGCTTAGATCCAACGTCGACATTTCATGACATCAAACAGCAGTTTCAAGAAGCCCAGTGGGCCCCAGTTGGTTGGTGATGCTATGGGGCTACACTGTACACAATACACTGGGATGCAATATATGGCAATAATATTAAATAATATTTTGATGCTTTTCTCATTCCAGCAGTTCCATGCAGTTCCCAGTATTCTTTGGTGCTTGAGCAAGTGCAACAGGTGAGTCTCTTCAACGTCTCCTCCGACAATCAACAACTGCTGTTTTCCATTCGGACCATCGGCGGTCATGTGCGCCCAGCTGGAAAATCTGCGCGCTAGAGATTGATTTGGATCAAGTAAATTGTCATGAAATTCTTTGCTGATTAATTCGTAAATCTAAACTCACAAACTGATACAAACTGACAATTAGATTTGTGGACCAAGATTGGATTGAGTCCGCTATTTGATATCCTGTTCTCGAGCATGATTGGTTTGAACCCATGGTGACAGAACTGGAAACAAAACCGATGCATTGTTTGCCAGTTGAAGTAGTCTTTGTTTTGCTGCCTGATTTTAGCGCATCCTCATTATACTAGTTTGTGGTTCAGGTCAACCACATCAGTTTGGGTCATTTTGGGTCATTTTGGGTCATTTTCAGCAGATCGCCATAGATCACCATTCACCTTTTCAGGAATACCTTTGGTTACCCTCTGGTAAACTAACATAGCTATTGAAAATGTCCATTTATAGTGAATTTTCCCATGAAAAATGGTGATTTTCCATAGCTATGTTAGTTTACCAGAGGGTAACCGTTTTTTTTTCCACCAGTCACCAGTCGGAACCTGCGCAGGTTTATGCCTTCGCCAGCATCTTGACCTTTGGCTTCCTACAGGAAAGCCATGTCTTTCGGATGGAGCTTTGGAAGACCCTCGTCGACGAGTTTCGACCGAAATCGGTTGATTCGTCAAACAGAGGACGTTGCAGGGACCGGTTCTGTTTTTGCCATGAAATTCAAGGGGGGTTTAGGGACGACATTGAAGATGTCCCGCAAAAAGCAATGCTCGGAAGTTGGGAGTTGCGCTCGAGGGGAGTGGTTCGTGGGGGCTGTGAATCGCAGGAAATTGGACAAGAAATGTGTTGAAGATAGCCCAACTAATAGGACAGTTTGGATCATTCATCCCTCATCAAACAATGGTCCAAAATGCATATGTAATTATGGACCCATTCCCATCTCAATCTATTTTCTCTTAATTGGTTTAAACTTAAACCATTTAATGATTACTGAACCCCCAAATACCGCATGAATATACATATAATGTACACAATCACCCTGAAGTAGATAGAGTATGGACATGCCAAAGATATTCTTATTTCGGTGATTCCTCTTGGAACCTCCATATTCTATGTATTAAGCTCAGGGTGTTAGCTGTCGTCGGCTTGGCCTTCATTGCGCCTTGGCGATTCGCGCATCCGTTACACCAAAAGCCGATTCCAGGCCCAAGGCCTAAGGGTCTTAAATGGAGGTTTCCTACAATGAGGATAATGGGGCTACCCCAATAGTTGGATGGTTTATGAGTGTTTATTTCATGGAAAGTCCGAAAATAAAATCGATGAGAACTGGGTACCCCCCATTTGACGACAATTTCAATGTCAAATATGTCAAATGAATGCTGGAGAATGAGAATCTATCTCTTTGGCATTAACGTAGTGACGTTTGGTCTGGCAAGTTGAATAAAAACATCAACATTTTGGTGTGACCATGCTGATCCTTCCATTGTCAGATTCAGGTTGTTGCGAAGACATGGGCTTGTCTGAAAATATGGCACCCTAAATTCCCACGTAATTCCCACAGATGATCATCATTATCATGTTCATTGAAATTGCCGTAAGTTGGGTTTAATCCCACATGTCTGGACAAAAACCACATTTGCCGTGGTCAAAACATTGTGTATGTTCCCATAAAAGGAGATGATCATCCCTCACTTTAGGGATGAATATCGTTTAATATACCCTGTATACAAGGCATTCCCATTCTCAGAGGGATGACCTGATGTTACCATACCCCAGAAGCATCAGAGGTGATGGTGCTATCCTACCAGATCATTCTTTGGTTGGCCAAGCGATGCATGAGTGCGGTACAATGGCAGGACGACCCCATTCATTTTTTATGGCAGAGTGGGCGGGGTCCAACTGGGTCCATCTCACTGTTTGTCTTTTGGTGGTCCAAAAGTGACCCCAAAATACACTGGTTCATCATGGTTCATCTGGTTCCCAATTCCCCAGCAAGTGGTGCCGCCAGGAATGTCGAGTGCAGCGGGGAATGATGAAGGAAATGCAGCTGGATGCTAGTGCGCCTTGGGACCAACTCTTGTGCGAGAAATGGCATGGTCTTTTGCGGTTTCCTCCAGGATTCGTGGAACATGGGAACAACATGGAACAACGATAATACCTGGGACTAGTCCGATTTTTGTGAGGCCACGTGCTTGGATCTATGGTTACTCGATGCGAAATCTCATGAGGTGATCCTGAAATGGTCAGATTTCCAGTAACGACCGATTTTGAGATTTTGAGAGTGCCAGCTATCCACAGATGGATTGAGTTTTTGTTTCCCAATATTTCATGGTTGAAAACCCTGCGCCTGCGTTCATTCATCTCCAGCCACTTTCTGTCGAGGCTATCTCAATCGGTTTCCTTTTGTGTCAGTCAATCTGTGACTCGGCGCTGCTTCCAAGCTGGATGCCGGATCCAGCAGCGCAGCACAGCTGGCGCAGCTTCGCTGTTGATATTAGATCCAAATTCCATCGGAGGGAATTCAACTTGCCATGGAAAACATTGGAAATGATGGGAAACCCTTTTCTTCATACTCTTCGGTTTCATCAAACGTATAGCTGCTATGGGAAATCCCCTAGACATGGAGTCATGGAGGTTTCATCTTATTTAGGGTCCACCTTGTGTGTCTATCAAAGTTACACTCGTTGAGTCTCGACATGTTTTCACCCATTGTATAGCTCCAATACTTCTTGGATCATGGATCTTTCATTGGGACCAAATTTTAGGATGTTTTAGGCCTATTACTTGGTACAGTTTTCAGACGCTTTTGAACCCAGGATTGAATCAACAGAACATTTGCTGGACCCCCCCCCAAAACAACTCACTGGAGAAAAAAGAACGTGGTTTCCTCTAAATTTTCATGAAAACAACTAAATGATGCTAACAAAATCATCGATTCTCCATTTACATTTCGGTGCTTGGGCGGTGATGTTCAACAGTCAATGACTCCGATCCACTTCAGGCTATTGGTTGAGCGAGGCTCCGTACTATTCTGTGGAGCTGTGCTGGTTGCAAAGACATTACAATGATCCAGCACACTGCAAAGCCAGGATGCTTGTTTGTTCATTCAAATTCCCAGACTGTCAGATCAATGCAGCTCCTAGGAGTGGAGCACATTCTTAACAGGGTGCAGCCAACCTTGTCAATGTTGATATCAAGTTTCTGAAACTGTGCCTGCAGATGGTGACAGAGACAGGCTGAGAAACCATACAACCGCTTCATTCCCATTCTGCACGGCTATCCCAGCGAACAGAAAGAGAACAGTGGGAGAGCTCAGGAAAATTGACACCACAAAAGCGCAGAATTTGCTCAGTGCAGATGCGTTTGCTGACTTAACCTCTACCATTTGTGTATGTGTTTGGTGAGATCCAGGAAATGACATATGTCATGTCAATATGACACCCAGAAGCTTAGAATGTGTTGAGTCTAATCCGAGGGACGTGGCAATGTTGCGACAAAAAAACTGTTGAGGGCACCATACTGAAACACCTTGTTTCTGGGATGAAGGCTGAAGGCAAGGAACCAAGCAACATCAAAGAAATTGTGTCAAAGCAGCTTCCCAATGTTTGACGCTTTTAGAGCGAGTAGCTTTCAGAATCCCTCGACAGTGTGGTTTAAATTCAAGTTCCGCTTCATTCCGCTTCTTTGTCATAGAATGTTTCTCCATTTTTGCATGGGTGCAGGTGATGCAGGGAACATGTTCAGAACGGTGTTCTCATCATGTCCCACCAAGAAAGGCACAACTGTTGGGCTGTTTGGATCAAACCATGCCATTCCATGCCCCCCTGGATCCGTGCCGAGGCTTTGAGATTTTGTGCGGATTGGCAACCACACTCCTAATAGCCTCTGCCACTCGGGGTCAATAGATTGGGATCTGAAATTGGGACCCATTGGGGATGAGAATGGTGAGATGCTGGTTGATGATGGTTGTTTGAGTTGGATTCTGCACCTTTGAAGAGATTTCGATTGGTTTTTGTCGTATACTTTTTTGCCAACGCTCAAATTGGGCAACTTCCTGCATTTCCATGTGAATCGATTGCCAATTGAGTCCTGTCAATTGACTCCTTCATCATTGCGGATCAGTGGCAGGGTGTACTGTAAATGTAATATGATGAACTCTCCGGCAATTTAGCCCAGGAAAATGGACCACTTATAGATTTATACATGATGTTGATATGTTGTTTCTCTATAAAAAGGTAATTTTCCATAGCAAAATACAGCAAAATGGTCATTTTCCATAGTATATCATTGCGTTTCAGTTCCTTGACCATGGCCAGCCTGTCGCAGCTTGGTTGCCGGTAGGACACTTGTTGTATGCAACATGTTGAGTAGTACCGTACAAATTCTGTAACATGCTCGACTGTGTTGGCGAAGTATGCATCTTCGACTGTGTTGGCGAAGTATGTTGTTTCCTGTCGTGGTTTAGGAGCGGTTTACGTGACTTGTCAAAGCATGTCAAAGCTAGTATTGCGAGAGATGCATTTTGCTCATTCTTGCATCTCTCTGCAAGGCTGTTTGGTCCATCTATTTGAGTCTTTCGGCAGCAAGGCGTTGTTTTTTTTTTAGGTTTCTTTTGGATGACTCATGATGACTCCAATGGAAAAAAATCAAGGCCCATGAGGATCACCCAAGAATTTCACCTGCCAAGGACCGTCAAAAGGTGCCTTGGATTTGAGAGCGGCTGGGAGTGGAGGGAGTTTCTCCATCAGGTAGCAGGCTACATTCGGCTACCAATGACATCAATAAGGATTGTTTCCTGAGTGATGAGTGAAGGGAATCGGTTTGACATGTTTGATCTGAAGCCATGGGCATGTGTTAGAGTCCCGACCAAGGCAAGGATATATGGAATTGTGTAGACATATTATATATAATTATATATATACAGACCTTGCAAATATTTGTTTCTTTGCTTGGAACTTGTGGAGAGCAAGTAATGTGTTGACGATATAGTTGCCAAAATGGCTATGCCATTTTGGCTCAAGCTGTTCCCCCTGCAATCCAATACTTTCGAAAAACACGCT
>Ga0126342_10009320_pt1 | contig 17599 bp, 21 predicted proteins | sample Cyp1metagenome_FD_92528 | JGI IMG/M metagenome (GOLD analysis project Ga0126342, IMG submission 92528) | Coral microbial communities from Lord Howe Island, Old Settlement Bay, Australia - Cyphastrea 1 metagenome | ecosystem: Host-associated > Invertebrates > Cnidaria > Coral ... | reverse complement strand
TTCTTACTCTTTCTCTTCTGATCTTCTCTCTTCTAATCTTCCTCTTCTCTCTGCCTCTGCCCTGCTCTGCTTTTCATCTCTCCATATTGTCGGAAGTTTGACTTCTAAACTTCCTTCGAACATGTACAAATTATATACTATATATTAAAATAGTTTTTAATACTAAAATTATTCATGTATATGATATGTCAGTTTGTATTTTATATATTATACAGTATCAGTATATTCTCTAGACCTGAGAAAGGGCGAACGAAAGCCAGAAATCTCTTTTTGAGAGACCTCCATCGTCCTTTATCTATCAATTTTTGTCTCTATTCATCCATCCCATGCTACATATTTTTTTTTTTATGGCGATCATTGTGCAAAAAGTTTTGAGGCAGACTTCCGGAAACTCTGCTGGCGACCTACGTATCTCCAGTTTCTCGAGCAATATATCTCTATTTCTCTAGCTGCCGGGGCACTACTTGTATTAAAGAAAATTATATATATATGTATATCAACTTGTACTACGTACACCTAATACCATCCGATACCCAAAATGCTTTCTACAGTAGTTCCACTTGCGTCGAGTCACTGAGTTTTCACCACTGTGTGATAGATGTTCTTGTCGATGACGGTTTTGGGGCAGTACTGGCGCAAGGTGACAAGTGAATACCAAAAAAAGGGAGGAGCCTGACGAAGGACAACAAAGCAGATCTATGTTGAAGGACAACCCAATCACGAAAACCAGGAACATCGCGTGGGGGTTTTTGCCTGAAAATGGTGCATACCGCATACCCCCCAATTGCTATTTTAATAGTGATACTGATACTGATTTTGTTACCATGGGATTTGGGTTGCTTTCCCCTACATTTTCAGCAAAGCCATGTTCATAAAGGGCTGGGCCCCAGACATCACCGCGGAACTTGTAGCAGCACCATCGCTTGTGCTTCTCCGTCCAGAATGTTTGTGGAGTCCCGGACATGCCACAATCGTAGTGCTTCGCAGGTTCCTGCCACGGATTTGAAAAAAACATCTGCATCCCTGCTGTTGGGCGCCTCAACCCCTCAACCTGCCTGGATGTGCACAGTGTGGATGATGGGTGGCTTTTGAGGCATCTGCACTTTCACCTAGGCATTTTTTGGATGCGACACATGATCAAGCTGCTCTCAAGTCAGCAGTTTCTTAGAATTCTGTAATTCTGTAGTCAGCTGACATCTTGCAATAGTTGTAGTTTTGTCATAGTGCAATGTTCAAAGTCTGCCTGAATGTTATTCACTTCCTCTCTCCACGTTCCTAATTTCCTAAAGTCTATCACCAATTCAGCTGTGGTGCATAGTGATTCACAGGAATCTTCCTGACGGTTCGAAAGGGGATTGGATGCAGTTGAAGCGTTCAAGCATTGGGTAAACCCACGCACTGTCTCGTGTCCCGTGGGATTGCATGGTTTTCAAATCTCTCTCACATATTGAAACGTCTTTGTCTCATCAACCTGCCCTCCCTCAACCCATTCTGCAGTTCCCTGGCTCCTGTAGACCGTTCCGTAGTGACGGCGCACAATGGTGTGAACGTCCTCTTTTGGGTGCGCTGATGGCACCGGCACAATTCGGTGGATCACGTGGTGCGCGACATGGTCCTCGCGGGGCAATGAACGTGGATTGGATTCGATTGGATTTAGATTTAGGTTTCGATTTAGATCAGATAGGAATATAATGTCATATAGATAACATCAATTAGTTTGTTTAAAAATTAATGATGTGGGCACCTCGGAAATCTCCTCAATCCATTCATTGATGTGTGACTGCACATGCTATGTCCGTTTCTTGTGATTTTGGGGGAATGCTCCTGATCACCATAGCTTCCGCCATACGTCACATCACGACCGACCATGTGTGCTTCCCCGCCATCATAGCTTCCGCCATACGTCACATCACCACCGACCATGTGTGCTTCCCCGCCATCATAGCTTCCGCCGTAAGTCACATCGCCGCCGACCATGTGTGCTTCCCCGCCATCATAGCTTCCGCCGTAAGTCACATCGCCGCCGACCATGTGTGCTTCCCCGCCATCGTAGCTTCCTCCGTAAGTCACATCGCCGCCGACCATCTGCAATCGCCTTGAATCCTTCTTCTTCTCCTTTCCCTTGGCTCACCATGGATACACTTTCTGACTGGTGGTCATTGAATTTGCTACCCCGCTACTGACACGTTCTTTCTTGCGGTTTACTGAACGACTTGCCCAACTCTAACCAATATGCGGATGGTTGGGTTGCTTGCCTGTGTCTATGTTCTGCAACCTGCTGTCAGAGACAATGGAAATGTATGAAAATCCATTGGTGTGTCCCTTGTTATAGCTCAGGCCGGCAGGCCAAATTCATTGCAGAGTCACATCCTTCAAGTCTCGGTCGTGCAGCCAAGATGAAGACACATGGCCTCAGCATTGATCATGGCTGGGAGTTTTGTTGATATATTTTGCCTCGATTTGAGCGTTTTGCGAAGTCCTCTGTTATGAACTTAGTTACATCCGATTCCGGCAGCGTTTTTGTTTCCAAACAAAGAGGTTTCGTGTTTTCAAGACAAAATGAATGAAACTCCACTGTTTTGAACCGCATTGTCTTTTGCACCCATTTTTGTTGGCCCCTTAGTCCGGGACTGAAGCTTCCGGAGCTTCCGGAGATCACTCCAGCGTCCCCAGAGATGACTCCACCATCCACTGCATCAGCTGCCCAAGAACCTGCGGGATCTGTCTGCTTTGTTTTTGTAATATTTTGTAATCCGCCGGCCCGCCGGTGTGTCTGACTGGAAGGTGTTGTTCCTGTTCTGTTATTGCTTTGTACTTGGTTTTTTCTTGTTTTGCTACGCTGCTACGCGTCTTTGCTTCATCTGAACTGAATCCACCCCCCGTCCCCCCGTCCCCTTCCCCCTCTCAATACATCTCAATACTAGTACTGCTACTCCTACTCCAACTCCTGCTCCCTACTCCTACTCCGGCTAGTATTATATAGTACTGCTGCTGCTGCTGCTGCTGCTCCTACTACTACTACTACTCCTCCTCCTCCTCCTCCTCCTGCTCCTGCTGCTGCTGCTGCTGCTGCTGCTGCTACTGCTACTGCTACTGCTACTGCTACTACTACCACTACTACTACTGCTGCTACTACTACTGCTGCTGCTGCTGCTACTACGACAACCACCACCACCACCACCATTACTACTACCACTACCACTACCACTACCACGACCACTACACTACGACTACTACTCCTCCTCCCACTCCTACTCCAACTCCTACCCCTACTCCTACTCCTACTTCTACCCCTCCCACACTCCTACTCCTACTCCTACTGCTACTACAACTGCTACTACTCCTACTACTGCTACTACTGCTGCTACAGCCCAAGCACTGTAAAATAGAATTCCTTGTATAATGCTTCTGATCTACGGCTCTGTCTTCGTCTCTTCTTCCTCTTCTTCCTCTTTTTCCTCTTCTTCCTCCTCTTCTTCTTCTCCTCTTATCTTCTGCTTCTCTCTAACCTCAGTTGGGGCAACCTCTCTCCGCTTCCACCCTGTCCCCTTCTATGCAGCCATCTGTTGTCAAGCCAGAGGCCCGTACATAGTACCTGGCGCTACTTTGCTGGGGGCGGTACTCATTTGGTATAATTACGGTCAACGACCTACCTTTCTATGGGCCGGCAGGCTTGCAGAAGGCAATTAAATATGTATTTGATGCTAGTTAATGCTATTTAATGCTTTATCTGGTTTATGTCTGTGTTATTTTGCTTTTATTGAGCATCATTTTGAATCATTCTCCCATCCCCTTAATAGGATCCGAATAGAAAATACAGTAGCTGGATGTGGCAAATAGCCGATGTGCCTCCGTGGTGAATCACCTCGGGAATCCGTGCTGGGAATCCTGGTCTTGGAAACCACGTGTCTCAAAACCTGGGTTCCTCCAAACTTCATGCTTGATCATCTCCATATCATCTCCATATCATCTCCATATTACAATGGCCACTTCGGTGGACGGGATAATCCTGGATAATCCATGTTTGGATCCTCAAATGGAATCCAAGAGCATTCGGATTCGGTGTATTTTTCTTCTTTGTTTCTACTCCACAATCCACAACTCTCAGCCAACTCTTGGTGTAGAACTCTGGGACACGTTTCTTAGCGCGACAAGAGGCCGTGCCATCCTCATAGCTGCCATCATAGACGTGCGCATGATGGTAATAGGTGGGGCCCTCATGCTCCGTGACGCCAGTGACCACCGTCTTGGTCAGATGCCCAGACTGGTCACCTGTCAGCTTCCATGCCCACGAACAGGGTGACCGGGTGACGGACAAACAAGGACCGAACCGGACAAACAAGGACCGAACGTCATGACTTTTGGAAGGAATGATCTCCAACTACCATGTTGAAGTTTTCTTATTTGAAATTTGAAAAAAACTTCAGATCTTGCTAACCCTTTTTAGTTGCTGTAGTCTTGTTAAAACCTCCCCGCATCTTGGCGATTCCCTGCAACCCCCTGGCCATGTCATGGTATCCTACCTGGGCAACCGCGGGTTTCGTGTGCACAGCACCAGCTCTTCTTGTCGGAAGACCAGCCGCTCATCCTCAGTGTTTGGTCACTTGGGATCGTTATCCCAGGCAGCAAATAGATTAAAACCATTTAAAACCACCAACCAGGAAAGGAAGATCAAGCGCAGTGAATTGGATGGCTCACAACTTGGCCAAAGATCCAGTTGCTGAAGCCAGCGGAGCAGTCATAGACGTGTTTCACGGCAATGTGTCGGGTCTTGTAGAGCACCTGAGCGCAGGGAAGACCTTGACCATCCTTGGAAGTGGATGCTTCCTCTGGGAAGCCCTCCCACGGCTGCTGTTCAGAAACGGGGAAAGAAGAGCTTGAAAAATCCCATCACTTTCTGACTCCAAGAAGTCCATGCGTAGCTCGCAACTCATCCATTCTTCTGCAAATAAGAGAATTCGACGTGATTCATGCCAAGTCTGGCTGTTTCCCAAAATTTGGGTACAGCCATTGGTTTATGCAGAACCAACTTAGTAACTTGGATGATGTTGGGGTCCCCCAGCCGTCAGTGACATCAGGATCTCCACACCTTGTTTTTGACAATGGTCTGTGCTGGCAAGGGCGATGGCACTTTGATCACCTCCATTCAGGGCGTTCAAGGTGCGAATGGATGGCGGTCATGACTGAAAGTAGTGAATTTACAATAAGGGCAAGCTATGTACTGAAATGATACTCAAAACAAGGTTTAGTCTATATAGTATATATATATATATATATAGTATATATAGTATATATAGTGTGTATATATATAGTATATATAGTATATATAGTATACATAGTATATATAGTATATATAGTATATATAGTATATATAGTATATATAGTATATATAGTATATATAGCATATATATATATAGGGTATCTGCAATGGGTATATAAATTCCTTGCATGTCCATCTTTTGACTGTGGCTTATACGAGATCATCACTTATACATTCTATATTCCACTCTTATCCACCGAGTCCGTCTCCATCTGACGTTTTCGAGCAAAACAATGGAAGCACCTGGCCAGGGTCCAGCACTGGAACAGGGACTGGCACATGGTGATATTGAGGTGGACTGGCAACAGGCGCTGGGACATAATGTTTCTCGTGGACGTAGCGGTTCACCTGAGATGGAGCTGGAGCAACTGGAAACAGAACAGTTGGAGAAAACAGAATGTAAAGATGCATCCATCGAGATCTTCAGAAAGTGCACTTCAGAACACTTCAGACTTCAAAAAGATTCAAGGTGGCGCCAAAGTTTTTGTACCTTTGCATTGGACATCATTGGACATCATTGGACCCTAGGCAAGGTCAGCAATCCAACCTTTGTCAAGTTGCCACATGGGTTGGTCCGCGCTCTGGCACCTTGATGACAGCTGGTGGATCGTGGATTGGCACATTCTCCACATGGGTGATCACTTGCGCAGGAGGGGCCGGGATTGGCACTGGCACGTGCACTGGGACAGCCCGTGTCCTCGTGATGGTGTGGTAGTGCGGCCTCAGAGGGGGCACCCCTCTTTGCGGTGCTGAAATGATTTCGACTAAGAACTTGGTAAACAATATCACCCAATGAGCAAAATATTTGATTGCGCTGACGTATGTGAAAGTAGAATAAATTAGATCTACATACCCCGAACGTTGGAGGGTCGGTTCACAATGAAATTTTGATCTATACTTACCAAGATCAGGGGAAAGGGAAGCAGAAGAATCTGTCCAAGCGACCGATACACCACCTGCACACCAATGGATGCGAGGGTTTCTCTACACAAAGGCATAATTTCGGCAAAAAGCAAGCGGGTCCACAGACAGAGGTGCAGTTGACAATGCGCAAAAATGCAGGTCAGCAGACAAAGCCGCCGCTGACTCAAACAATAAGTCGAGTTGATTAAAAGAGCCTGACCCCAAGCAGCACGCTAACTCACGTCACTCGCGTCACTCGCCTTGGTCTTGCAGCCAATTTCACGTTTGTAGCAGCAATATCGAGAATGTTCAGCCGACCAGGTGTGCTGCATGTTGTAGAGACCTTGCAGCACATCAGTGGTAAATGGAATGCTGCAAGAAAAATAAACACCACTACTAAGTAGTGAAGTTCAAATGATTTCAATGCGTTCACACTTCACACCACCAAAACTCATCCAGTTGGTCCAGTTTCTCATAGCCGTGGACTGAGTCAGTTTCGATTGCGCGTACCCTGCGTTGCAAAGACGAAACACGCACCTTCGTCACAGTCAAAGGCATCAGTATGCACCAAGACTTTATGCCTCAGTCAACAAATGTGAGTCATTCTCACATTTGGAAGAAATAACAACATAAATAAATATAAATAACAGAGTAACAAAGCTGCCTGGTATTGAGTGGCACCAGAACAGAGGGCAAAAGAGATCATTTGGAGCACAGACCTTGGCAAAAGTTTCCTTCTCCTCATCTAATGTCTCTCTGTTGTTCAGGGACGTGATCACTTGACGTGGAGGAGGAGCGATTGGCACGGGCACCATGCGATCCACTTTCACATTCCTGGAACACAATGAAGCACATATCAAATCCGTTCTGTAGAACTGGGACATTGAAATCATTGAACTTTAAAAAACTCCACATCAAATTGCGATAATGACAAGGCTCTTCACGTTGTACATGTACCTCAGGCTCTGGTCCGCTCCGAAAACACAGCTCCATCCACCAATCTGCAACACATTCAATACATTGAATTATTTCAACATGGCAAACCTCCATACATGCTGCAATCATCAATGCTCATACGTCATCATTCTTCAGGGCTGTGTCGTTCCAATGTTAAGTATCATTTGGATCGCTTTGGATATGGGTCAAACCCTTGGCAAATACAAATAAAAATATATCAACGGATGCTAGTCCCACCTTGGTTGCTGCGAGATATGGCCCAAACAAAAATCCCAGTCTGTCGCTATTTAAAACTGTTACTGTTATTGTAGAAAAAAACGAGTATGCTTAAGGATGTAATGCGCTCCAGCAAGGTGTTCCCTTCACCAGGCCGTCACCGCGGTTCACCGCCGCCGGGTCACTGGTCGACCTCACGGATCACTTCTTTATGGCAGAACTCCTTGAAGCCCTGCGCAGGTTTTTGGTGCAGCCCATGAATGGTGGTCAATGTTTGTGAACCATCTATACATATATATATATATATATATAATTATATATATAATTATATATACGTATATATGTATATTTATATTTATTTATATATATATAACTATATATATATTGAAGTTGTAGAATTAATAACCTTACAGTAATGTAATTTAACAATCATAAGTGACTTGTACAACTTCTTAAATGAAAAGCGTATCCTTATAAAGTTGTTCCCAACCAGAGTGCAAAACAAGGCAGGGAACCTCAGGGAACTGCACGAATATGACGCTTGGCGAACTGATTCAGCAGAGTTTGCTGTCCAGCTTCTGACCCGATTATGAAAGGCATACACTGACATTGCACTCACAGCAAAACAGGGGTTGCAAACCGTTGCACTGACCGTCGACGTGACGACGTGTGCGATGTCGCCATTGTGTGCCTGGTCGCAGCACAAGTTCTTCTCAGCCAAGGTCTCAGCGACGTTGGACCAACAGCTGGGCACAACTACTGACTGCCTGGTGGAACATTGGGAAAATATGGGGAATCAATGATTCAGCAGTGGATGAAATTGGGATACCCAAATACACTATTTTTATACATCCCGAACTTGGGAACATCTCATATGAACTGCCCAAAATTGGGGTCAACCACGGAGATTGTGCCAAGTATCTGCTCGGGCTGTGAGCAAAGAGCGCTCCTTGGAGGCTGGTGTCTGAAGAAACCACAATGGACGATACCTATACAAATCCTACCAATGGTTCATCCGTGTTTAACCACACTTTCTGGGTTGGCGTATCGCAATCGGATCTTACTGACAGAAACAATACATTCAGTGTATATATATATATATTCATTCATATATATATATATATTCATTTATATATATATATATACTTATATATATATAGATAGAGATTCATCTAATTACACAATTCTATCCAAAATAAGATGCAATTTGATAGAAATCTAGATCTATAATTACACATGTCACACAGACACACGTGTTCATCGTATTAATATGTGCTCTATGTTCATGCTCACACTATGCACACACATCTGGAGCCCCAGATAATTATACCATGTTGTATCTGCCGCCAAACTGCTGTCATCGGTGACATGCCAACGGGCATGTCATAGGCCGGCTGCCACCAACTGTTGCCAAAGCCCAAAAGCAGGAAAATGCCCAAAGCTACAAGGAACGCGCAGCCACCGCAAACCGCGATGTTCAACCTCAACAGTTTGGCAAATTGATGGCTTACCTCAAAGATATGGGACGGTTTAGTTCATTTTAAGGGGAGATAATGAGATAGAAGGGGATTTGATCAACCATTTTGATATGGCCATGGCTACAAAATAGGGTATACGATGGTATACGTATACCCCAAAATCAGTTTGAAGGCAAATAGATGATAGACCATGAGGATTGGGGGGACTATGGGCCAAAATGAAACACTTTCACTTTCAAACTGGGCAGGTACCAAGACTTTGACCCACATCAAGGGCATGAAACTGGGCGGGGGGGCGCAAAATGGATGAAAACCCGACCACCACAAAGATGATATTTTGTCCCTTGAAGATCCACAGAATCCATTGATTGATTTCAAAACCCTGATTCTCCGTCATCACTGCCAGTCTGTTGTCTGCTCACATTTCATCTTGGACTGACATTTGGTCTTGGACCCGGACTTGTAGCCTGTCGCCCGGGGCTCAGCACAAACAGTCCAGCATGGTATGGAGGGAATGACCAAATCAAACCTTTCCTCAACACTCGAACGTTGTCAGACTCAATCATGCTTGGAAGCACATCAGTACTCAAATCAGAGATCCTTGTCACACAGCTACGCTGCGAGTGGCCAACTATCAACTGCCACCACAATTCGACTAGCGGTTACAAATCGCAGGATCGCAATTCCAGAATAGACACACTGCAATACTAAACACTAAAGGAGAAGCGGATAAGCCCGGTTTTCAGGAATACGCAGTTGTTCATGTTTTTTCATTCAAACATAAGCTGGCAACATGGAAGCAGCAACTTTTCAGCTGCGCCTGTGGCGACAACAACTTGCTCCTTCTCAAAATCACCGCGCCTGCCAAGTCTCTAAAAGTGCTAGCTTCGGTTTGACCCACAGCCGGGATGAAGAGATGTGGGAATTTTATGGAATTTGAAGTCTATCTGGGGTTGATTGTCCTACTCAAACAAAGTATCTGAATGCTGTTTTGCAGCTCAATATTTATTTCAAGAGCCAAAAAGAAACCGTTTTTCGCTGTGCTCGAAATTGTCGATTTCCAAGCCAAACCACAACCCTCCGCAAAACCCAATCATCACTGTCGGTCAACTTAATCACAATGCCAGCGCCACCCTTTACCAACCATTTCCATGTTGGAAACCTGCTGATAGCTGCCATTTCCTGCCAGAAAATGCTTCTGATTCCCTCCAGAGCCACTCGAAATTCTTCAAATGTCTGATTCACAAGAACTACAGGCAACTCTCAGTGTTCGGCGTTCCCACACCTGCTCCAACGAAGGCCTCATTCTACATGCAAGTATTGTTTGGGGTCAGACATTCCTGCGGAAAGGGAGCCAGTAGCCACCAAATTCAAAAAAAACATCGTGGATGGTCAAATTCGTCGAAAATCTCATGATCCCTGGGCCCACAAACATTGTCCACTTGTAGTGTCAAACCATCGAATGCTTGCGTAGCTTAATACCTAAAATCTCACATGCCTTTGCTGAGGGTGACACCAAACGCTCTTCGACTTTGACAGCTTCTTCATCGACTTCATAGCCTGGTGAAACACAACTGCTGATGCCTTGTTCGCATTTGGATTTCACTGAACAAGGCCTATCTGGTAATGTCTGAACTAACCTGTGTTGCCCTATTGACAAACCCATTGAGTTCCACCCCTGCAGTGTCCGAAACGTCGAATTTGCGCATTCTCAACCCTTGACCATTCAAGCTCTTCAACTTTTGTAGGACAAATCATCCCATCCCCCATCCCCAAATACAAGTAGTGCCCCGGCAAGCCAGGGGCGGAAGTTTCCAAAACTGAAACCTATAAGGCAAAACAAACTCTTGACATTTCTTTCGTTGATTCACCTCTCTCCCTCTCTCTTGACATTTCTGAGCTCATCTCAGCTCTTCTCAATTCATCTCAACTCTTGTATTCCAAGAATGAATAGATCTAATGCCAAACCAGGGTTTCTACTTGGGGTATTTGGATATAGAATAAGGGGGCAGGGGATTCTTAAAATTAATAAAATATCTAGGTGACAAAAAAAAAACACCAAATCGCGCCCCTTCGCCAAGCAACAGACCCCTGCGCAACCACCAACACCTGCGGCACGCTTTGAAGTAAGTACTATGGATTACCCAAGCCATTCAAGGGCCATTCAAGACAAAGAAGCCAAACAACCTTCAAAGCCAAAGATTTGAAGATAATGTTATTGTTCTCAAGCAGAATGAGTAGAAGCATGAGAAGAAGAAATCAAAGACAGGTTCACAAGGTTCATCTCACTATGTCACCATGGACTTCAAGATCTTGCGGCCACAAGCAACATCAAATCCCACCAATATATCCTGTAGATATCGAGCGGCCTGCCATCATAGCGACTCAGGAGGCGAATGGAGGCGTCCAAAGGCATCTACGACTTCTAAATGCTGTTAGCAACGGCGTCCAAGGCAGAGAAGATGGGAAGGGGGGCTGTGCCACTCAGAGCAAGGAAATATGGAGCAACAAATAGCAATGAATAGCAATAAATCGCAATAACAAATACAAACAAAATCAGGTTCCCTCTCATGGCCCTATAGACTCGAGCTATCTTCAGCTTGCCCTTTCCAGGTGGTAGGGTTGAAATGGTTGGTTCTCTGCATTTCCACAACGTTTCAGTGGCCCGCTGCTTCCATCTGCTTGCTCTCCTTTGTCCGACATTGTCGCAGCTCCCAGTTCCAAAGCTACCCCGAGTTTTCGGGATTGCATTGCAAGTCCTAGCAATCGCAGAATCTGATCCTCTCTGTTTTTGGAACTTTGTCCGGCTCTTGGCCACAGCTGCTTGTCCATCTCGGAGTTTCCAGGGGCTCAAAAGCAATAATATGCAATAATATGTAATGATCATCAACGATCTACGTGCTGGTACAACAGCAAAACAATCTAATAAAGACCGAATAAAAGTATTCTTAAAAAAAAAACAATATATAACAATCTAAGAACAATCTTATCGTTGGTGTTTTACTTTCGAAAACAGAGTCTTCAAAGTGCGCTATGGCTTGGAGGTCAGTTTCTCATTGCCCTGTGGGAGTTCGACACCTTTTGTTCTTCGAAGTCTTTCACACTGCTGATGGATGCTGCCAATGAGCCTGCTTTACTATGTTTCCGTCGATCGATTCGTCGATGTATCAATGCGTATTCGATGTACCCAATCTATGTAGGCACAGATTGCTGTTTGCATGGATTGATGCGACGGAGTGCAATGATGTAGTGAAATGTATGGGCAGTGTAATGTGACGTTATGTATCATACTCGTTCATGTAAATGCGCGTGGATGCCTAACATTAAAGGGAAAACTAATGCGATCGCATGCATATTGTGTGCAAATACATCTGCATGAAATGAACTCAAATATATATATATATATATATATAATTTATTGTAATTTAAACATGTACAACTTTCATCACCTAGGCATGTTATGCGCTTTTTGGCTCCCACAGGGCCCTACTTGCCCTAGTTGCCGCCAGCATCTCAGATGGAACACAGGCGCCTTGGTGCCACCAATGGCTGCTGTGGGCCTGCCATTTGAGCCCTCGGGTGGGTGTCTGTGTTGTCTGTGTTCGTGTTTACTGAGGAAACTGGAAAGTCTCCAACATGGTGTAACTTCCTTCATCTGATTCATCTGATTCATCTGATTCATCTGATTCATCTGTCATTCTGTCAAGCTGTGGCTAGCATATGCGAACTTCAAATCTCAACGATTGACATGATTGTGAAGTGCTCGTATCTCTACAAACGCCAAGGGAAAAACTGAAAAACATGGGAAAAACACCAACACCCATGTGAATTCACCCATGGGATGCACGCAAGACCAAGTTTGTGAATTGATCAGTGAAAGATCCGAAGTGCATCTGCTTTCGATTTTGCTGACTTTGCTGACACCTGTAGGGACCAATTTTGATCTCCTGCCCAGGGGCCCAGCCTGGCAACACCATGTGAGTTTTCCTTGTCCTCCAGCCTCTCCAGAGTGTCCATATGGCGATGGTGAATGGTGACCCAAAGTAGGCTACCAATGGGCCTATATTATGTACAAGACTTGTTGAATTCTTAGTGAATTCTTAGTGAATTCTTGTTGTTTTATGATGTTTTATGATTTTTTCCTCAGTATTCAACCACCCATCAACCGTCCATTCGAATTTTGGGGGGCTTCATAACTTGAAAAAAACAGATGTGCATGTCATTGTGCCCGGGAAAGGTCGATCGAAAACACGCTCTGGGATTTTCTCGGATTCGGTGGTGAAGGCATTGCTATTGGGGGCAAAGGGCCCATGACACTTTCAAGCACCATGGCGAACTATTGGTTCAGCCACAAGGATTCCCTTGCAGCAACCGCGAACGAAACTATACTCGACCCAGTACTGGCATGAAGCAAATTAGGCAAATGCAAAATGTGCCAAAAGCGTGTCGTCTTTTTCACGTGTTCACTATAGTATGGATTTGGAATGATTTGGACCGCTAGGATATCCCAGGCTGTGAGGCCGCTGTCAGTACTGAATCTGAGTCATGTCATGCAATATGCACAACTCATCACGGTCTGAATTCTTTGCGCATTCAGGCTTTGTACCCTGCGCGCCTAGGACCGGAAAGGAGAGATATACTGATATACTACATATACGAAAGAGCACAATGGAAGTAACATGCAACAAAGGAACATTCAGCAATTTTCAAGTGCTCAGCACAGTGGCACAGTGGTTGCAAAATATACCAAAACCATTTAACCATAAAAAAATGCACAGATCTATCAATTTGGCTGCAACAACTTTTCCTTTGTGCACAGCTGGTGACCGAGATCCGCCGCAGCAGAAACTGGATCCTCACTGAAGGACCAAAGGCTGAAAAAACTGAGCCAGACCTCAGGCGATCAGGACCTCAAAACAGCTCTTGTTTATAAACCTCCGCACTGATGTCACATATTTAATATATATATATATATATATAATATATACATATATATATATATACATTATATTCATGGACTGGACTTCTTGATGATTGAGTTCATGAGTTTATTGAAGACACCGAAGACACCCCGCGCGAAGAAGCCACCAGAACACAGGTTTTAGGCAGGAAGATGTTTTTAAAGGATTTTAAAGGTTGAATTTCGAAGAAATCGATAGGCAAAATCGAATCTCTCCGGTTTCTTGGTGTCAAGTTGCCTTCATCTCGCGTCCATTGCATCTGCACCGGGTGATAGGAGCTACTGGCCAGGCGCTGGTTCGCTGCCACCGCATCCTGATAGCTCCAAGACTGGAGCGCCCAGTCTTCGCCAAAGGTATCGCCGTTATTGAGATCCGCCCCGTTCTCAAGATCCTGGGTGATTTACCCTCCGGTAAACTAACATAGCTATTGAAAATGGTGATTTATAGTGGATTTTCCCATCAAAAATGGTAATTTTCCATAGCTATGTTAAATTACCAGAGGGTAGGTGATTGCTGGTTGGGTATGGTTGGGTATGGTTGGCTGCTAAAATCTGAAGTGTCGGAAAACTTGCAGTGACATCTGGACCTTACCTTGATAAGCGTACTAGAAAAGACTGGGTTTGTTGCTGTTCCACCTGCTACATGTACGATGAAGTAACTATCTGTGGTTGACACTTCTTGCTTTGTCCGAAAATAGGGTATCACCAAAATTCATGATTTATATATTTATATAACAGTTTAACATCCTTTTCGATCCTTTTCCCCATTAGACTGGCCACAACTGGAGAACTGGGCGGGCTTATGCAACTCGCCAAGTGTCCAAACGTGCTTCCATCATCTGGACTCGCTGGGCGTCATTGGCTTCCGCTAAAGCACCTCAGGTCATGGGATGTGGTGATGTGCTGCGATCATCCCACAATGGGAATCCCAAAATGGGCAAAAAATGCCAATGGAAATTTACATCTCAGACAAAGCGTAAAGGCGTAAAGAAAACAACATAACAAATATATACAAATATAACAAATGAAGATAAATATATTGCATAATAAAGCAATGAAACAACATTCAGAATGATCTTACTGCCAAGGCACGCTCATCTTCAGCGTCCCAATACCACTGTGGCAGCTGGATGGTAAAAGGGAACACGATCTTCGAAGGCAAGGGACCAAGAAGTGAGCGTGTGCCAAATGGCCTGCAGGAAGCTGGTGGTTGGCAAGAATGTCCACAACCACACATCCAATTGGCAGAAACAAAAACATGTCCACAAAGTCTTGAGCGCCAGAATGATTCGAGTTGGATCCTCGAATTTTGAGACGCATCTTTGTTGCAGACACAAGTTGACAGTGCTGTCAACTCTGCGTTTCAACAGCCTGCGCTCTTCATATTCCCCGGCAGTTTGCAACTGCTGCTGCACAGCCAGGAAAAGATCCTTGCGATACACCTGGGCATCTGACACTCCTCCACATTCTCCGACCATGCCCGCGTCGTAAATTCATAGGAAACTATCCCGATCTTCCAAATGGTCTTCCCTAGAAGCGAAGGCATCGCTGTGGCGTCCACAGAAGCGGGCATCCCCGAAATATCTTATTCTGTCCCAAAGATCAATGACTGGCTATGAAAATGAATTTCACTTGATGCTAGTGACTGCTAGTGTCACAACAGGTGCCAAACTGCTCCATCCAGCCATAGGATATCAAGGTACACGGCCCGTGCGAGCAGCACGGCGCGGAGGCGTTGTCACAGATGCTGGGGAGCCTCGGTCAGGGCCAATTGCTTTGTCTGAGAATTCGGCGAAAACATGCGAAAACCCCAAGATCCATAAGATCCAGTGGTTCATCATCACCCCTCTCAAAATATTCTCAAAATAATCATTTTTGTTGAGGGCAAAAAGATGTTGTATCATTTTGCTATCTTGAGGGTACAAAGACCTTTAGATGTGCTAGGACATGCTCGTATATCAGCTAATGCTCTCAGCTAATGACAACTGGAAAAATCTGCGAACCATTCTGCTGTCGTGCACCGGTCGCCCTTGAAAGATGGAACTTGACGTTGATCGTGGACGGGTACTGCACCGCCACATGTCCGATAGAACATGTTGTCTTGTTTCAACAATGTGATGTAAAAGGGTCTGCATTGGCTTCAAAAAGACTGGACATGAAATGCATCAAATCAAGAACTTGTTTATTGCAGGTCTTCCCTCCCTTACTTATCTTTCTTCCTGTATGTCATCAAGCAGGGCAGATACTCATTCTATCACTGGCTATCACTCACAGCTTGACGCTGCCAAGGAACTGTGGTCCTCAAAGGAAACCATGCGAGCGCGGCCGCCAGGTCCGCGCGAATCACGAGAGGCCTTCGGATTGCGGGGCTGGCATCTGCAAAGTCTCAAACTATGCCTTTTTACATGCAAACTTCGTGGCACACTTTGAAGACTTTGGTCCTTTTACAAGAGAAATCGAACCATACTGCAACTAAGGATTCGAGGCATGTGATTTGCAGCTGGTTATCATCGTCGCTTTGCAAAGAAAAACAGCATCTCTATGTGCGATTCACAGCACTCCTCGGCCTCCCATTTAAACTTCATACGCATGCCCACTGCAAGATCACCACTTGTTACGCCAGCCTCCTTGGCCCGTTGACAGGGCTGACAGTTTGCATTAGGTAATGTTTGTCAAATGATACCGCCTGGCATAGACAGAATGGATTTTCGGAGTGCAGGAGAAAAATGCGTACGGTGTACACGTCTTGTCAGTACGGAATCGGACGAATGTCATGCTATCGCAATAAACTTCAAACAACTATTGAACATGGGGCCTTCCTCAGTGATCTCAGGATAAACCCTGTCCAAATGGATGATAAACTCCCACTGACCATGTGAGTGTGTCAATGTCAGCTAGTCGGAACACTTTTCAAACACTATCGTTGGTTTGATATGTTTGGGTTTGGCTTTGTCTGAAAATATAGCATACCCCCAAATCCTAGGGTTTATCATCTTGCTATTTTCTGACCATGCCTTATTTTCACTCTCATTTGTCTGCCTTGAGACCCAAATTTGCGGCGAGACACCAAATCCGAAAAATGGAGAAAGACGTCTCCACGTCCGGAAGTGCTTGGCAGATCGTCCCGGGAGATAAAGCCAAATCCTGTGCGGAAGTTCCTGGAGTCACCTGGAAAATACATAGTGCATCATAAATGCAAATAAACAAATCATCGTTAAAAAATGCAAGAAACATATATGTTGATTTATGTACAGTACGTTGTGTAAAATTCATATACATATTAATATATCTGATTATATAATTATATATATAATGAATTCTAATTATATATATATATGTATATGTCATATGTATGTGCAATTACACCTAAACACCTCATTTGGCCTATCATCACTTTTGGTTTCCAAGGTTCTAGGGCTTAGGAATTATGGTTTTAGGGCTTTGGCTTTTAAGTCTTAAGGCGTTTCCTTTACTGTTCCAGAGTTTTAAGGGTTTAGGGATTGGAGTTTAAGATGTTTAGGCTCAAAGGTTTAGGACTTTAGGCTGTTATGGTTCAGGATGACTTGTGCAATGACGCACTGAGGTGTCAATTTCTTTACACCATCCACACGAAGCACGCAAAGCACTCAAGTCTTCTTTGCCACAAATCCGCCCACACCGCTTTGGCGGTGAAGGCGTGCTTATTGGGGGGCAACAGCAACACTAAATGCTCAATGACATTTGTTAATATAGCAGTCGCTATATCAGCTTTAGCTGGGGGGGGGG
>Ga0126342_10009319_pt1 | contig 17599 bp, 15 predicted proteins | sample Cyp1metagenome_FD_92528 | JGI IMG/M metagenome (GOLD analysis project Ga0126342, IMG submission 92528) | Coral microbial communities from Lord Howe Island, Old Settlement Bay, Australia - Cyphastrea 1 metagenome | ecosystem: Host-associated > Invertebrates > Cnidaria > Coral ... | reverse complement strand
TATGTTACTTAGAGCTACAATTAAAAAGTTAAGTTTCCTAAGTTAACTTGTAAGTTTGTGTAAGTAGGTCAAGTGCTATAAGTATTTACATGTATTCTATCTAAAAACCGACCACCAAGTAGAGGCCCTTGCGGAAGGTAGGCGATGAGGCAACACGGGGCACGATTTGGTAGGACTTCAGGAGCTTCGCTTCGTCGAGGTTTTGGTCCTTGAGGAAGTCGGCCCAAGCCTGAAGATGGAAAGGGCGCACACCAAAAAAAAGAAAGGATGGAAAGAGCAGTAAAACGATTCAAACAACACAAATTCAACCAAGAAACCACGCGATGGGAATGTTCATAGGTGTGGGTCCGAGGACCAGAGAAGCTGCGAGGCGGCATCGCGGAGATGATCATGTACAAGAGCCGCTTCATTCGTATAGGTCCGGAACGGAGTTCTGCGCATTGGACACCTCGTGGATCTTGAGGAGTTTGGCAGCCGGGGCCTGAAAGGGGACAGGTGTCATCTCGCGCTTCTTCCGCGAAGCCTGAATGAAAGGAATGGTGAGGGAGAGAAAGAAAGGGACAAGGAAAAAGAGAGAGAGAGAGAGAGAGGAAACAACAAGATGCAGCCCACGAACCCGAATGCTCACACGTATGTCAATGGTACAGATGTCAAAACACATGGGTATGCAATCACGCAGAACACTTTTCTGCAATAGCTTATTTGAACAGTCTTGTACATTGTACATATTTCCCCTGTTACCAGTCTGCAGTGTGGAGTGTGGAGTGCAGCATGTGGAGTGTAAAGTGTAGAGTGTGTGGAGTGTAAAGTGTGGAGTGTGGAGTGTGGGGTGGAAAGTGTAGAGTGTGGAGTGTGGAGTGTGGGGTGTAAAGTGAGGAGTGCGGAGTGTAAAGTGTAGAGTGTGGAGTGCGGGCGCTTCCCTCATAGACACGGCGACGCCACAGGAAAACCAGAGACTCGAGACGAGACACGTGGGTGCAGGAAAAACGAGCATTTCGTGCGAGACTTCCTCCAATTTTGACATTTTCAACACGTTATCAAACAGGTTGGAATGTCACAAAGTGCAACGCCTGCCACGCAAAACGACATGACAACCTGCAGCTTCCCCCATAGACACTGCGAAGCCACAGGAAAATTAGAGACTCGAAACGAGACAGGTGGGAGCACCAAAACGAGCAATTCGCGCGAGACTTCCTCCAATTTTGACACTTTGCAGCCTCAGAATCGACGTTTTCCTACGAGTTTTCGTAGGAACCTCTACACATTTGCTACCTCAAAATCGATGTTTCGTGCGAGGCTTCCGTCAATTTTCAGTACATCTCACAAAATGCCACGCCTGCCACGGAATTTGCACCTTGTCGCCACTTAACGCAGCCCTGCCAATGCGATTTGCAAAAAACACTCAACACAACACGTCTAAAGTGCTGCGCCTGCCACGCAGAATGACGATGGACCCGTCCAAAGTGCTGCGCCTGCCACGAAAACTGCCACGCATCTTCGGAAAACGTCGCAAAATGTATTACGCCTGCCACACAAAACGACTTTCGACACGTTACAGAACACGTCTGAATGTCACAAAGTGCAACGCCTGCCACGCGAAACGAAGCAACGAAACGTTGGAAACCTCCAAAAATGACCCCTCCTGCAGAACTTACCATAGGCACGGCCATACGGTCCTCACACGAACAGTTGGGAACGGTTGCAAACGGTTGCGGACGGTTGCGGACAGAAACGCAACGTCGAGCGAACACACCCTCAACCCCCAGAGTGAAACGGGAACCCTTGCTACGCATTTGGGAAAAAAAAGAAAGGTGCAGCAGGAAGAGAGAGAGAGAGAGAGAGAGAGAACGAGAGAAAGAAAGAAAGGAAGAAAGAAGGAAAAAAAGAAAGAAAGAAAGAAAAAAGGAAATACCGAATGGAAAAAAACTGAACAAACGAAAGAAAGACGAACATGTGTGGTGTGGCAAGCATAGAACGGAAAACAAATATGAAAAGTATAAGAAGGGTCCTTTTGCGGGCTGTTACCAGCAACGGAGCCCGTTGCCATCGCAGCCTGGCAGGTCAAGAGTGGGCACACTAATGCACAAGTGCTTGGTAGAAAAGATACGGATAAAGGCAAAACGTGCACAACGTGTACACGGACCGGTTGGCTCGTCAATGTGCTCGAAAATTTCGATCCCGAGGCTGCGCGCAGTCTTCACCGGCACACACACAAGCTGCTCGCTCGCGAAGAACACGGCCAATCCTTCGCACTTGCCCATGAGCCCATGGCTGGACGCAAAGGCTTCTGTGCGGAAAAGTGTCGGTGGGTACGTTTCGGCGAGGAGCGTCTTTGTGCGTGTGCGTGTGCGTGTGCGTGTGGGTGTGTGTGTGTGTGCGCAAGCTTCGCTGGGTCAAAGCCTGTCTGTGTAAAAACTTCTGCTGTTAAAAGCTGTTCTGTGCAAGGGCTTCTCTGTGTAAAAGGTGTTCGGCGTGTAACCGCTCTGTGTGCAAAACCGTCTGCATGGACACGCGTATCTGCATGCAAACACATCTTTGTGCAAGCATCGGAATGTTAAATCGAAAAAAAGTTTTGTGAAAGTGGCCGGAAATCGTCAAATAGGCGCTGTTTTCGCATGTTGTTGCAACTCTCGGAGTAAAATACGCCGTAAATACCAATGTTTTTGGCGCCTCGGAAGCCCAGAAGCACGGTATTGACGCTGTTTTTTGCCTCTAATAGCAAAAATCACGGTATTTACAATGTTTTCGAGGCAGCACCTAGCAAAAACACTGGTATTTACACTCTTTTCAGCATGTTGCAAGAGCTACTTTTTGGATGCCAAAAGCAAAAAAAAACACTGCAAATTACAATGTTTGGGATCTGCTTTTAAGGTTCCCGGGGGGGTGGAGGAAGGAGGGGGTCCTGAAATGACTAGCAATCTCCTGAATAATCAGGCAACGGGGCTGGCCACCCTCCCCACTTCGTAAAGCAAAACTCAAGGTAGCCCCACTGGAGCTACCTTTCGTGATATTCATGGGGCGACTACCGGAATTCATATGAAGGGGATGAAGGGGGGTTCTAATATCATGGGGTGATGGGATAACCATTGGGATCGGGAAAAGAATTGGCACAACACCTGGGATAATTGGGATATACCCTCTGATATCCAACATAGCTGGGAATTTCCCCGAACTCAATGGAGGTTTAGTTCGTTGGGAAAATCATCTATAGAATATGACATGCATAGAATGGCAGATCTTGCGGTAACACAATTTGTTAAAGCTGAAACGTCTCACCGTCCAACCCCGTCACCAAGCAGCTTTTGAAAGTCCATCTGGTTTAGGGCCATATCTTCCTTGGCTGTTGAAAAATCACCTGGTGTATCCTGGCCAGAATCCCTTGTTAAACACCCACATGGTATCACATGGTTAATGGTTCCAAATAACTATGTGGTTTCATCCCCTATAAAAAACCATGGTTTCTGGAGGTGTTTGATAGGGACATTAGAGCCAGACTTGAGTCCTATCACCTGATGGTTTCTGATGGTTTCCTATCACCTGCAGCTCCCAAGTGGCCGGAACAATATGCATCTTTTCCAGCTCCTGCCATGGGAAAATCCTCTAGAAATGGCGGATCTTCCATTGCCATGTTTGATCGGAGGGTACTTATACTATTGTACAACATATCTACATAATGAATCAATATTTAACAATACATGTAATAGTATAATTATATAAAATACATATATGTAATATATATATATGTAATATATATATATGTAATATATATATATATATGTGTGTAATATATATATATATATATATAATAATATATATATATATAAATACGTACTAGATTCTTCATCCTCCACGGGTGAGTCAGTGCTTGGTGTTTCTCTGTGCCGGTTTTTCGGCTACTCTCCCCACCCCCCAACTTGCACCTCTCGAAGTTGTCCTTGGGCTTGGAATTGATGTAAGAGAGGCATTTGTCATCTTGGATTTAACCTCTGGTAAACTAACAGTTTGCTATTGAAAATGGCCCAGTCGAAATAGTTGATTTACCCAGCTATAAAATGGCGGATCTTTCCAGTTCGTTATGGGACAGTTTACCAGAGGGTACTTCAGGAACAGCACCCTCACCTGGCAGGGGAACTGTAGATTTCCCAAGTGGATTTCCTGGGAAAATCAACGAAACATTTTCAGCAAATCGAAGTCATTGTGGATGGTGGTTCAATGTGCCCCAAACGAAATCAGGAATGCCCCTGGATCTTTAATTTCTTTAGATTGCCAATAACTCCTCGGGTCAACTGTGAAATTCTGCAATTCTTCCTCTGCTTCCTCTGCCCAGTTTGGGGGGGTACCAATGTGACAATGAGATCACTGGTTGACGTTTTGCATCCCAGCCCTGGCATTCAAGGGAATAATATGTGGTTTTAGGATGTTTGAGGACATAACTTTGTTAGTTAAATCCCCTGTTTTTCCAATTAATATATCTCATCAAATCCCCATGAGTTTGTTTGTGCACCTAGGGCCATAAACTAACAACCCATGGTTTTCCGTTCGGATCTACATTTCCGGGGCTTTTCCACGATGCAAACGTTTTAATAGGGAGGCTACTTCCCAAAGCCCAGCATATGCCGCGAACACCCAGCGTCCCACAATGTAAGTGATTTCGATCTTCTGCTTCTCGGTGGATGCCACTGCACCAATGACGTCCACCAGGACGCCCAGTAACATGTACATGATGGTCACTGAGACCTGGGATGTTTATGGATTTCTTGGTGCCACATGGTGCCACGGAAGAATATCCCTTGGTTTTTTTGATGAGACTATGTCAACTAAAGATGATACCTGGAGTCAATGGGAGATCTCCGGGATCCTAAAATAATGGAGGTACCGTTAGTACCATTTTATATAAGGCCATATGAATTGTGGGGATATTCCCTGAAATTTCGGCCTGAAAAATGGGCCTTTTTTTTGTGGTAGGTACCTCCAATGAATGGGATCCTGTTGCATGGCCATTGATGGAGTGCTCATTTCAAGCAAAGGTTCTTGGTATGGTTTGGTGAAGATCGGGGGCTCACAGAGAAAGCTATGGGGATTTGTTTGGAAAAAATGAGATTTAACGAACACAGTCACGGGGATGGGGATTTAGTGGGAAGGCAATGGGATTTATAAAATTAAGTAATTAAGAGAAATGGAGTTTCATGGGAATACGATGGGAATATAATCGGAAATGTACCCAAGTATAACTAGAACCCATTTGGGGTGCGTTTGAAAAAGGAAACTTAGCAACAACAATTCAGGGTAGGAACTAATGATACCGACAATGTGAAAAATGGGCATGCCCGAAAATGGAGCATGCCTTCAACAGTTTCAAGTTTACATAATTTATACAACTGATGAACATATGGAAAAATGATACATAATGAGACGTAACATTGATAAACTGTCTAAACATTTGGTTATATCATGTTATACCTTATTTTCTCCGACAAACCATGACATGTCATCCCTAAACTTCTCGAATGGCGCCACCTTGTTGTACAGCAAAGGAAGCCATCCCTAGCCAGCATTTATCACCGTGCTGCAAGAATACGTTTTGGTTATGATATGTTATGATACTGATACAATTGGATATAATCGGATATGATTGGATATAATTGGATATGATTGGATATAATTGGAAAAAATTGATATAATTGGATATGATTAATGCATTAATGAATGCTCAATTTCTCTCCGCCAGTTATTTGGCCCACCTTAAACAACACGTCTCCACGTCTCCCATGGAAATCCCAGGACCGTCGGACTGTTGCACGGCCAGGAGGCCAGGGCCATGAAGAAGACCATCAGAGGCCACAGCCCCGGATTGCCCGCACTGATGGAGTTGATCACCTGAAGCCATGCGCCATGCGAAGCCATGCGAAGCCGCAACTGGAGAAGATAACTACCCTCTGGTTATGTCAATACATAGCTATTGAAGCCATGGCCATTTAATTATAGTGAGTTTTCCCAGCTATAAAATGGTGATTTTCCACAGTTTTTTGTATGTTTACCAGAGGGTACCAAGTTGGTAGGTAGATCTTGCTATGATGCATAGTGCAAATGTGAAAAACATACATGAAAAACCCATCAAGTTGCTAAAGTTGGCCTACAAAAAACCTACTCATTTCAGATCAACGGTACTAAACCCGCCATGGCCGCCGTCCTCGGCGTTGGCTCCAAAGACTGCAGGGAGCAGCAGCGTGTTGATGGACTCCGGCACCGTCTTGAAGAACGTGGTGCCAATGCTCCTCACTGGGATCAATGCATTGGTTTAAGGACAATTTTGCAGGGAAGTCCCATATTTCATGGGAAAATCGATGGTTTCCGGTTAAGATTTTCCCTAAAACCAATCCGTTGATGGGAGCAGGGACCATGAACTTCCTTCGTCCCAAATATCCAAAAGGCTCCAGAATTCTTTGAGGAAATACGCCTTTTTTTGTAGTTCTTTGTTTCCGTTTTCTTTTTTGGGGGATCTCCTATTGCATTTTCCATGACAGGTGATGACATCAAAAACTTTCCCAACTTTCCCAACTTGACACTGGTGACTTTGTCGTCTGAGCATGAAAACTTTTCCCAAGCTGGGAACAATGGCCATTTCAGGAACCTAAATTGGAGGTACCTACCATATATAAGGCCTATATAAGGGCTATGTAAGGGGATATCCCCCCAAAATATGGCCTTATATGGTACAGTATCTCCATTTTAGGATCCTGAAATTCTCAAGCTGGAAACAAACGATTGTTCAATCTGCCCTTTTCCCCCAACACAGTTTGTATTTTGTGGGTACCTAATCTAAAATACATTTCATTTCTATATACATATATAAATATATACATACATGTGCAAACATATGAACAAGTATGTAACATTATGCAATATGATAACATATCTGATATGCAATTATCTGCATATGATATCATATAATCAGATCTTTCAGATCCGGATCCGCGCATTTCTGTGCCATGTTTCTGGAAATGGCCATGGGCCAAGGTGTCTCATCATAGGGACTCCGTGGGTTCCATCTTCGGATTGCTGTGAAACAACACATCTCGACATCTCGACACATCACGATAGTGGCAATAAACAATAATGACAAAGATACCAATGTTATCATAATAAGTCATATAATGATCAACGTAGTGATTATATAAATCAACAGAGTGATTATAATGACAATATATGACAATAATGAGTCATAAATCATAAATGACAATAAGGACAAACACACCAGATTATATTGTGAGAAGATGGGAGAAAAACCGAAACTGCAGGGTACCTGCAGGGTGCAACGATACCAGATCAGATCTAGCAAAAACGAAACCATCATCCATACCAAATGAGCCATTCCAAATACCTCTATCTCATCTCATGAAAGACTAGTTCAATCAGTTGGTTGATAGTTTTCCTAATATGAATTAGTTCATAAACCCCAATAGCCAGGCAGTACAACTCCTTATTTCATAACCAATCACCGCCAATCACCCTCATGTGTCAATGATATCCGCATTTATTCCTTGTTAGGCCTAATTTTCTGCTGGTGAAACAGATGGATTTCTCATTTAGAAAACACCAGTCAATCATTTGCTGAACCGATAGATTAAACCCCACTAAAACCAATCCCGTTAAATATCTTCACTAAATCCTATAAACCCGTTCCATTAATAGTTGGCTTTCTCTAATATGGATTGGTTCACAAACCCGGTGTAACTCCTTGTTCAGAACGAACCACCCATCATCTATCAATGATATCTCCACGTGTTCCTTCTCAAATACCATTAAAAACTATCTAAAGCATATGAATGTTAGTAAAGCAATGATAAACCACTCATAGTTTGATGGTTTATACATGTTTATACAATCCATTAGTGTAAAATTGGGGATGGTGGATCCTATTGCTTTACTAATGATTAAAACACATCAGCAAGGAGATTCTTGATGGTTCATATCTTCCATTATCTTCCTGATTTCCTGGTCCGTCGAGGCTCGTTCCATCCGTGAGTTGACGCAAGATGATGGCGAAGGCATAGGTGATGATGGCCCACCTGGTGTATGTACAAAAATATGCTCGTCATTTTCCGGGTGGGTAATGAAAATGGAAATGGAAGCATGTTTCATATTTTGTCTACATACATGTTCTACTGTTCATATTAACTAATTTTATGGTGTAAGCATCATCCCAGTAACAAAAATCCAGGGATGAAAAAATCGAACATGTTTGAAACCACCAACAAGTCATGTGATTCGGAGGGTATCTTGGCTGATCACCACCCCTTTTTTCAAAAAAAAAGCTGGTCGCTGGTCACTGGGCCCCAAGGTCCCACCCAGACAAAATGATCCGGAAGCTGAGGCAAATAAAATATGATTAAATACCCCCTTTGCGCCGCAGAATTTCAAGCTTTTTAGATGTTCTTAGACGATGTTCCATCCAAATTTACCCGAACTCGGCTGACCAATTGCTCCATCCCAAAGCGCCGGCGGCACAAGAGGGAGAAGACACAAACGGATCGAGCAGCAAAGGCTAGACCTTTGACCTTGGACAGCTGACCCATGACCGAAGGTCACTCAATATGTCACTGGTAAACTAACAATGGGATTTATAGTGATTCAATGGGATATTAATGGAATTTTCCCTCTGTTAAACTGACAGTTTGCGAACTTGAAAATGGCCCAGTCGAAATAGTGAGTTTTCCCATTAATAGCATGGTGATTTTCCATAGTTTTTTGTATGTTTACCGGAGGGCATGTCACTGAACCACCGAAGGTTACGTTTTTGATGACCTCATGACCTTCGCGTCACAACTGGTATAAATTCCATGTTGAAGACATGTCCCGCATGTTGTTGACGAATGGTCATTTGTCGTGCTTAAGTCCCCGCGTGGAAATTGCCCAAGGATCGTAATCAAGCCACACAATTCCTCATGCCTGCTATGGTTTCCTACCAGGCTAGCTCATATTAAACAATCTAGTTCTTCTATCATGTGGTCGGGAAAATACTAGCTCTAGCATGTTCTAGCTCATATTAAACTTCTATTAAACAATCTAAACTGGCTCCAACTGGCTCCCCATTTCACAATTTTTGTCCAAAAGGGAACGTGATAACCAACCAGCTCCGAACAGCTCCCCAACTATTCTCACCACTGGGTTGGCGCTGCGATGATCATCAGCTCGGGAAAGGATCGCAGCAGTCGCGTGAGCCTTGTGAGTCGAACCAACCTGGTTGGCCGCTACGGCGGCCACGCCAGGCTGTGGAAAGGTCGTGATTTTTAGTCGTCTAAATTGCTGGGTAATTGATGGTTAATAGTGATTAATAGTGGTTAATAGTGGTTAATAGTGGTTAATAGTGGTTAATAAGTGATTAATAGTGGTTAATAGTGGTTAATAGTGGTTAATAGTGGTTAATAGTGGTTAATAGTGATTAATAGTGGTTAATAGTGGTTAATAGTGGTTAATAGTGATCAATACCTGATTTTCATGTGGGTAAAACAATGTCATGTTTACCATCCCCCAGGAAAATCACCATCATTAAATAGCTGGGATATTAGGTTACCATTCCCAGTCATGGGTGGTTTATGACATTGTTTTTCCCACAGTACTGGCTTTGAATGATTTCAATGCTCTACCGGCTCTACCATTTCATAGAAATGTGAACATCAAGTATAGGATCTCCCTCTCCCTCTCTCCCTCCGTCACTCGCTCGCCCTCGTCGCTCGCCCTCGTCTATCTCATCTGACATGTTGATCATGTTTTGCGAATGTTGATTTGTCGAGATCTTTTGGTTGCCTGTGTACGTTTCGATACACAACCAATATTAACTACGTGCTATCTGTCGTGTCGTACATGACAGAGATGGGATGCCAAAACATTGATATTCGCTACTAAATCATGTTGCATTAGTTATTAGGAAGGACGTAATCTGGTAAATCCATCAATAAACTATATTTATCACACACATATACATAATACACTGTATAATTTGATAATATTTGATATATATATATATATATTTCATATATATATATGTGTGTGTCTGTGTCATATATATATATATAATATCATATCATTATTTTATACTATTTATACCATGTTATACCCCCCTTTTGCCAAGTTCTACCAATGGTGGGTATTAAACACCATCCCCCACTTTTGGGATCGACAAGACGGCCAAATTTTGGCCCCCCCCTGGTCCCCATCGTGTTTAGTGAGGCTGTTGTGAGATGTTGTGAGGGTCTTATCATTTTCCGTTCATGTTCCTTTATAACAGTGGATTGGCTTAAGGAAAATCGACCGGAAAACGTTGTTAAAAATTGTTTCCAAAAAAACAAGGATTCCTGTAGATGTTCATAGATGTTCCCTTACAATCCCCTTCAAATCCCATCAAACAATTCATTTGAACAGTGATACCATCTGGTTATTTAACATAGCCATGGAAAATCATCATTTTTAATAGGTAAACCATCTATTTCTAGGGCCATCTATACCATGGCTATGTCAAATAACCAGAGGGTAAATCACATGTTTCCCAGTCAAGACCCAGTCCCTGGCACCTGACCAGTCGAATGAGTCTTAGCAGCACTGTGCCCTCGGGAAGTTCACTGGAACCGCCTTGTCAGGGCAAAGATCTTCTGAATCTTATGGCAAACATGTTCAGCCCATGTTTGGTTGGTTAAATTATGGTGAAAGACAACTTTTTCTTGGTGATATCTCAACTTTTGCTTGTGATGTAAAATTGTGTTAAATTCTTATATGTGTTGCACTTGGGCTTGTTAATGCTTGGCGGCACACCCCAGTAAGTGGGTTAGCTCATTCACCGCAATCAAACAACCTGACATTGTGCCTGCGCAAACACCATTTCTGGCCAGGGCGAACCAACCCATTTCCTAACTTGGGTGCGCCACCAAGTACCTACGCTATGTTAGTACAATTTATGGAATCAAAAAAAAAAAGAACTTTGTAAAAGCTGTCGAAAGTAATGTGAAATGACATTTGTTTGGGTGATTGTGGATGATTTAGGTGATTGTGGGACCGTGGGAGTTGACGGATAAATATATAAGAGTAGGTACCATGTAGATCCATATAGTGTCAACCCCGGATTAATAACCCTCCGTTGGTTGATTTGGGGGTTCCGCCGGGTTTATTTGGGTTTTACATTCCATCTGGGATCATGTTAGACCATTTTGGGGTGCAATCTTTGGATGTTTGTGGGATTAAATGCAACTGGTTGGTGGTTTCAACCCTACCCCTCTGAAAAATATGAGTTCGTCAGTTGGGATTATTATTCCCAATATATGGAAAAATAAAAAATGTTCCAAACCACTAACCAGGCAAGTAAACAGATGCCATACAGGGATGAACGCAGCAACCAGTAGGTGGTTCGTAATGTTCGTAGGCTGTTGAGCGAGTGACAAGCTGGACAAGCTCGGCTTGGGACATTGTAACCAGGGGGTGCTCATCAGCTAGTAGCTGGTATGTTCCTGCGGGGACCTATACAATCCTATCATGGATAAGTGGAGAATACTCTGTTCAACAGGGGTTTTGAGAGGAAACATGCGGAAAAAATATCAAAAAAATATCAAGCCTTCATGAAGCAAGAGTCTCTGCTTCAGTTCATGCAAAGCACTGCAAGAAACTGTGGTGAAAAATCTGTGGTGAAAACGCCTGCCATCAATAGCACGGTGGGCGTCACCCAGGTTTCGACAATGATCAAAAGCGCCAAGAAGAGGTCGAAGGTGAACCACGGGTCTTTCAAGGCCTTCCACTTACCTCATGGGCTCCAAATATCTAAAAGAGAGTGGTTTTTGGTTTTCCTTTAGATTGGTAAGTCATCTGAAGATGATTTTCCATGGGAATTTCTGGACAATTCTGGATCTTTTTTCGCGTCGCATCCAAAGATGGCTCTACGGCTCGATGAGTTACAGCTCCCAAGACGACATCCCTGGGGGGCCCTTAAAGGATGAGGGATAGACCATGTCATGCCACCATAGCCTAAGCAATAAATACATATAAATACCAACTATCCAATATGAGGTTGAAAAATATCTTGTTATGGGTCAAGCACAGCCAAGCCCTTCACCAAAAGAATTTTTGAAACGTAACATGGCGCTGAGCCGAGGCACGTTGGAAGGCCAGAAATCGGACGAGGATTTCAAAGGTGAAGTAAGTGCAAAAAAAGTTCTCTCCAGCAATAATTGCCTGGAAAAAAAGAAATCTGCTTGAGAATTTTAGAAATATTTTATTCATTTTTTTATTTGAACATGGCGAAAGGAGATGGAAGATGCTGGGTATACAAAAGTGTGGTTCTGGGCACACCTCAAATATACAGTATTTCTTTTTTTTGAGGTTGGAGGTATCACAATATGTATATATATATACATATATATATACCATTATATACACATAATATCGTCATGGCACTATAGACAAAAACTGGGTGGAACCTGCAGTCGCGACTTTGTCGATGTGACCACGTTTTTTTTTTTTAACGGGTCCGATCCAAGGGTCCCAATGGTGTTTCAGCTATGACCAAGTTACCATCTGGTTATGACTAACAGTTTTCCATGGAAAGATCCACCATTTTATAGCTAGGTAAACCATCTATTTCTATGGGCCATCTACATCATGGTTATGTAACAAATAACCAGATGGTATGACCAAGTGATCCAAGTGGCAGGATGAGCATGGAAAAGAATGGGCTCCGTATTCCTCGGCAAGGCTGATGGCCCTGATGGCCCAGGGATGGTCGGACAGGAAGTCCCAGGTCATTTGTTGCATTAAAACATACTAAAATTAATACAGATCATAGCATATCATATATATAATTAAAACATCCTCAAGTGTGGTGGCAAAGGGGTGAAGGTTTCAAAATCTGGGGCAAAGTGAAGCAAATCGATGCAAATTTCTCAGTATTTACCATGTTTTTTGTTACTTGACCGCAACAATCAGTGTGCAAAACTGCAGGGAAGACCCACCAGACATTCTCAGATTTCATGGCAAAACATGTCAAAGTTCCGGTTTTCGCCAACACCATTCCCTACAAAAATGCCCTCCGCAAACTGCCCTGCCAATACCGTCGCCCCGGCGTCAAATCGGTGTCGATTCCCAGCCAAATGGAGTTTGCCATTACCACCTAGATGCTGCGAAGCCAAAATTTGGGGTTTGAACCCGCTAAGCTTCGCCAACTCCCATGAATGTGGGACTCATCCAATAAACTCAAGAAACTCAACCGTGAGCCGTGGTAGGTTGTCTCTGTGGCTCCAACACGATCATGTAGGGAGATGTTCGGTTGTGTTGAATGTGACTTCGGATCTCTTATGACTGCTTCCTTGGAAATCCTTTTTTTCGGCGGATAGCAATTGGACAGAATTGGCGTGTGCTGTCTATATACACATATATATATATATACACAATCATAAAAACATATAAACAGGACAAAAGACCCCCTGAACAAGGCATCGTCAATTATTTCGAACCCTGGACCACAATTTAGAGTGACTTTGGTGGACTAAATCTTTCGGAAATCTTTCGTGGATTTATATAGATCTGCGTTTGTTTGCCCTTGCCCAAATAAACTTTCCCCAAAGATCTCCAAGGAGATCCGTCAACAAGGGTTGGTGTCGCTCTCTTTTTTCGTCGCCCACGGGCCCAATTTTAAGAAACCTAGCTGGGGAAGATCTCCAGCCTTGGGAACACATGGGAACCACTGATGGCTACCCTCTGGTAATTTGTTACATAGCTATGGTATAGATGGCCCATTTATAGTTGATTTACCCGTTAAAAATGGTGATGTTCCATAGTTATGTTAGTTTACCAGAGGATATCTCACTTGATCTTCTTGACTGAAAAGTTCTATCAGTTCATCAGCGTGCTGAGTGTGGGGCTCATGCCACCAAGCAGCAGCGTGCTAACCAACCATATACTTTTTTATATTTCATATGATATATATATATATAACCATGAACAATAATGTGGGTAAAACCATGCCATTTGCACCATCCCCCAGTCATCACCATTCCCATTTTTATGGCTGGTGAACCACGTCCACCGTTCGTTGCTGAGTCGCCAGGATGGTGACGTTGTCGAAAATCGGATGGCGCGCAATCTGTTGCGCCCAGCCCTCGTCCTGCGGAGTTGCGCACCCGGTGTAGCCTTGGTCAACTTGGTAACTGACCCCAGCTCTGCTCATCAAAATGGTGTCTAAATGGGTGGAAATATCTAAGCAAAATATCCCAAATGAGGACAGGTTTATGACAGCTTTAAAACCAATGTATTGACCAATTATTGACCAAACTTTACCTAGCATCTGACCGTATGATACCACATATATCATTCTATCATATATCAATACAATAAAATCAAGAAACCACTGGTTCTTTTTTTGAAGAACTCCCCGGTCCTTGTAGTAATCCATGACGTTGTACTGTTTTTTCATCGCCGCCGCCGTTGCCTTCGCCTCTGCAACGAATGGAAGGTGAAGCTCCGAACTTGCAAACTTTGCATTTCAACATTCAACTACAGATCCAGATTGCACCCACCATTAATTAGAGTAATTACTATGTTTATCTAAAGAACTATATCTATGTTTTGTCTTGTACTACATGTTTCACGTCTTTGAAGCACAGGGTGTGCACTTTCAGAATCCTGACCATCCATGATCCATGATCCAGCGAGAAAAGATGCTACCGCAGCACAGTTGGTTTTGTTCAACATGTTCAACTACGTATGGGGGTTCTATTGACCCACTCATCAATCAGAAAGGTAATCGGCCGGAACTGGAACTACAAACCGAAGTCGTTCTGAATCAATTGCTGTCGATTTCTTGATTGTTTAGTCATAGCAGCCATTTTCTTTTGATCCAACATGTTCCCCAACATGTTCCATATTCTCTCGCAACCGAGGATCTTTCAACTTGTCAATGGGAGTAAAGTTCGCCGCCCGGGTCTGCTGTTGCTTCGTATCTTCCTGGCGATGGACACCAGGCAGGCTATAAAATTCCATTAGACAATGAGTAAACTAGACAATGGAATAGAACATCATTAGACAATTATATCTTCAATGCTGTAAAACAACTGCGAAGTAAGCATCTTTAAAAGATTATACCGTTGATAAGTGTTAATAAAATTCAATAGACATACTGAATATCACCTTTAAAGATTATATCATCTGGTGGGGAACCATGCCTGAAAGCCAATAGATACAACTGCTTGGGGGAAAAAAACATTTACAGTAGGGAAACAGTTTTTGGAACTATTCCCCGAAAAGCATTCAGAAACTGGCCAGAAAATGAGGTGTTTGTATCACCAGTTTCCTCCTTATAACTGCCAAACCAGCCGGTAGTTGCCAATGGGTTTGGCCAGGAGGGTGTCAATGTCTGAAGCTTTTTCGCATTTTCATACCTTTTTGCTGCAACTGTGACCCCTAAAGTGTCGCAAGCTCTGAAATGAGGAAGTTTGGTCTAGTTTCCAAGCAGAACCTGGGGGAATCTCTGCTATCAAGACCTGCAAGGTGTTGAAAACAGGTAGCTCAATAAGCACAACATTCAATATGTTTTGCTCAAAGCTAAACTTGACACTTTTGCACTGTGTTGACTGTTTTTGAGGGGGAGAAAGCTGACAATCCCATGTTTGTTGACATTCTGTGGGTTGCATAACGCCCCCAGCCATTGGCTTTCCGCAACTCCCATCGTTCATCAAACCGGGTTCACCTGGTGGAGTGAAGCCGTCATAGTGATATCACATTGCCACATTGCTTTCCGACCCTAAATATGAGGAGGAGGTCATATCATTACAGTATCATATCTATTCATGCTCATGTTCATATTCATAAATAGATATAAATAAATCGACATAAATATAAATATATATATTGGTAAATTATAATATTTCACTAACCTGAATTAAGGCCTTACATGGGGATGATTTCCCTTACTAACCATGATTCCAGTGAGGGAGATCAGTGAGGTCGTTATAATTTATCCAGATAGATAGATAGATAGATAGATATTATATTCATATGTACTTCCCGATGTTCCAACTTTTTGGCCGTTCCACAAGGTGATTTCGCCGCCACCGTCTCGACATGTCTCGACGGTCTCGACCGTGTGCCGTCCCTCCCGTCCCTCCTTGGCGCTGGCCGCGCGGCGCTTCCGCTTCTTCTCCATGCGCAGCTTCTCCGCCGCCATGTCCGTCCAGTTGCCGTCCGTCTGGGCACTGCCATCCTTCAACACCATCTCCTGCACGTGCCGTGGGTCGCAAGGTCGAGATTTTTGTTGATGCAACCTAATGTGTCACTAGATTTCCATAGATTTAGACAGGATTTACGGAAATTTAATGTTGTTACATGATTATGATGTTAAAATAATTGGTCAATTTCGTCATAATTTTTGTCATGGATCAATGTTCCAATTTCAAGCCCTGGAGTTTGAAATTGCAGCTTCAATTTTTTGTATTTTTTCAGGTCACCTTGTGTAGGTGATCCACCTGGAATTGACGATCAAATGGACAAGAAATGGGGAATAAATAGACACCCGATTTTTTTTTACATGAAACAACTAGTTGGAAACTTAAGTGGAATGCAGCTAAAAAATGATGTTTGATGGATCGTGAATCTATGTGAATCTCATTTTTTGCGAACAAACCACTGGTGCAAACATCGCATCGGTGCCGACTCGCGCCCGACTCACCTGGACCCTGATCTCCCAAGACAGGTTCACCAGGTACTAAAGCCATTGGTAGAAACTGCTTAACGTGGCTTATAAACCTTGTATCAATAACTAACCAATGAGGAAATGGATCACATTGAAACAACGAAAACAAGAAAACAGACGTCTGTGTGTGTGATAATCAACATGACTTTCGTTAACATCTGTTCAGAAAATGTTCTTAAATCTCCAACTCTATGGATATCTCTGCCATCCTTTACCTTACCCTCTGGTAATTTAACATAACTATTGAAAATTGCCATTAAAATAGTTGATTTACACAGCTATAAATGGTGATTTTCCATAGTTTTTCGTATGTTTACCAGAGGGTAATCCATATATAATCCATATGACTATGGAAAATCACCATTTTCTAGCTGGGTAAATCCACTATTTCCATTGCCATTTTCCATAGTTTTTCGTATGTTTACCAGAGGGTAAATCCCATTAATATCCCATTGAATCACTATAAATCCCATTAAAATCCCATTAAATCACTATAAAACCCCATTAAAATCCCATTGAATCTCTATAAATCCCATTAAAATCCCATTAAATCCCATATAAATCCCATTAAAATCCCATATAAATCGTACGTTCACCCCATCAGCCACCGTTCACCGTTCCGCCAAGCTGCAGCTTGGATCCCGAAGTCCCGGTACCGCTTCTCCGCCTTCTCCGCCTCGAGTCGCGCGACCCGACCCGGGAAGGCCGTTGGGATGGGGCAACTGTACTATGAATATGTATTAATAATATATGTCAAGTGCACTCCATGCACCATGGGTCACAACGTAGCAATTCATGGCCCTGCCGTGGCTATTTACCCTTAAGGGAGGGAATTCACGCGCTGGATGGCGCTACGGTGACGCAACCTCCTCG